>LFRM01182999.1_pt2 | contig 12605 bp, 11 predicted proteins | sample 618341 | NCBI WGS metagenome assembly LFRM01 (sample SAMN03654438, study PRJNA283298) | anaerobic digester metagenome | isolation source: pool of bioreactors CSTR01a, CSTR02a, and CSTR03a thermophilic anaerobic... | place: Denmark: Kgs. Lyngby | collected 2014-05-21
CAGGTGTCCGTGACGCCCATATCAATATATTCCTTAGCGGTATACGCGTCAGACGCAAAAGTTTTGAAAGTTCCGTCCTCAAACATCGCTAGCACTTCAAGAGAGGGGATACGGGAGCGATTCTGGCGATACGTGCGATCCGCCTTGACTTCGCGATCCCGCACCACGATGCCAGTGCGTTGTTCGTTCACAACGCGAAAACGATAGAAATCGTCGTTGATGGCAAATACGGCGCCAGCGTCCTGCGCCAATTTGAGAGGCGACGCTAGCCTGGTGCCGCTTTTGCCCAACTCAGCGCTGAACGGTTTTCCGCTATCCCGGTAGGTGATATGCGCTTCAAACCACTCTATTTGCCCTTCGGCCTGGTAAAACCGTGTAATAACAACGCGCATACGATCGGATAAATAATGCCAATAGCCGGCTTGCCTGTTCTTATACACATAGGGACTGCTTCCTTGGGCCAGATACCCCGAGTCATCCGTGACAGGCATATCCTCCGGGATGATATCGGGTACGCGGTCCGGCTCAATGTTATACGTCGGGCGGTCCTCAGGCAAAGGCGCCTTGACGGCAAGGTTTGAATGCATCTTTTCCATAGTCTGCGGGTCCGCCTCGCCTGTTTGCGCAAGCCCGTTGAGGGCTTGAAACCGGCGCACCTTGTCCAACGTATCAGCGGTGTACTTATCCGAAGCATTTTTGAGGCTCCGTATATATCCCAGATCAAACAGGCGGATCTTGAGCTGGGTGACGCTGTCTCCCCGGGCACCCTCCCTGAGTGTCTCGGCCGCGGCAAACGTGTTAAAGGAATGCGCCCAACAGAGCAAGGCTATCAGCAGCACGATCCGAACCTTTTTTGATCTCATCAGCATCACGCTCCTTTTGATGATTATAAACCTTGTCTATTTGAAATAAAAGCCGCCGACCAATGTTTATTTCGTGCGAAACCACTCCCCCACGGCACTGGAATGCTCAAGGCACAATGCGCTCATTTTGCTTTAGCTTTTGCACAATTCGCGTGAGCAGGCGTTAAGAATAAGGCTTCCCGCACCTTCCTGTGGCCGGAAAACCCTTGTCTTTTTGGTTTTTGAGCACATCGCGCTCATTACCAGCATATTGAAAGCGTCAGAAGCGTTGCCCTGAATGCAAAACCGGAAGACTGCCGGCTAATGCAGCTAATGCCCCGAACTGATCCCCCGTCCGGAGCAAGGCGGTCCGCCTATTCTTACTCCTCCGGCATGCCGTTATGGGCAGCGTCAAGGCTTCTCATAAGGGCGTTCAGCTCCGCATCGGTGAGCATCCGCCAATGGCCGGGTCGCATGGCGCCCAGTGTAATATTCATAATGCGAATGCGCCTTAGGTGGACAACGTTGTAGCCCAAATACTCGCACATGCGACGAATTTGGCGGTTCAGCCCCTGCACCAGAATAATGCGGAACGTGCCGGGACCGGTTTTGCGTATACGGCATGGCAGCGTGACCTGTCCGAGGATCGGCACGCCTTTACTCATCCGGTCGATGAATTCCGGCGTAATGGGCTTGTCCACGGCGACCTCGTATTCCTTTTCGTGGCTGCCCGAAGCCCGAAGGATGCGATTGACGATATCCCCGTCGCTCGTCAGAAGGATCAGGCCTTCGCTGTCTTTATCCAGGCGGCCGATAGGATAGATCCGACCGGGAAAGTTGACGTAATCGACGATATTCATCGGTTCCCGGGGATCAGCGGTACACACGATGCCCTGCGGCTTATGGACCGCCAGGTAGGCTTTGTCGCCCGAGCCGCTCAAGATATGCTTTTCGACCTTGACGCGCGCGCCCGGGGCGACCCTCTCTCCAATCGTCGCCGTACGCCCGTTGATCGTCACTTTGCCCTCTTCGATCAGCCGATCAGCCTCACGGCGCGAGCAATAGCCGCTGTCCGCGATGTACTTGTTGAGCCGCCTGTCTTCCACAAAAATCACCCCGCGCGATTCTATCATGCACGTGGCTGACGTGCAAGGCGCCCGCCTATGCTATAGAGAGCAGAAACCTTCTAGTCTTCAAGCAGCCCCTAACAAAGGGGCTCGGCCGCGAAAGCGGGCCCCATACACACACTGCCATCTCCAGCATAGTTCTACCGAGATGAGGCAGGAGAACGTCAGTCCTTTATGAAGATTGGCGTTCAGAAATACCAAACAGCCTCAAGATAAGCGCGGTCTGACGGCTGTGGGGAGAACGTATATGCGGTGAATATGTCAAATGCATCGCGTATTATATCCGCCCAAGTGGACGGGAATCCGGATTTCTCTTAGGTATGAACCATTGTAATCAGCCCGCCAAGCGGATCAGTACAAAGGCTTCTCTTTTTGTGAATACTCCTCAAACAGCTGCAGGCAGCTTTCGCGGGATTGTTCCTCCAGCAGCAAAACCGAAGTATCCCCGCAGCCTTCACGGATGAAGTCATACATGAAATCATCCCGAAATCCGATGGCAGCTGCATCCTCGGGCCTGCAGCCATAATAGACGGTCTTGATGTTCGCCCACATGACAGCGCCAAGACACATGGGACACGGGTAAGAGCTGGCATACAGTGTGCAGCCGTTCAAATCGTGCGTGCCCAGGATACGGCAGGCTTGCCTGATGGCGTTGATCTCCGCGTGCGCGGTAGGGTCATGGCTGCCCAGAACCAGGTTGGATTCCACGGCGATGACATTACCCTTGGCATCTATCACGGCGGCGCCAAAGGGGCCGCCCAAGTCCCGGTTCATTGTTTCCCTGGCGCGCGCAACTGCCAATTCCATTGCGTTCATGCTGTACATCATCCCCTTTTTCACTTTTCACTTTGGGCTATCGCCTTTTCTTATCCAAGTGTAGCACAGGACGGATCGTCTCGCAATGCGGCGTCCCTGAGCGATCGCGTTAAGATGTCGTAGGTCAGGGAGCAGAAGAAAGGGCAGAAAGCGTACGCGGGACTTGGCACAAAGTTTTCGCCTTGCCGCTGACAAGGATCATCAGATCGGCAAATTCGGCCCCGGCGGGAAAGCCAAGTGCGCTTCCATTATCCTCCTTCGCCTTACCTGCAGCGGTCGCAGGGATGCCCGCTTCAGATCTTCTTTTTTGAAAGCGACCAAAGCGAGAGCAGCGAGAACAAAACAAAGGCACCTGCCAGCACCAGGACATGCTCAAGAGCCGTGATGTTGCGCCCGCCCCAGCTGAGCGTGACGCCCATGGTTTCTTTGAACCCCGCCACCACATTCTCCGGGGCACCCAAAAATACCACCCGGATCGGTTCTTCCATCAGCACCTGGCGGAATAGCGCGGCGGCGTGCGACGTGGGGATAAACTTAATGAGCGTCTGTACCGCTGAAGGCAGCTGGCCAATAGGCATATAGATGCCCGCCAGGAAGCCGATCAATGTGCCGATAAGCGTGCTGGCAGTGCCAAAAGCGTTGGAGCTGCTGATAAAAGAGACAAGGAACAGCACCAGGGAGGTGTTGGACAGGGAACTGATAACAATAAGCATGAAAATCTTGCCCAACACAATAAATCCCGGGAAGACCCCTCCTCGGGCAACGATATAGATGATGGCAAATACGGCCGTTATCAAGCTCATGAGCAAGCCGATCAGAAAAGCCGCCAGGATGTAGCCCCCTGTCAGGCCGGCGCGGCTGAGGGGGGAAGATTTGAAATCCTTAATGATCTTGCGCGCCCTGTCTTCCACCATAACACCATAGGCACCCATGGTCGAAGTGACCGAGACCACTGCCAGAAGGCCTGCCATGATCCAGCTGTCCATCATGTGTTTTACGCCCTGCCTGCCTTGGAAGATGCTGCCGCTGGACCAGGCGTCCCCCAGAAACAGCGCATATAACAGGATGATGATCAAAACGGACAAAAGGGAAAAGAAGACCGAGGCTTTATCCCTGAAGTATACGCGCAGGTTGCGCATCAATAGTGCGTTCATTCCCGTATCTCCTTTCCCGTCACAGCCAGGAATACGTCATCCATGGTACCCTTGGTCACTTCAAAGCCGACCAGATGCTCCCGGCATCGGTCAATGATGGGCAACGCCTCCATGGAAGACTGGACATTAAGCCTCAGCGTTTCCGCCACCTGTTGGTACTTAAGGTCCTGCGCGTCAAGGCAGCGCTTTCCTTTTTCAATATCTTTACATACCAGGATGAGCTTGTCCGTTGTATACTCTTCTTCCAACTGGGAAGGGCTGCCTTTTGCCGCGATGACGCCCTCATCAATGATGATCACGAAGTCGGCGCCGGATGCTTCCTCCATATAATGGGTCGTCAAGAACAAGGTCATCCCGGATTCCTTTTGCAGCGCGCGCACGGTATCCCACACGCCGGCACGTGTCTGGGGGTCCAGCCCGGTGGTCGGCTCGTCCAAAAACAGGATGTCCGGCCGATGGATTAGGGCGCGGGTGATGTCGCAGCGCCGCCGCTGACCGCCGGACAGCTTTCCGTAGGGACGCTTGAGAATACCGTTCACCCCCAAGGTCCCAGCCGCCCGGTCTACGGCGTCCTTCAATGCTTTTCCCTTGAGACCATAAAGGCCGCCCCGGGCACGCAGGTTTTCCTCCACCGTGAGCAGCGCGTCCAGCAGCCCGTCCTGAAAGACCGCGCCGATTTTCTTGCGGATAGCGGCGTCATCCCGTCCAAGGGCGAGGCCGTCCACCTCAACCTCCCCCGCATCGGGCTGTAAGAAGGTGCAAAGCATATCGATGATGGTGGATTTGCCCGCGCCGTTGGGCCCCAGCAGGGCGAACATTTTACCCTTTTCCACGTAGAAATCAACGCCCTTGACGGCCTGCACGCTGCCGTAGGCTTTTTTCAGCCCTTTAACCTGGATGACTCTTTGCATAGAACCTCCCATCTTTCAGCGAAAGTAACCGTGAGATATGGCCTGATGGCAATCAGCGGCGAAACACTATCCATGAAGCCGCTCCGCTTTCTCCACCCACCATGTGTAGGTATTTAGCGGCCGGAAGCCGATGCTGTAATAGAACTGCTGACGTGAGCCGACCAGAGCCCGCTTGGCACCTCGCATCCCGCAGCGGCGCACCCCTTCCAGTACCGCGGCCTTTCCAAGCCCCAACTTGCGGTATTTGGGATCAGTGGCGACAGGCTCCACAAGCGCGTCAGGCGAAGCCGGGTCCAGCCACATCCCGCAATAGGCAGCATAATCGCCGTTGGGGGCAAGCACGGCGATCTTCAAAGACAGATCGACATTGGGGCGTATCATTTCGTCTGTCAATTGCTTGCACTTCAAATCAGACAGGTCAAGGGGGCCTTCCCCATCCAGCTCGTGATTAAAGCCTTTCCACAAGACCTGCCCATACTTCTCCACATCGAAGCTCTCGTCCATGCCAATCAAGCGAAAGCCTTCCGGCAGCGCAAAGTCAGTGCCGTGCGAATCCTTTATAAGGAATGCCGCGTCGTACTCCTTGTCAGGCGTTGGAATGAATCCCTCGTCTGCCGCGGTCTGCTGGAACGCCGGGTCAGCGTCCCAAACCAGCAGACGAAACTTATTGTCCTTTCGAAGGTTTTTCCTTGCGTAGCGCACCATATTCGGGCGCAGATCCTCATACCCCGGCAGTACGCAGATAAAGCCCTCGCCGGGCTGCGTATCAAAGGTCGCAACACCGACAACATTACCATTTTCTTCCCAAATGCCGATTTTGCGCACAGCGCCTTGGTCCAGCCAGCCGTGTGTGATCATCCAATCCCACCGGCCAAATGGGAAATCATCCCCCAAGCGCTTAAGGAAGAAGGCGCGTAACAGATAGTAATCCTCTGTGATGCCCGCGGGGGAAGCGTAGAGGCGGAATGCAAGATTCATATGAATCCTCCTTGGTGCATTTAGCGCGGATCCATTCTGCCGATGCCAAAATCCGCAAAAGCCTCCTGCTCGAATTCAGATAGGAATAGGTCGAGGTCTTTTATCGGCGTGGCTGCCATGCGGATGGCAGATCCCAGCTCGAGCAGCGCGGCGAATTCCTTACGGTGATTGTTGAGCATGACGGCCTCTTGGATCATTTCATGGGGTTGCTTGGAGAAATCTCTTGCGAACGCTGCAAAGCCGAGGTGATCGATCAGGTCAGCGTTTCTGAGCAGTATCGTCTCGTTTGCTGTCACTTTTCCGCGCTTGTCGTGGTATCTGACCGCTTCCACAAACGCTTTGATCTTGCCGCATCTATACCGGAATTGTTGACCAAGACCGGCATGATCTTGCAGGATTCCTCAGCGTGATTGAAATCACAAATCCCTGACGCCTGCCAAATAGCGAATGTTCTTGATGATGATGTCCGATTTCCACCAGTTTTTGCTGATCGCCCAGGCTTCCGGGAAATCAGCCCATCCCCATGGGATCGGCCACGAGCCGTCCTCAAGCTGTGCTTGCACGATATGCTCACATTCATAATCTGCCATGCCCTGAACACCGGCATAGAAAATGCTGTCTTTCGAAACCAGGAATTGCGAAGGCTTGCAGACATAGGATGTATCCCACGCGCTGATGTCACGCGAAATACAATTGGTGACCTGCTCAAGCAATTTGCCTTTAAGCGCGTTTATGTCAAAAGGCGCGGTTTCTGCTTCCTGCGCATATTGCATTAGACGGATGTAGCATAACAAAGCATGCATGTCCTTAAGTGTCTCTCGGCTCATGATGGCGTCAAAGGCCTCGCCTGCAATTTGGTGGGCAAGCGTGAAGAGAGTGCTGTTTTTGTCAGCATGCTTCAATATAAAACCGGCAAGGCAAGCGGTTGGGTTGTAATCGTGATGGCTGGTGCTGACGCTTCCGGTGTGCCACCACGGGGCGTGAGGATAGTCGTTATTGCTTTGAATGGTATTGCGCCAGCAGTGCCCGTCAAAATCCGTTCCGCTTTCCAGGTAACGCAGAATGCCTTTAATGAGGGGATGGGATCTGTCGCTGAAGCTGATTTCTTGCAGGATTTCGGTTGCTGCCCATGTTTGAATGGGAGAAGAGAAAGGGTTCCAGGAATCAGGCTCAAGAGCGTGCCCCAACCCTCCATCGTCATTCTGATAGAAAGACAGCGCGTTCAGAACTTCTTGTTTGCTTCCGCTTTCGAAGTGGAAATGCCATCGCGCGAGATCCAGAGGTCTCGCGTTACGATTGATGAATTCCCGTGCTTTGCGCACTACATCACTCATGATCATTCTTTCCTTTCAACGTTTGCCAACTAATGCTTATATCTGTTTCGCCGTCAAAATGGTTGCTTTTGGTTATACCGTTCGGTTTGACCTTCAGAATACTCGACAGGTTTTTGAGACGGTTCAGGGATACGAATCATGTTTCAATCGGGGATATATCCGCAAGATGAGCATCCCATATTATGGATATTTGCCGTACGCGTTTTTCCACTCATCCGCAATACCAAGAAAGGCGTCGTAACCGTACTGCCTGATGAAACTCAAAGCTTGCTTGTACTTTTCGTATTTGTAACCCTTTTTGGTGTGAAAATTGTCAATGGTATCGCAATCGTCGTATAGATCGCAGTCAGAACACGATCGGAGATTTTTGTTGATGCAGCAAACCTTTATTTTGCATTTTGCCTTTGAAATTTCTCTTTCGCCGTTCTCATAACCAATTTTGCACCCTTTGCAGGCTTTCGACTGAAATGCAGGACAAGTCCTGCAATAGGCTCCGCAACAACCAACCGCCAAGACAGACATTGTCTCAACTCCTTTGGATGCAATCACTCAAAAGCCAACCTTCAGCTTCTTGTCAGTATTCCGAAACAAATGTGAGTAATCCACCCGGACGGCATATTGAACATAGAATTCGCGTTCCGGCAAGCAATTCAACACATCCATCATTTCTCCCAATAAGGTCCTTTTCAACGCCCTTACAGTCTCCTGCCGTGCCTATCAAGAATATTATTATATGCATGTTAACATAAAAGCGCAATAATCCCAGCCCCCTTTCTTATCTGCGCTTGCGTTCTCCAAAGATCCTGTGATTCCCCGCGGCCGCTTGCTCATCAATGGCCGGCACACCATTCTTTCTGCAAAAGCCGCAAATAGTGGTTTTCAGGAGACTCTCCTCGAACCCCTGATAATGCATCATGGAATACAGGGACTGTGTTATGATGCGTGCATTGCGGAATGAATGGCAATAAGTTCGGAAACGATATCAACTTGATGAATCTGGATTTGACGAGTTCCGGAGGCAACCCCTTTCTTAAGGCGGAAACGCGGTGTTGGGGTTTCCTGAATCCGCCGGTGGTGGCATAGTCCGGCATCCTTTGCAGGGTCCGGAAGCGAACAACGGATTTTCGAGAGCTGTCATCCGCGCGGCATTAGCCCGGTATACTGTGTTATACTGTATGCGACCAAACAAAACGAGGTGTTATTTGATTCTGCTATCTGTAGAAAAAATCAGCAAAAGCGTTCCTGACAAGGTGATCCTTGACAAGGCTTCGCTGTACATAAATGACAACGACAAGATCGGCATCATCGGCATCAATGGCACGGGCAAGACGACGCTGCTCAACATCATAGCAGGGCAGACAGAGCCCGATGAGGGTATGATCAACAAGTCTTCCGGCATGCGCATTGCCTATTTGCGTCAAAATCCGGTGCTTGACACGAGCCTTTCCCTGCTACAAATCGTACTGCAAAACACTAAGCCGCATGCGCGGGACGACTTGGCCCATGAAGCAAAAGCCATCCTGACGAAGCTTGGCTTTTTCGATTTTGACATCAACGCCTCCACCATGTCCGAGGGCGAGAAAAAGCGCGTAGCGATCGCGCAGGCTTTGATGAGCCCTTGTGAACTGATGATCTTGGATGAACCCACCAACCACCTTGACAGCGACATGGTGCAATGGCTGGAGACGTTTTTGCAGCGCTATCGCGGTGCCATCGTGATGGTGACCCATGACCGCTACTTTTTGGAGCGCGTAACCAACCGCATTGCAGAAATTGACGCAGGTGCCCTATTCGCTTATGACGGCAACTACTCACAGTTTCTGACAAGAAAGGCGCAGCGTGAGACAGATGAGCAAGCCGCGCAACGCAAAAATCGCGGCCTTTACAGACGCGAGCTGGAGTGGATGCAGCGTGGCGCGAGAGCGCGCAGCACCAAGAGCAAAGCCCGCATTGAGCGTTTTGACGCCCTAAAGGATGGCACGGCGGAGGCGGGCGAGACGCTGGCAATAGACTCCGTCTCCTCTCGGCTAGGCAAAAAGATCATCGAAATTGATTGTATCAGCAAGTCATACGGCGGGCGCTGCCTGGTTAAGGACTTTTCGCATTTACTGCGTCGGAACGAACGCGTGGGCATCATCGGCGCAAACGGCAGCGGAAAATCGACCCTGATCAAGATGATCGCGGGTGTCCTTGGCCCTGATTCGGGCAGCGTGGAGTATGGCACGACGGTAAAAATAGGCTATCTGTCACAGGTATGGGATACACCGCACAATGATGTGCGCGTGATCGACTACATTAAGGAGGTCGGGGGCGAAGTGGTGACCAACGAAGGCACCCTTTCCGCCGCCAAGATGCTTGAGCGGTTCCTGTTCCCCTCCAATGTACAGTGGACGCCTGTCAGCAAACTCTCCGGCGGCGAAAAGCGGCGCCTGTATTTGCTGCGTATCCTGATGAGCGCCCCTAACGTGCTGCTGCTGGATGAGCCCACCAACGATCTGGATACTGACACCCTGACGGTATTGGAAGAGTATCTGGCAGACTTCAGCGGGGCCGTGGTCACCATCTCCCACGACCGCTACTTTCTTGATAAGATCGCGGACACGATCTGGGAGTTCCGGGATGGCGGCGAGATCCGCCGTTACACAGGCAACTTTTCCGATTATCTTGCCAAGCGTGAGCCGGAGGCAGGTGCAGTTGGATCCACCCTCGCTGCCATAACAGACAGTTTCGCCTCTGCCGAGCCTTCCCGCTCGCCTTCAAAGCCCACAAAGCTTAAGCTCACCTTTGCACAGCAGCGCGAGCTTGATTCCATAGACGAAGTCATTTCAGATTTGGAGGGTCGGTTGCGCCGTACCGAAGAAGATATGCAGCTAAGCGCCAGCGACTATGAAAAGTTGATGCCCCTCATAGCTGAAAAAGAGCGGCTTGAGTCAGCCCTTGCCGATAAGATGGACCGCTGGGTGTACCTCAATGAGATAGCGGAGAAGATCAACAGCCAACGGCCCGGGTCGGTTTAGGGACCTGATCAGCCACCGTGATACCGTCGCTGAAAGCAAAAAAACAGAGCACAGCTCACACACGCAATAGATGAATGCACTCAATGGTATAATGAAAAGCGAATCAAACTATCCCTAAAAGGGAGAAGTCTCAGCGACTACGGGGCTTGTTTAGAGTATACTGCGTAAAACACTCCAACTTTTTGTCCGCGCCGCCCTATCGGCAAAATCTATTGAATTCGGAGGCCTATGGCGGTATAATGGCCAAAATAAGCAAAAAGGGGGAGCCGCCGGGGCATCCGCACGGCGGCGAATAGGGATGAGAGATCAATTGCAGAAGCGTTATGGCCTGCCTATGGCCATCGCCATGGTGATCGGCATCGTCATTGGCAGCGGGGTGTTCTTTAAGGCAGAGACCGTCCTGAAAGCCACCGGCGGCAATGTCAGCACCGGCATCCTGGCCTGGGCCATTGTTGGCGTGGTGATGATCATCTGCGCCTACAGCTTCTCCATCCTGGCTTCCCGCTATGAAAAGGTGAACGGCGTGGTGGACTATGCAGAGGTGATGGTCGGCCGCAGGTACGGGTACTACATGGGATGGTTCATGACCTTTGTCTACCAGCCCAGCATTACGGCTGTGCTGGCATGGGTGTCTGCGCGCTATACCTGTGTGCTGTTGGGCTGGGACATCACAGGCGGGGCCTGCATGACGATCGCGGCGGTCTACCTGATAGCGAGCTACGCCGTCAATGCCCTCTCGCCCAGGATCGGCGGCAAGGTGCAGGTTTCCACCACGGTGATCAAACTGATCCCCCTGGCCGCGATGGCTATTGTCGGCACCATCGTGGGGCTTAGCAAGGGCACGCTGATGCAGAACTTCACCGCCGCCGCGCAGACAGTCACAGAAGGATCGACGGGCCTGTTTACCTCCGTGGTCGCGGTTGCCTTCGCTTATGAAGGGTGGATCATCGCCACGTCCATCAACGCAGAGCTGCATGAGGCCAAGAAAAACCTGCCCCGCGCCCTGGTCATGGGCAGCCTGATTGTGGTGGCGGTCTATATCCTGTATTACATCGGCCTTGCCAGTGTCGTTCCCTCCGATGTCCTGATGCAAAACGGTGAGCAAAGCGCCCGGCTGGCTTTCTCCCAGGTGTTTGGCAGCGTGGCGGGCACGCTGCTGTTTGTCATCGTGATCATTTCCTGCCTGGGCACACTCAACGGGCTGATGATCGGCTCCGTCCGCGGCTTGTACGCCCTGGCAGCCAGAAACCAAGGCCCCAAACCGGAGATATTCATCTCCCTGGACCAAAAGACCAATATGCCGGCCAACTCCGCCATTGTCGGCCTGATGTTTTGCATGCTCTGGCTCGCCTACTTCTTTGGCGCGAACCTGGACGGCGTGAAGTGGTTTGGGGCGTTCAGCTTTGATTCGTCCGAACTGCCCATCATTACGCTCTACGGCGCGTACATCCCCGTTTTTTTGCAGATGATCAAAAAGGAACAGGACCTGTCCGTGTTCAAGCGCGTGGTGATGCCCGTCCTGGCCATCCTGTCATGCCTGTTTATGGTGGCGGCAGCCATTATCGGCCACGGCATGGCGGTAGTGTACTACCTGATCATCTTCTCTGTGATGATGCTGGCAGGCGTAGTGTTCGAGCGGCGCGCAAACCCTGTTGCAGACAACAAGTAGAGCGTAACGCGCGGCTGCCACGGCAGAACAGGCGGGCAGGCTGATGCCGTTAGGGTCAAACATCTCACTTGACCGCGCGCAGGGCCAGGCGGAGCAGTTCCGGGTCACAGCCGGCAGCGACTTCCACCGTCCAGGTGTCACTGCGCAAAATAAGCGCGGGAGCAGCCGCGGGTTCTGCCCCTCCCGAAGCGAGGGGCGCGGCACAAGGGATGATGGCCGGAAGCGCCAGTTGCGATGAGGAATCACGGCTCATTGCCTCAGGTTGTGTCGCTTCCCAAACCTTCCGCTGACGGTAGTAATACGACTTCTCCGAAACGCCGTTCTGTGCGCACCAAGCCCTGACGGTCATGCCGCTGTGCCGGCAGTCGTACACCAGCTGCTGCCACTACGCCAGGTTAGTACAGTGATTGTGTTTGCTTAGCTCGGTTGATAACATAGTCGACGCTCCTTCTGCGGCCAGGGTACAAGACCACCGGCGCACTCCGGGTAACTCCTGAGAACACTTGAGAGCTCTTTAGTGCTCTTGAGTGTACCAATGCAGTCCCGGACCTGAGCTATTCTCCTATGAAATCCACCGAGTGGATAGACGTGGATATGCTTTACGCTTACGTTTGGAAATAACGATATCCGATTTTTCATTAAGCAACCGGGTTAGATCAAACATTATTGGATTTGCCGGTGTTTCCACGGTTTTCATCACAAAAAAGAACCCCAATATTGTATCAATACTGAGGTTCAGGGATGGCTCCCCAGGTAG
>LFRM01061510.1_pt2 | contig 12604 bp, 14 predicted proteins | sample 618341 | NCBI WGS metagenome assembly LFRM01 (sample SAMN03654438, study PRJNA283298) | anaerobic digester metagenome | isolation source: pool of bioreactors CSTR01a, CSTR02a, and CSTR03a thermophilic anaerobic... | place: Denmark: Kgs. Lyngby | collected 2014-05-21
GTGCGTTCGAATTGTCCCATTTGTTCCTGGTTAATTCTAAAGTAGGACTGAAGTGGTTTATCCAGTTTGACTCCCTTTGGAATATAAATGAATGAACCCCCTGACCATACTGCGGTGTTGAGTGCTGCGAACTTATTGTCGTGATATGGCACTAATGTACCAAAGTATTTCTTGACGAGTTCAGGATATTTCTTAAGTCCTGTATCCATATCGAAAAAGAGGACGCCTTGGGCTTCCACTTCCTCTAGCATACTTGCATAAACTACTTCTGAGTCGTATTGGGTTGCGACACCTGATAGGTATTTTGCTTCTGCTTCCGGTATTCCCAGTTTCGCAAATGTATCTCGTATTGTTTGAGGTACATCACTCCACTTAGTTTCCACACGATCACTTGCGCGTAAGTAATAGATAAAGGAATCAAAATCAATGTCACTTAAATCAGGTCCCCATGGTGGTAAAGGTGCATTAAGGAAATGTTCGAGTGCTTTGAGTCGAATTTCTAGCATCCACTCGGGTTCATCTTTTAATCGTGAAATTTCACGTACTACAGCTTCATTAAGGCCTTGGTCAAATTGAACGACTGGTTCAATCGTATCATGGAACCCAAACTGGTAATCTTCGCTGGGTAGGCGGTCTTCATCGCTTATTTTTTCGCTCATTTTTGGGTCTCCTTCTCTAATATTAGGTGTTGGATGCCACGCCACCCTAAAGTAGCACAGCTCACACGGTGGGGTTGTCTTCCCACGTTTTCAAAAGCAATCACTTGGGTCATGCTTTCTTTGTCAAATGGTTCTTGGCGAATCATTTTGAGATAATTATCAATGATTTTATTGGCTTCTTCAATACTCTTTCCAACAAGTTCCTCCGACATCATGGATGTACTCGCAGTTGCGATGGTACATGCTTTGCCGGTGAAACTGACGGATTCAATTAGGTCATTATTAATCACTGCATAAATCGTAAGATCATCAATACAGGAGTCAGTGCTCATGTGAATTTGATTTCCGTTTTCAAGTTCATGAAAATTTCTTGGATGTTCATAGTGATCCATGATTAATTGTCTTAAAAACATTGGGTCCTTTAAATAGTCCATGCTGCCTCCTTATAAATATAAATCAATGGTTTGTTCGAGTGTGATTGACGCTACAGCATCAACAAGCCTCTTTGCTTCTTCAAGTGTATTATAGAAATAGAATGATGCTCGTACGCTTTTCTCTTGGTGTAATACACCGTTGAGTAATTTAGCACAGTGTTCCCCTGCCCTTACCGCAATGTCTTTAGATGAGAGATATGCTGCCACATCTTGAGCAAATATTCCGTGAACAGTAAAGGAAACAATACCCATTTCCGCATCCGCATTAAATACTTCAACATGATCCATCTTAGAAAGCTCTGTACTTACATACTTTCGAATGGGTTCCGTTATGGCATGGATTGTTTCCATACCTACTTCGTTTAGATAGTCCAGTGCTGCTCCAAATCCAAGAACGCCTTCTATATTCGGTGTTCCGACTTCGAATTTAGCAGGTGCTTTTTTATAAACAATATCTCCGCATGAATTAAAGCGAACATTGGATCCGCCGCCACTGAAGTAAACACTCATTTGGTCGAGTAACTCTTCTTTTCCGTATAAGATCCCAACGCCGGTTGGCCCTAACATCTTATGGGCTGAAAACGAGAAAAAGTCGACATCCAAATCCTTAAGGTCTATTGCCATATGTCCAACACTTTGTGCGCCATCAACATTAATATAGGCACCGTGCTCATGAACAATTTCAGTCATCGCTTTAATATCGTTGAGGTATCCCAATACATTGGATGCATGGTTTACGGATACAATTTTAACGCGTGGATGCATGGCTTTTTTGAGTGACTCTAAACTGAGTCTTCCATCTTGTTCTAGTGGGATGAATTCTATTTTAGCTTTCGTCTTTTCAGCAATCTCAAACCAAGGAAGAATATTCGATGCGTGTTCTGCTTCATTCAGTAAAACAACATCGCCTTCCTTTAAGATGACTGATCCAAAGGATACTGCTACAAGATTAAGGCTGTGTGATGCTCCTGATGTGAAGACAACGCTTGAACTGGGTGCATTTAGAAATTGTGCACATTGAGTTCGAACTGCTTCGTAGTTCATCGTTGTTGTATGAGCTAGGGTGTGATCGCCTCTACCTACGTTTGCGCTGAGGTTTTCATAATAATCAACGACGCGATCAATCACAATTTGTGGTTTGAGGGTTGTCGCTGCATTATCGAAGTATGCCAGTGTTGGGTGATTGTTTAGAAATGGGAAGTCCTTGCGATCAGCGGACATAGTCATTCACCTTCTTGTCTATTTCTTCCATTAGTTTTTCTTGAATCTCAATTTGGTCAATCTCTTTGATAACAGGTGCTAGATAGCCCTTGATCATCAGTCTTAATGCTTCCAGTTTGGTTAAACCACGTGATTGCAGATAAAAGATGTGTTCATCGTTTGCTTGTCCCACACTTGCGGCATGGGATGCTTCTACATCATTTTCATCAATTAATAGTTTAGGGAACACAATACCTTGAGTGTCTTTTCCTAAGTTAAGAATGCGGCTCATTTGGTGTGTTTTAGATCTGATGAATCCCTTCGCAATTTTTCCTTCGACATCAAGGCGTAGTTTACCGTTGTCTAAGATGATTGCGTTTGTATTGAGGTTCGCTTCAGTATTTCTTGCTTTGTGATCGGCTTGCATGGACCATTGGAGTTCATCAAATGCGAGCACTGCCGCAATAAGTTCTACATTCGCATGGTCGCCAATTAAATGGACCTTTGTATCTTTAGTATGTTTTCCGGTGCTTAGTTCTCCATAAATAAGGCGTACATCAGCGTGCTCATCCACATTCACGTTCTCTATAATATCTAATGCTCCATCGGAGTGATTAATCCAGAGTACTTTCCAGTGGCTGTGCGCCTGTGCATTGATATCGATTGTGATTGCTCCACTTCCCTCAACATTCATCGTAAGAGTACCACTGCTGTTGGGACTGAGTTCAATCGTTAATGCATCTTTGTCTTTGAACTTTAAATCAAGTTGCGTATCCTTGTCTATTGAGTAGTTCATTGTGATGCTTCTTTCAGGTGTTCTTCGATCCAATCATAGCCTTCTTGGTCGATCTTAGTAACAAGTGATGCATCGGAGCTCATGACAATTTTTCCATCAATCATGATATGTGTATGGGTTGGTTTAATGAGTTCAAAGAACCGTTCGTAATGACTCACAATCATTAATCCGCAGTTCATTGTTTCTAATGACTCTTTGAGTACGTTTGCGACAAGTGCTAGAGCATCAATATCAAGTCCTGAGTCAATTTCATCTAACATAACAAATTGTGGTTTGAGCATCAGCATTTGGAGGATCTCATTGCGTTTCTTTTCTCCGCCACTGAAGCCTTCGTTAAGGAATCTATGGGCTAAATCTTCTTTCATTTTGAGTTTATCTATGTTCTTTTCTAGATCAGTAACGAATTCAAAAAGGCCTACCGGTGTTTCGCGGTGAGCGTTCATTGCTGATTTAAGGAAGTCTGCGTTGTTGACCCCGGGTACTTCTTGTGGGTATTGCATTCCTAAGAAGAGTCCAAGCTTACTTCTCTCATCTACTTCAAGTTCTAAAACGTCTACATCATCAATAAAGATGCTTCCTTGTGTGACGATGTATCGGGGGTGTCCCATGATGGCGGATAGAAGTGTTGACTTTCCATTTCCATTGGGTCCCATAATCGCATGGATTTCATTCTTTTTGATGTTGAGTGTAACACCTTTTAGGATTTCTTTTCCTTCGATTTCTACATGTAAATCAGTGATTTTTAGTTCTTTCATCGTATTTTACCTCGCATATAACGGTATTATATCATATAACAATCATAGCAATTTCGTCATATTGCAATGATTGATTAAATACCCTATAATTGTATGGGTATAAATAGGAGGACTTTATGTTAGAAAACCTTAAAAAATATTGGTTTGTCGGGTTAATCGTTCTAGTTATGGTTGTGGGAACAATCGTATTCAGTAAAGAACAATTGAACTCTGTCTTTAAAGGTAAAAAGGTTGATGGTAAAGATCTCATTTACGAAATTGCTGAAGAAAGCAAAAATGCAGATGATTACTATGCAGAAATTATTAAAGATCACGGCGGGAGCGAGGGTTATAAACTCTTCGAACGTTTAGTACTTAATAGTATCGAAACATCAGATGAGCTTAAAGAACAAGCTCAAAAAGACGCTGATGAGCATTTAAAATATACTTCGGCGCAAGGAACAGCAAAAGTTAAAGAACTTGAAACTGCTCTTATCCAAAGTGGTTATTCAGGATTAAAAGAATTAAACGTTTTTTATGAAAACGCAGGTAAAATTCTTCAAATAGAACGTGATTATATTGATGCTAATGGTGGAGAGGCTTTGGAGTCATACTTCGAAACAAACTCACCTCGTATCGTAAGTCACATCTTAGTTAAAATGGAAGACCCTGAGAATCCAACTGAAGCAGAACAAAAGCTCTTAGATGAAGCGAAAGCTGCTCTTGCTGATGGTATGGACTTCAAGGATGCTGCTATTAAATTCTCTGATGATGGTTCAGCTACTGAAGGTGGCTTGATTGGATTCTTAGATAAGAATTCACAATTTGTTCCTGAATTTATTAAAAATTCTATTTCAACTGAATCAGGTCAACTGAGCGAATGGTTCACCTCACAATACGGTCAACACATTGTACTTGTTGGCGCAACAGATTATGAAACATTAAAATCAGAAGATAAGTTCATTGAAGCAGTTGTTACTTACAACCCAGAATTTAAATTCCATGCACTATGGGAAAAAGCACAATCACTTGAAATTGATTTCAAGGATGCTGAGCTTGAGAAACAAATTAAAGAATACATGAAGATTGAGGGTGTTGAATAATGAAAAAACTTATGACAGTTCTCGTTTTATTCTTACTCGTTGGATGTTCTGATGCTTATGCAAACACAAGCACTAACGACGTATTATTTGAAGTTAACGGCGTTGGTGTTACTCAACAAGAACTCTTCACTGCAATGAAGGCTGCTGATTCTGGTAGACTTGCTATTGAAGAAGCACAAAAGATTCTGACTCAAGATATCACTGATGAAGCAATCGCTGATGAAGCAAATGAATCATTAGCACGCCAAAAGGAAGATCTTGGAGAATTATTTGAAGTTCAACTAAAGGCTGCAGGTTACTCAGATGAAAACGACTATATGGAACGCAGTATCAAACCTTATGTTCGTTTAAAAACGAAACTTACTTCTTTCTTAACAGAAGACTATGATGACTTCGCAATTTCATACAAACCGCGTCAACTACAAATTCTTCAAGTCGCTACTCGCGAAAGTGGAACAGAAGCACTTGAAAAATTATCAGCAGGAACTTCATTTGAAGAAGTTGCTGAAGAATACAAAGAAGGCACAACATATATTGGTGAAGATAAAATACATTTAATGAACGATACAACGATTCCCACAGAAGTTACAAACTTCGTATTAGAATCAAATGAACCTACACTCAGTGGCTTAATTGAAACAGCTACAGGTGAAGTTAAGTTCTTTATTGTTAAAGTCATCAATCCAGATGTTACTGCTATTAAAGATAAAGCAATCGAAGCAGGTCTTGATAACTCAACACTAACGCAAAAATATATCGCTAAGATGTACAAAGATGCAGGCTTCAAAGTTTACGATAAAACAATTTACGATATTCTCAGCAAAGATTTCGCTGACTACCTCGCAAATTAATTAATAAATAGAAATGGTGCCAGTGAGATATTTTTCACTGGCACCATTTATTTTTTGCGAATACAAGAACCCCACCAAATTGATTTATAGTGAAACATTATTCACACGGAATTTCTATTAATTTATTTGTTACTTCATTAATAGGTCTTTTTATCTTAATATATCAGAGAATGTATTCAACACTGCCTCATCATTGTGGTTCCCAATGATTGTTTTAGAAGCTTCTTTGACACTGTCTCGTGCATTTTCAACTGCGAAACTGTGATGAGCATGCTTCAACATCTCAAGATCATTGTTGCTGTCTCCAAATGCTGCTACATGATCATCCTGAATGTCGTAGATTGCTTGTAGGCGTTTAAGCCCACTTGCCTTGTGAACACCAGGTACAATCAGATCAATGGCTCTGTGTCCGCTGGTCACTGCGTGAATGAGATGTCCTACTTTGTCGTTCAACTCTTTTTCGAGTTGTGGTAAAACCTCGGGTTCTGCTAGAAGTGCGAATTTAAATATCGTATCTTCTACAGCATACAGATCATCGACGTAGTTTAAGCGATGATAATATCGACTTACATCATCATAGAGTTCCTGTGGAACTTCTTGCTTCATATAAGCCCCTTTAACACCGCATGTGATGTATAAGACATCATCGTAATGTGAAAGGACATCGAGCACTGTATGGACCAGGGTTTGGCTCATTTCAGCATTAAAGAGTGCCTTTCCTTGATCGACGACATAAGCACCGTTTTCTGCAACGAATGAAATCTCATCCTTTATTTCTGGGAAAAAGGAAATAAGTTGGTAGTACTGGTTTCCACTGGCAACCACAAAGCGAATTCCCTTTTCTTTCATTTCCTGGTATTGTTTCATAAAGCGCTCTTTATTGTATGCCATGTTGGAATCTAAGAATGTTCCATCCATATCAACTGCAATCATTTTAATAGTTTTCATTGTATCATCCTCCACTTAATATAAAAAAGCACTGACGAAAGAATCGTCAGTGCTTACTTATTATTCTTTTGTTTCTACTACAGGTTTTGCTTCTGGTTTTGGTAACATTTCTTTACGGGATACGTTAACGCGTCCCTTGTCATCAATTTCCATAACCTTAACCTCTAGAAGATCGCCAAGCTTAACTTCCTTAGCTGGGTCTTCAACACGGTGGTGTGCCATTTTTGAGACGTGTAGGAGTGCATCAGTTCCTTCGAACAGATTAACAAATGCCCCAAACTTCTCAACGCGGACAACCTTAGCATTGTAGACTTCGCCAACTTTAGCTTCACGAACGATATTTTCGATAATTGCACGCGCTTTATCAATTGAAGCTTGTTCAGTATGGTAAATAACCACACGACCGTCATCTTCAATATCAATTTTAACGTTATTGCAGTCTTCGATAATTTGGTTGATGATTTTTCCACCAGCTCCAATAACTGCACGGATTTTATCCGGAGCAATTTGAAGTTTCGCCATCTTAGGAGCGAATTCGGCTACATGACCACGTGGTTCAGAAATAACTTCATCCATCGCGCTCATCATTTCTGCGCGACCAATATGTGCTTGTTGGAGGGCTTCCTTAAGAATTTGTCTTGAAAGACCCGCAATTTTAATATCCATTTGTAAAGCAGTGATACCATTTTTAGTACCCGCAACTTTAAAGTCCATATCCCCGAAATGATCTTCCATTCCTTGAATATCTGTAAGAACTGTATAGTCGTCTCCATATTGAACAAGACCCATTGCGATACCACTCACAGCAGCTTTAATTGGAACACCAGCAGCCATTAGGGCAACAGATGAAGCACAGATTGATGCTTGTGATGATGATCCGTTTGATTCCAATACTTCAGAAACAATACGAATTGCATACGGGAACTCTTCTTCACTTGGTAGTACATAGGATAGAGCACGCTCTCCCAATGCACCGTGACCAACTTCACGACGTCCAGGAGCACCCATACGACCTGTTTCCCCTACCGAATACGGTGGGAAGTTATAGTGATGCATGAAACGTTTTTCAGATACTTCGCTGAGGTCATCAATAATTTGATTATCCCCTAAAGCACCCAATGTAAGAACGGATAGTACTTGTGTTTCACCACGAGTGAATAATCCACTTCCGTGAACACGGCTTAAAATGTCCATTTGAACATTTAAAGGACGTACTTCTTCTGGTCGACGACCATCAGGACGGATTTTTTCAACTGAAATTAAACGACGAACTTCGTCAGATACAATTTCATGAGTTACTTCTTTAACGAATTTTAATGTTTTGTTTTTAACACTTTCGCTTTCGTAATCCATTGCTTCAAAATGATCATATGCTTTTTCTTCATAGAGATCGATCGCTGAGTAACGCGCTTCTTTTCCATGAATCGCAACTGAAGTACGCAAATCATCACCGACAAGGGCTTGAACTGCTGATTCTAATTCTTCAGGTACTGCATAGAGTGAAATTTCCATTTTCTCTTTTGCAACTTCATTCGCAATTTCAACTTGGAATGCACAGAGTTGTTTAATGTACTCGTGTCCAAACATCATTGCTTCGAGCATCTCTTCTTCAGAGACTTCGCTTGCGCCTGCTTCAACCATGTTGATAGCATCGCTTGTTCCCGCTACAACTAAATGCATGCGAGATTTTTCTAATTCAGCAGCCGTTGGGTTAACGATATATTCGGTCCCAATCATTCCTACTGTTACACCTGCAATCGGTCCTTCAAAAGGAATATCCGATACACAAAGTGATAATGACGCTCCAAACATAGCAGCCATATCTGATGAATGATCTTCATCATACGATAGAACTGTGTTCACTACTTGGACTTCGTTTCTGAAGCCATCCGCAAATAACGGACGAATCGTACGGTCAATAAGACGCGACGTCAATGTAGCATGTTCAGATGGACGACCCTCACGACGTAAGAATCCTCCTGGAATCTTCCCTACAGAGTAGAGTTTTTCCTCATATAAGACAGTTAAAGGAAAGAAGTCGATATCCTTCGCCTTTTTACTTGCTGTTGCAGCAGAGAGTACAGCTGTATCGCCGTAACGTACTAAAACAGACCCTCCGGCCTGTTTCGCAAGCTCACCTGTTTCAACTTTAATTAATTTCCCACCAAAATCTAATTCAAATTCTCTTTTCATAGATTCACCTCAATATTCTGTATCAATTTTACCATATAAAGCCTGTGTTTCCTAACAAAAAAGAGCTTTCGCTCTTTAATTGTTATTTTCTTAATCCTAAACTTGTGATCAACGTACGGTAACGGTTAATATCTTCGTTACGTAAGTATGTTAATAAGTTACGACGACGTCCAACTTTTTTCAACAAACCACGGTTTGAGTGGTGATCTTTTTTATGCGTTTTCATGTGGTCTGTAAGACCGTTAATTTCTGCAGTTAAGACAGCTACTTGGACTTCAACTGAACCCGTGTCGCCTTCTTTACGTGCATACTCTTTCATGATTGCAGTTCTTTCTGCTTTTTTCAACATATGCTATTTCCTCCGTTTTCTCTATAGACCTTCATAACCGCGTAAACGTCGAGGAGACGATGAACCCAGTTATAAAGCCTGTTTATTATACCACTCATGTGAGCAGCATACAAGTACAATTAAAACAATCCATAACCACTAGTGCGAAGTATCCAATTCTAGATCACTTTCTAAAATTGATAATGAGTTTCGAAACATCATACCACGCTCTTCATTATGCGCATTAAACTTATAATCATGAAGGGCATGATTGAATCTCACAAACACAGTTCCCTCATTTTCAAGGTCAGAATCATCAATAATTCTCCCCTTACTTCCAATCAATTGCCAGTAATCTTCACCCGGTTCAATATCATAGACCTTCTTAAGGGTTCCTTGATAAGTAATCATTTTTACTTTATCGCCTGTTTTCATTTTCATCACTCATTTCTTAAAAAATATTATACATCATTTCTCAAGCCATGGACATAAGATGATTTCAAAACGATCAATCATATAGAACAAAAATAATCCAAAGACACTCAGCGCAACAATACCAGCATACATACTGACATAGTTCACCATCGCATAAGAGTTCATAATGAAATAACCAATTCCTAATTTTGTGGAGAAGTTCTCCCCAAAGAATAAGACAGCAATGCTCACTCCCACAGAAATTCGAAGTGTCGTAAAGAAGCTCGGAAGAATTGCGGGAATGATGATGTGCTTATAAAGCTCAATCCCTTTAATTCTCAAGGACTTCGCAGAGTCCAAGTACTCTTCGCGAATTTCTCTCACCGCATCTTTTGCCGACATCAGAAATTGAAAGATGATAATACTTACAATCAATAAAATTTTTGGAGTTTCTCCCAATCCAAACAAAAGCATCAAGATTGGAAGAAAAGCAATCTTAGGAATCGGATAAAGAATATAGACAATTGGAGCCAACACTTCATCAAGCTTTTTAAATTGAGCCATAAAAATCCCAATCATCGTACCCACAATCGCAGACACCACGATCGCACTCAATATGCGCACAAGACTCATCGCAAGATGCGGAAGCAATACTGGAGCTAATTTAATTGTTTGGTAAAGCGTCGTCATAGGATTTGGAATTGCGGGCGTTTGAAGTAGTATGTGCAATACAAACCACATCAATAATACCGCAAAGACCCCATACAGTTTCTTAATCATGAAGATACCCTCGTACCTTCTGACACATCTCATAGAAATGAGTACTCGCTCGATTACCCACCGAACTGTTTTGAATGTCTTCTTTAATTTTTCCTTTTTCCATAATAACGATACGGTTTCCTAGAAATACTGCTTCTTCAATATTGTGAGTCACAAACAAGATGGTTAGATTTCGTTTGACTCTAATCTCTAACAGAAGATCCTGTAGTGTTTCTTTCGTAAGCGAATCAAGGGCTGAGAAGGCCTCATCCATCAACAACACATCAACATCCAAGGCTAACGCTCTCGCAATCGCTACGCGCTGCATTTGGCCTCCTGAGAGCTGATGCGGGAAGCGATGCGCGTACTCACTGATATTCAACAGTTCAAGAACTTCCTGAACGATTGAGTCATAGTTTTTGATCTTTCGTATTCTCAAAGTGAAGGCAATGTTCTCATAAACAGTCTTCCATGGCAAGATGCCATAGTTTTGAAAGATCACTGCAGTTTCAAGGCGTGGTTCATTTACTCGAACACTATTTATATAGATTGAACCCGTACTCGGCGTTTTAAGTGCATCAATCATTGATATCAAACTAGTCTTACCACTACCTGAAGATCCAAGGATTGCGGTAATCTCAAGTGGATGAAATACAATATCAACATGGTCCACCGCTACCTCATCCGCGTACGATAAACTGATATCTTTTAATTCAATCATTTCACAAAGCGATCGTCGACAAGTTGAGCATACTCAAGGTCAAATGAAGCACCCAATACATCCTCATTCCATTTGATGATTTTATTAAAGTAGTCTTCACTTGGAATACGCGCTACATTATAGTGTGGTAATTCAAAGTTATTCACAATCACTGGATTAAGTTCTAGTTTATTCACAAGGACTTCGCGTGCTTGTGTTTGAGATTCATTAATCATTTCGACAGCTTTATTATAGCCATCATGGAACAGTTGAATTTCTTTTTCTTTTGAATCAATTGATTTTGTATTAAAAACCATGACTTCCGGTGAAAACTCATCGGGGTTTGCCATGAGCTCTTTTGAGAGTCCGTTGAGTGCTCCCATTGATGCCATAGGTTCAGGAATTACTGCCATGTCTAGTGTTCCGTTTCCAACCATTTCAAGACGAGCTGGAATTTCCACAATATATTCTTTATTAATTGTATAATCTTTCAAAAATGCATCCGCTAGGTAATTCGAAACACTTACTTCCATCATACCAACGGTAACAGCGTCTTTTTCAAGTGCGCCTTCGTGGTAAAGGATTGGGAATGCGCCATCTGTACTTGTCGTTACTTTAATATCAAAACCATTTCCAACGTTATTAACGAGTGCGATGACATCGGTCATTGCGCCATCGAGTTCTCCTGCTTGAAGCGCAGATTGTCGGTCCATTGCACTGGTATATACTTCAATTTCAATATCCAATCCAAGCTCTTCAAAGATTCCAAGTTCTTGGGCTAAAAAGATGGGTGCTGAATCCACCGCTGGCATAACACCTATTTTTAATGTTTGTTTTTCTTGGGGCTTACTTGAGCACCCGCTTAATACGAGTAATGCGATCATTAATAATTTTTTCATTGATTTTCTCCTTAAGTTAGTTTAGACTTTGAAATTGTACCCCATAAAGGGGATGAGGTGGATGCTAGATGAGTGAAAATATGAAAAAGAATATAAAGGATTTATGGATTGCGTTTAGGCCTTTATCTTTGTCCCTATCCGTTTCGAGTACGACACTTGGAATCTTATTCGCATCAAAAAAAGCGCCATTAAACCCACTCAATGTGGTCCTTGTGACACTTGCTGGTATGGCAGTCTTGTCATGCGCAAACTTAATTAATGATTTTTATGAGGGCTCTTTTAAGTATCATCGCCCCAATGAAAAAACATATCGCTTTCTATCTTATGATCGGACTTTGTTTGATATGCTGGTGTTTTTCACAAGTTTAGCCTGTCTACTTTTCACCGGTCTTATCGGTTTATATTTAATGTTTACCGTTAATTTGAACTTGTTTTGGATTGGTCTTGTGGGAATGTTTGGATCGTATGCCTATACTGGCGAACCTTTTGTCTATAAGCGCAAAGGATTGGGTGCTTTGTTTTCCTTAATCCTTGTAGGTTGTTTAATGGTCCTGGGTTCTTATATGGTCTTCGTTACTGAGTTTTC
>LFRM01015821.1_pt2 | contig 12601 bp, 9 predicted proteins | sample 618341 | NCBI WGS metagenome assembly LFRM01 (sample SAMN03654438, study PRJNA283298) | anaerobic digester metagenome | isolation source: pool of bioreactors CSTR01a, CSTR02a, and CSTR03a thermophilic anaerobic... | place: Denmark: Kgs. Lyngby | collected 2014-05-21
TGCCTCTTCATGTCGAGTAGACAGATTGAATGTAATTCAGTAAATCAGTTAATATCAGTCACACCTCTTTCAAACCGCAAACGCCGCTCAAGCAACCCATCATATCAAACAATTGCTATCATGGATTACCTGTTGGGGTGTACATAAATATTGCCTTCATTATAGCAGTGTTGAAATATGATTTATTATATGCTTAAATATCATTAAGAAAAAGGTTGTGCCTATTAATGCAATAAAAGAACATTTTGGAAGGAATCAATAAGTGAAGCTTTTTGACAGACTGCCCCCCAATCTTTTTTCCATACTGGTTTCCAAAAACAAGGCATTGTATGCTGAAGCTTTGTTTGTCCTGCGCAAGGCATTCAAGCAGCATATGACCATAAGCAAGAGTGATCTTGTGGCAATGCTCATTGCAAGTCTTGATGAAGCATTATTGGATCTTGATTTGGAAGCGGAAAAAATGGAGTTTGAAGAAGCTGAAGAAGAAGTAAAAGGCGGGCAGGGACAGTCTGCCACTGCGCATCTGATTCTCAGAAGGCTCATGGCTACAAAATGGATTGAAGTTGAGTATCAGATGGATTCGTTCGAGGAGATTATTACTCTTCCCGATTATACAATAAAACTTCTGGACCTTTTATATTCATTTACGGATGATACGGTGCGCGAATACAATTCATATGTTTATTCCACCTATTCCGCCCTGCGCACAGCCGATGCAGAAAGAGACGATTTCATGTACAATGCTTTGCTGACAGCCCATGAGAACACCCTGAAGCTTGTGGATGAACTGAAGACACTGCATAACAATATAAGAAGATATCATCAGGCCCTTAATGATTACTTTACCGTAAATGATATCCTGAAGGGCCACTTTGATGAGTACAAGGAACTTATCATGGATCGCATATACCATCCGCTGAAAACTATGGACTCGGTTCCGCGGTACAAAATTCCGATAATGAAAATACTGACGGGCTGGCTTTCGGATTTGGGAATAAGACAAAAAATGGCCGAACAGGCCGTCCAGCGCGGCAAGTTTAATACGGTGGATGATGCAATGGATGATATCATACGCAGAATAAATGAAGTAAGCGATATTTATGAAGGCCTTGACGAAATGCTTGCTGAAATTGACAGGAAGAGGACGGCTTACACCCGGGCATCATTGGAAAAAATGCGTTATCTTCTGACTATTGACAGGAGCATAAAAGGCAAGCTTGTGGACGTCCTCTCTGCAGCTGCTGCAGACCAGGAAAAATGGGCGGAAATAATGGCTGACAATGTAAAACTGTTCAAACAGTGCTATATAGATGAAAAGTCGCTGTACGTAAAACCGAACAGGATGGGACGCAAAGAAGGAAAACCTCTTGGCCTTGAGATAACAGACGAGAATATTGGCGGTAAAGCGTTTGAAGATTTTCTGAAAAAGGCCAGGAAACAGTACAGCCATCAGAAGATAATGGCATTTATGAAAGAGCTGATGAGAAACAAGCATGTTCTGAACAGTTCTGAAATCAGAATTGCTGACGATGATGAATTTGTCATGCTCGTTCTGGCGACATTGAAAAAATGTGAAAAAGGCGTTTTCTACCAGGTGGAATTTGAAGACGGATATGACCGGTGCGACGGATATACCATACCGCGCATGAGGTTTATAAGGAGAGAAAAAGCGAATGTGGACTGAAGCTTATGAGAAACTGACAAGCTCTGAAAAGGAAGAATTCAGACGACTTGCCAACATGCTGCTGTCGAAGACGTTCATAATAAGGGACTATTACGACAGCAAGGAAGAGATGATGAAGATAAGTCCGGAGTACAGGTTTATTGAGAGGAATTTTGAACTGTTCTCCGGTTACTTTTTCTGTTCGGGCTGGGATTTGCTCAAGGATAACCAGTATGGCGTGATTTTAGTAGAAAACGTATATGAATACAACAGGCTTAAGCTGAGCCGGTTAACCACTTTCTTTCTTTATATAATCAGACTGATATACGAGGAAGAACGGGAACACATTTCTTTAAGAAACGAGGTCATAACTACTACAGGGCAGATAATACACAAAATGATCAATCTGAACCTTATAAAAAAGAAACCCTCGGATCACGACATTTCGGATTCTCTCAGGCTTTTGTCAAATCACAACCTGATCCAGAAAATATCGGGCCCGTGGGAAAAGGCGGATACCAAAATCCTGATACTGCCCTCAGTGCTCTTTGTGGTATCCAATGAGAGAATAAGCAGGATTTATGATCTTGTTGAAAACGGCGAAAATACTCAGGATGAGAACAACCAGGATAATGAAACGGTATCGGAAATCATAAGAGGGGAAGGCGAAGAGGCATGAAGCTGCTGAAAAAACTTCTTTTGATACACTGGCATTTCTTCAGTTATGAACTTGTAGAATTCGATAAAATCAACTTTCTTACAGGGAAGAATGCGTCAGGCAAAACAACGATGATTGATGCGTTACAGGTCATTATGCTTGGAGACGCAAACGGAAGGGGTTTTTTCAATAAGGCCGCCAACGAAAAATCCGCCAGGAGCCTGAAAGGGTATTTGAGAGGCGAGCTCGGAGATGACGGTGACGCAGGTTTCAGATATCTGAGAGAAGGACGTTTTACCAGTTATATTGCCTGCGAGTTTTATGACGATGTAAGAAAATCCAGCTTCACCCTGGGTATTGTATTTGAATGCTATGAGGACAGTTCCGATGAGCACCGGTTTTTCATCCTGGATTCCGAACTGCCGGAAAATCACTTTATCGTCAATAATGTTCCGATGACATACAAGGAATTGAGGACATATGTAAATAAGCATTACAAAAAGGGAAGATACGATTTTCCCGATTCGGACAGGGGGTACCAGGAGATTCTGAAAGGAAAGCTTGGCGGTCTGAAAAACAAGTACTTCGACCTCTTCAAGAAGGCCGTTTCATTCACTCCCATCACCGAGATTGAGAAATTTATCACCGACTATGTGTGCGATGTTAAGAATCCGGTGGATATATCACTGATGCAGGAAAACATAAGGCAGTACAAACGTATGGAGCTTGAGACCGATCTCCTTGAAAAACGCGTATCAGCGCTTCAGAACATTGCCGATATGTACAGGTCATACCTGGATGAAAAACAAAGGCTGCAGATACAGAGCTACCTGATAGACAGGGCAAGTTTGCAGGTTATACTTGATGAAAAAAAGACTCTTAATGAAGAGATAGGAAGGCTTGATAGAGAAATTGCCGCCTGTTCCCAAAAACAGGCAGATATTGCCGTGAAGCTTGTGAATGAAAGGAAAAAAAGGGACGAGCTTATTGCTGCAAGAGAAAGGTCAGACATCTATACTCAGATGAAGCAGCTGGAATCACAGAAGAAAGAACTTTCTCAAATGATAGAAAAGCTGAATGGCGAAGCTGACGAGACCGTTCAGAAACTTCGGAAATATGCCCATGAATGGAAAGAGGCTGCAAAAGGCTGTTCAGACCTTAAGCGCCTTCCCGAAAGTGAAATAAAGGATTTGTTTATCAATGAAATTCGGGATGTAGAAAAATGCGCAGCATTGGCACAGGCTCATGCCATAAGCCTTCTGGACATTGATGAGGAAAGCATTGACACGCTGACAGCCCATAAGTTTAACGGCATAAATGAAGATTTGACCAGATTTAATAAATCGTCCACGTTGCTTATGTATTCAGCAGACAGGAAGAAAGCCGGGATAGAGTCCGAACTAGAAAGACTGGAAAGAACCCTTGCCGACCTGGAAAAGGGTATAAAATCATATGACCCGAAACTTATCGCACTGCGGGATGAGATCAGTAAAGAACTTGCCGGGAAGTACCAAAAGGATATCCCGGTGTATATACTGGCCGATCTTCTCGACATAAGGGATATGCGCTGGCGAAATGCGGTTGAGGCATACCTGCACACCCAGAAATACTACCTGCTTGTGGAACCGCAATACTTTATTGACGCCTTAAAGGTATATGACAGGCTGAAGTTCAGTGGGGGATTTTATGACTGGGGCCTTATTGATGCAGGCAAGCTTGAAAGTTTCAGACCCCATGCACAGAAAGGAAGTCTTGCCGAGGAAGTGGTTACAGACAATATGTACGCCAGGATGTTTATTGATTACGTCATGGGAAGAGTAATCAAATGCGACAAGGTCGAAGAATTGCGAAACCATGACAGGGCTATAACCGATTCCTGCATGCTGTATCAGGGTTATGTTGCAAGGCAGCTCAACCCAGAGAGGTGGAAGTATCCGTTCATAGGAAGAAAAGCGCTGCAAGAACAGAAGGAAACCGTAAAAAGGGCTATAGAAAAGCAAAAGACGGATCTTCAGCATTGCAAAATCTTAGTTGACATTCTGTCAAAAGCATCGAATATAATAGTTATTAACCGCAATGAGTATGAGCAATACCTGAGGGTTATTGAGGAGACCAGGAAACTGCCCGGGCTGAAAAGCAGGCTGAATGAAGTCGTTGATGAACTGGAAAAGCTTGACCTTACCTGGCTTTTCAGCCTTGACGAAAAAATAAGGGAATGCGAGAACAGGATAACCGGGTTTGAAGAAGAAGAGAAGAAATGTATAAGCTCCATTGCATCAGCAGAAAATGCAAGGAAGACAATCGTCCAGGAAAAACTGCCTTCTGCTGGGAAACAAGAAGCAAAAGCGAGAGAAGACCTGGCCCGGTACGATACTTCCTGGGTTAACGAAAAAGGAGAACCCCGGTTTTTACGGGAATTGGAGAACAGAAAATCCGCGAACGATATTATCCGGAATTTCAGCTCGCAGCTTGAAAGGACCAGGAACCAGACTGTCAAAAAGAAGGATGACATGGAAAAAGCCAGGTCTGACTATAACAGGGAATATAAGATGTCATATGATATCAAGCAGGAAGACAATTCATCGTATGACAAGGAGTTGAATGAACTAAAGGATATCAGACTTCCTGAATACAGGAACCAGATTAGGGACGCCAAAGAAAAGGCATTCCAACAGTTTGAGGACGATTTCCTTGCGAAGCTCAAAGCCAATATAGATACCGTAAAATCTCAAATCAATGAACTGAACAATGCCCTTAAGGAAAGCAGATGGGGAAATGAACGGTACAGGTTTACATGCTCGCCCAAGCCTGAGTATAAAAAGTACTATGATATGATTACCGATGAGATACTGATGGAAGGTTATAATATTGCTTCGCAGGCTTTCAGGGACAAGCACCGCGATGCCATAGACGAGCTTTTCAGGCAGATAACCGATGTTGATTCCGAACTCAATGCGGATGCACGGGCAGAACTTGAGAAAAATATCAAAAGGTTTACCGACTACAGAACCTACCTCAGTTTTGACCTCATTGTCACTGATGAGGAAGAAAAAACCCAGAGGCTTTCCAGAACACTCCGTAAGAAATCAGGCGGAGAGACCCAGACTCCTTTCTATATTTCTGTGCTTGCATCTTTTGCCCAGATGTATAAAATTAATGATCCGGCTTATAACCGCATGCGACTCATCGTGTTTGATGAAGCCTTCAGCAAAATGGACAGCGAAAGAATACGGGAAAGCGTCCGGCTCCTCAGGAAATTCGATTTCCAGTGCATCCTCTCGGCGCCTCCGGAAAAGATAGGCGATATTGCTCCCCTGGTAGACAGAACGCTTTGTGTTATCAGGGAAAAGAACACATCAATAATTAAGGCATTTGAACCCAAAAAGCTTATGGAGGAGGGGTTGGATGGAGTATAAAAAGCTTGTGCTGGACAGGCTGCTTGATCGGTATGAAAAGAGCAAGTCCTTTAAAGATGAAAATTCGAGAAGAAGGATCATGATTAAAATGACAAGGGGTGACATGCCTGAGTATGACATTGAAAAACCATTGGTGAGAGAGACCTTCAACAGCGTAATTAAAGAGTTGGATGATAAAGGCCTGGTTAGTTTCGAATGGGCCAGGTACGAAGAAGGAAATATTATTGAAAAGGTATGGCTGAATGTCACAAGGGTTGAAGACTGTTATGCCGAAATAGGAAGAAAGGCAAGGCGTGCTGTTCTTGATGCATTGCTTGAAAGAATTACGGAGCTTAAAGAAAAGACTTCGAACAGTTGGATATTGTCTTTCTTGGCTGACACAGAACAGTCTATTAAGGAAAAGTCATCGACAGCCGGTTTGCTTCCCTCTGATGAAGAGCATGCAGTGGCGGTTTTAAAGGCATTGGATTATCTCAGAACGCTGGATGGCGGCCAATGCCTTGAAAGAGTGTTCAGCCTTCGGTGTTTCAATGATTCCAAATATTTCGAAAAGAAGGTCAAAAAAAGACTGGCAGGAATTATAAAAAGATATTGCATAGATCAGGAAGTACCTGATGAAATGTCGGACGATGATATACTTGCACAGGTCGGAATACTCCAGTCACCGGAGCAGGTTGATTTCAAGGGTGGAATTGTCGGTACACTGGACGGAAAAGAGATAGATTTTTCATCATTTATATACGGCGTTACACTGAATACCGATACAGTCAGAAATTTAGCCATTACCGGAATAGGCCAAGTCCGCAAAATTCTCTTTATCGAAAACAAGGCAAACTATATTCAATTGATTAATGAAAACAGTGACGATACATTGATGATCGTATTTCACGGCGGTTTCTACAGCCCGGTAAAAGGGGCGTTTTTTAAGAAACTGTACGAGGCGGCTCATCCATGCGGAGTTGAATTCTACCATTGGGGCGATATTGATCTGGGTGGTTTTATGATTTTTCAAAGACTTAAATCAAGTATTATCCCGTCTTTAAAACCTTATTTAATGGACAGAAAAGCCCTCGAAAGCAGGATCAAATATGGCAAAAAATTTGATCCCAGGTATGCTGAAAAACTAAAATCATTACTTAAAGATGAAGATTACAGTGAATTCAGAGAAGTTATCAAACTAATGCTTGAGAAAAACATAAAGCTTGAACAGGAGTCTTTTCTTATTTGACATGAGTGTATGCCGATGTGATTTCTATACTTTATTTGCCTTAAGGAATATCACACAGGAAATAGGCGTTCTGTTCCGATCAGTAAGAAACATCGTGCTCCGTTGTCTTCAATCCGCCAGGTAGTATCGTTAATTTGAACAATGTCAGCCATAAGTATCCCTCCAAATTATTAATTTATCTTAAATTCGCAACACTCTTGATATTTAAAACTAATTATTCGCCAGTTTCAATGCTGCTTCTTATTTTTGGTTAGCCATGTTTCAGCCTATAGATGTCTGCATGCACCGTTTATAAACTAATTGGATATTTTCAGTTTTTCTCCAAAGTTTTGCCGGATACGTAAATGGTCCATTACAACTTATATTTATGATAAAAGCTATAAGTGTCCCACAAATTACTTATTTATTTTTAAAAGGTGCAGAACTTATTCCCAGTATAATAATACACTACGCCCAACACCTATTAAAAGTAAAATTTAACTTTAAAAAAAGTATCCGTCAAAATGAACAGACATAATGTATTCACCCCGCGGAATTATCCACTGATCAATCTTGTCTTGCACTTTACAATCATTTACATCAGAACGTAATCCTGCGAAGTAATTGTAAAACCCGTTTTCAGAGCAAGCTCTTTTTTGAAAACCGATGTTTCGGTCTTCAGGTAAAGTGTCAAAACTGTCAATTTGTATTGTCATTTATCTGGGAATTTGACAAAAGATACCTTTCAAGAGTAAAATATCAACTAAGAAAGATAATATGCATACACTTAATTATTCATACTGTTAAATATAGAAACGGGGTGATCTGTTCATGAGAAAAACTATTATGCCCATCATCATTGTAATTTTAATTTTCAGCCTGCTCCCGGTACCCGCATACTCTTTACAGGAATATACCGTTATCCTGCCGTTTATCTTCGACCAAAGGATTACAGACATAAGCGGTGATCTGGTTATGACAGAGGATGAAAACGGCATATATGTTTATACCGCTGAAGGTATACCGGTGAAATTAGAACCATATGATATGGCTTCACTTGAGAACGGTTATATTAAAATCCGGCCGGAAGGATCCCGGCAGTGGACTGTCTGTCGAAAAGACGGCAGCCGTGTATTCGAAGAATGCTACGATGATGTAATAGTTACCGATCAGAATATAGCTCTTGTTGGAATTGGTGACTGGCGTCCTCCCGGCAATTTCTTCGGGCAATACGGTGCAATTGATCTTCTGACAGGGGAAATCCTGATTAGTCCGTCTTACAGTAATCTGCAAATGAGCGCAGACGGAAAATATATTGTTGATAACGCATATCTTTCGGTCCGGGTGTTCGATTTGAATGGAAACGATGTAACTGACACCGTCGATTATGTTGCGGTACGTTCCTATAAAAACGCATACTACGGAGTCAGAAGTACGAAAACCGGTTTATACGGTCTGGTGGACAGCGAAGGGACACTTTGCGTTCCGTTATTGTATGATCAGCTCGGTGACTTGTTAAGCGGTGCACTCCTTGTGAGAAAGGACGGAAAATGGGGTGTATCTTCGATTGACGCATCCGGAGAACTTCTGCAGCCTGTTGAATATACTGATGCCAGGGCCTTTTCCGGTGATATTTACGCATTATCAAAATGGGACTGGATCACACATGCCATAGATTCGAATTTCATTACCATCCATTACGGCAATGGAAGGCAGGCATTTTCAGCGGAATCGTATAACGCAGTAAATGATGTATGCGGCGATGTTATATATGTGTGCCGAAGGGGGGACAATGCTATTGTCGGACTTTCAAAAACCGGGGAAGTTCTTGTCCCGCCGATTTCAGACAGTTATTTGTCTTTTTCTCACGATAATTTTGTGCTGATTCAAGGAAAATACGATACAAGCAACATGTTTCCTGTTAGTATGGCAGTAAACCGCTGGGGTGAAGTGATTGTTCCATATGGACCATATGCTTTGCTTTCTGACGGAAGTTTCATCGGAAAAGGTTTTACCCTGGTTAATAAGGAAACAGGGCAAATCACCCGTATGATGATAGACGGATATGAGCTTAGATTGCCGAATATGCATTCATCAGTGGATTATAATCGCGGCTGGGTGATATACAATGATAACGGCAGCGCCTGGATAACCGATTTATATGGCAATATAATTGTTCCTGAAGGCGAATATGTCATGGTGTCTTTCAGTATGAACAATCCAAACTTAATTGCAGCAGGACATCAGTATATAATTGCACAGGATAAAAACGGGAAATACGGGGTATTGTCGTTAGTGGAGAAACCATATCATATTCCGCCCCATGACTGGGCAGTTGAGGATATTAACGAAGCAATTTCAACAGGTCTCGTGCCCGAAAATCAACAGCGTGACTGGCGGGATTCCTGTATCCGGGGTGACTTTTGCCGGCTGCTTGCGCCTTTACTGGAAATAGCAGGTGTGCAAAGCCAGAAACAGGCAGCTTTCACTGATACACAGGATGAAGACATATTGCTTGCGGCATCGCTGGGTATTGTAAATGGCACAGGAAACGGAAAATTCTCACCGAATCAGCCAATCTCAAGGCAGGAAGCTGCGGTAATCCTTTCACGCACTGCTGATGTCCTCGGTATTAAAGCTGAAGAAACACCGCTCACATTTAAAGACGAGGATAAATTTGCAGATTGGGCAAGGGACGGTATATATTCTGTAACTTCAATTATCTGCGGAAACAATGAACAGCGTGTTATGCAGGGTGTATCTGACGGACGGTTTATGCCTCATGGTATTTATACAAGGGAGCAGGCCATCCTGACTATTTTTCGTATGTATCGCGCGTATTTGCTGAATCAGCCGGGGAACAGTCATTGACCTATAATTGAAAGTATCTGTGTTACGATTATAATTCCAATTGATGTAACAAAACAAACTGGTAACAGCACTTCGGGAAAAATATGCCACGCGGCTTTGACCGCGTGGTTTTGTCCATCCCAAAATTTAACGGTTATGTCGCATATGGAGTCTTCTGCAGATCAGGTATGATTTTACTTTATGTAAAATATATGTTAGGAGTCCAACTGGCGGCAAGACCACAATTCTGTCGCAGGGTGCAAACAGTATTCCGCTATATGCACATCAAACGCAGGAAAAGAATATTTCATGCTCAATGCTTTGCTGACAGCCCATGAATTATAAGCATATATACCACTGTCATACATCTTTATTGTCTTCACTTGCATCCGCAAGCATCCTTTACCATTTTCAGTTCATCAGTGTATATGCAATGCTTTATTCGGTTATTCCTGACCGCTGCAAAGCATTCATCCAGATCCATCCAAAGCACACCGTCAACCTCTTCTTTTTGAAGTATAAATTCTCCTTCTTCGATGTCCCGCCACAAAATGAATACTCGTGTATATTGCCTGTCATGATAAGGTTTACCGCAGATACAATCATCCCAGATTACAGTTCTGTCCCCACAGAATATAAGTTCATCAGCAGACGCTGAGATACCTAATTCCTCCTGCAGCTCTCTTATGGCAGATTCGACAAAATCCACTCCTGCCGGGATGTGACCGGCACTTGAAATGTCATAACAGCCTGGGAATGATTCTTTGGTTTCAGACCTTTTCTGAAGCAGAACCTGAAACTTACCCTGTTTTTTCCTGAGAAGCCATACATGCGATGTTCTGTGCATTATGCCTTCCTCATGAGCTTTTTTGCGTTCCACCGTTTTTCCTGTCGGATTACCGTATTCATCAACAATATCCAGAATCTCCATTTAAAACACCTGTTCCTCAAATTATAACACATTATGTATTCCATATGTCGGCATCGTGCGGTCACCTCTTACAGCCGTGGCATCAATACCACGCATTCAATATGCTGCAAAACGGTTAATCAAGTATGACTATATAGGTTATGAAAAAAACATCAGCTGATTTGTCAAGTCACCCCCGCCTATTTGGGGGCTTAAGTTACTACAAAAATACCAGAAGTAATATACCGGCTTTTGTCAGCCATCGTTATTCTTGTTTGTGTATATAAAACCCCAGGTTGGCGTATTTTACGACGCTATATACATATAAAAAAGGCATCCGGGATAATTTACTATGTATTTTTTATTCGGCCCCAGTTATTTAACTACAATCAACTCGTAATCCCGCGTACCCAAACCGATTCTCTCCGCGTGCTCCAAACAGGAACGCCATTCGGATTCGGGCGTGGAATTGATGAAGTGGTCATGGTGGTCAACAAAGTCCGGTTTATTCATGTTTCCGGTCAGATGGCTTCCCGGAAGCGGTGAAGCTTTAAGACAGGCGTCTGCACAGGCTTGATCCAATGCTACCGGATCAAAGGATGCAAACATACCCAAATCAGGCAAAATAGGCACGTCATTTTCCCCATGACAGTCACAGTAGGGTGACACATCCACCACCAGGGAAATATGGAAGCAAGGACGTCCGTCCACCACTGCCTTGGCGTATTCCGCCATACGATAGTTTAACTGCTCGACGGCAGCATCGCCTTCGAATGAGATAGCATCAAAATTACACGAACCTAGGCAACGGCCGCAGCCCACACAATTTTCCTTATTGACCGTCATCTTCTTGTTGACTGTATCAAATACCAAAGCGTTGTTGGCACACTCTTTCAGACACCTGAGGCAGCCCCGGCACAGATACTGATCAATACGCGCCTTGCTATTACTGTGCTGCTCCTTTTTCCCTGCCCGGGAGCCACAGCCCATACCTATGTTTTTAATTGCTCCGCCAAACCCGGTCAGCTCATGCCCCTTGAAATGAGTCAGACTGATGAACACGTCCGCATCCATAATAGCCCGGCCGATTTTGGCTTCCTTTACATATTGTCCTCCATTTACAGGTACCGCAATATCATCGGTTCCCCTCAGTCCATCCCCGATCAGAATAGGACATCCTACTGTCAACGGTGTAAAACCGTTTTCCCATGCACACTCCAAATGTTCAAGGGCATTTTTCCGTTTTCCGGGATACAAGGTATTACAGTCGGTCAGAAAAGGTTTGCCGCCCAGCTCCTTAACAACATCAACCACAGCCCTGGCATAATTTGGACGAAGGTAGCTGATATTTCCCAGCTCACCAAAATGCATCTTGATAGCAACGAACTTGCCATCCATATCTATCTGACCGATACCGGCTTTTTTTATGAGTCTTTTAAGTTTGGCAGGCAGTCCGTCCCCGAATGGTACCGTGCGGAAATCCGTAAAATAAACCTTTGCTTTTTCCATTTATTTATCGCCCATTTTATTGAAAATATTGCCTATATATACGCCTTTTTATAGAATTAGCGCCAACATCCAGGCTGACAACACAACCTTGGAAAAGCGATAAACAACTAATATGTTTTGCCAGCTAACACTGACATCTATTTTATCACACTTGGAACAGCTCTCATAGGTTTTGTTGGAGAATCGAAAAAGGCGAATAGATTCTTTATTTGTTTAGCATATTTTGAGTGATTCCTTTATCCGTTCCAGTATTTCCATTGGTTCGATAACCTCAACCTTATCACCAAAACTAAGCAGCCAGCTTATCATAACACCAATGTTTGCATTATTACTTCCGCTTTTAAAACCAATTCATTGTTCATAAAAGCTACTTTTCCTTTCTCCTACT
>LFRM01114579.1_pt1 | contig 12600 bp, 11 predicted proteins | sample 618341 | NCBI WGS metagenome assembly LFRM01 (sample SAMN03654438, study PRJNA283298) | anaerobic digester metagenome | isolation source: pool of bioreactors CSTR01a, CSTR02a, and CSTR03a thermophilic anaerobic... | place: Denmark: Kgs. Lyngby | collected 2014-05-21
AAAGCGAATCATGGATAGCGTTTGCTTCGCGGAGCGGGCGATAACCCGCCATTGAAATTGGAACCTGTGGGGTTATTTCCTTTTTTGAATAGCCTAATAAAAATCCCACAATAAAACCCCCTTGCTAGTAGCTAGTGTAATTTCCTCCTATATATTATGACATAAAAAGGCTTCCGTTTTAACAGGTTCTACTAATATATGAAAAAAAAGACAGCCCAGATAGACCATCTTTTCACTCTAGCCAGTTATTTGAAGCTTAACCCTGTGCGAGGGTTTGTCCTAAATCGTAGCATTCTTTCAAGCCATCAGCGTCAGGATAAAGGTTTATGATGAGTCCCTTACCATTGATGAGTTCAGCTCCGGCTGCCTCGACAGCGTCTTGCCAATCGTGCATCCATTGGCCTTGACCCCAGTCATAGGAACCAAAGAGCGCGACTTTCTTGCCATCCAACATTGGTTCAAGTTCGTCATAGAAGGGTTGGAATTCGTACTCTTCTAGTACTTCATCACCATAGGATGCGCATCCCAAAGCAATGACATCAAATTCAGCGACTTCTTCGGCAGTGGTATCACCGACATTTAACAGCGTCACATCAGCCCCTGCTTCGGCGGCGCCACGTTGAATCTCTTCAGCCATAGCCTGAGTATTACCGGTCGCACTATAATAAGCAATTACTACTTTCATTGATTTTTCCTCCTTAAATCGACTTTATTATCTATCGAAACAGCCTAGGAATCAAGCAATTCAATTCAAGAAAATATCCTCAATAGTCTTAAATAGGGTATAATAAAAAATGAAAGACAAGGTGAAGACGATGATTTCAGTTTCGCTTTTACAGCTAAGTGAAATGTGCCAGGGTGAACTGGTAAACACGCAGGAGACTTTTAAAGTTACTGGTGTGTATATCAACACGCGTAAGTATGCTGGCGAGGACATCTTTATTCCAATTATTGGAGAGAATTTTGATGGACATCATTATGTAAAGAATGCCTTTGAACAAGGAGCCAAAGTAGCCTTGTTTCAAAAAGACCATAACTATGAGGACATTTCTGATCCTCTTATCTTGGTTGACGATACCCGGCTAGCCCTCGGGCGACTGGCTAAAGCCTACCGACAGCTCATTGGAGCGAACTCCATCAGTATCACTGGTTCCAATGGCAAGACCTCGGCGAAGGATATCTTGTTTCATTTAATGAACCCCTACTTCGAGGTGAGTGCCACTTCGGGTAATCGTAACAATGATATCGGACTTCCTTTGACGATTCTCGAGAGCGACGCTGATACGAATTTATTCATCCTAGAAATGGGCATGTCTGCCTTGGGTGAGATCGAATACCTCCAAGAGATTGTTGAGTCACGAATTGTGTTAATAACTTCCATCGGGGCGGCTCATTTAAATGATCTGGGTTCGATGGATAATATTATAAAGGCCAAACTTGAAATTACTGCCCACATGCCTAAGGATGGGGTTGTGATCGTTAATGGCGACCATGAACGATTCATGGAAATATTAAAAACTTATGATTTATCTCAGAAAGTCATCACCTATGGTTTTGGTTCAAACAACGACTATGTGATCACTGACTTGAGTCAGTTCCAGGATTCTTTGGTCTTCCGCTGTGAACAGCTGAGTCACGAGGCTATTGTGACACCGTTGCTTGGTAGACACCAGGCTCTGAATACATTAGGGGCTTTACTGGCGGGTCGTGAGTTGAATATCCCTGTGGATACCCTACTGTCCCAGCTGGAACATGTGAGGATTACCGGACATCGTAATGAATTGATTCGTGTGAATCAGGCCTTACTGATTGATGATTCCTACAAGTCAAACCCCGAAGCCCTATTGGAGAGTTTACTCTTACTATCTCAGTTTCAGGGTGGTTCTAGAAAGATCGCCGTGCTAGGTGATATGTTGGATCTAGGAGACAAAGAGGTTGAGTTCCATCAACAGATTTCCAAGGAAATCGATGAGATGGACATTGATAGAGTCTATACCATTGGCAGGCTGGCGAATCATTTTCATGATTTCCACCATAAGATTGCCCATCATTTTGAGAATCAGGATGATTTAGTGGAGGCTCTTAGACCATGGTTGAAACAACCGGCTATTATCTTGTTTAAAGGGGCGAATGCCTTAGCTTTATTCGATGTGGTGGATAAATTAAAATCAGAGGAGAAAAAAATGAAAAAAGTTGCGCTGATATTTGGTGGAAAGAGTTCGGAATATGCGGTTTCATTGTCTTCGATCGCTTCAGTGATTCGAAACTTCCCAATTGAGGACTACGAATATATTCTAGTCGGTATGTCAAAGGAAGGCCGCTTCTTCATGGGGGACTACTCCGTGGAAGAAATCGAGAATGATGAATGGCTTCCGAATCCATCGAGCCGTGAGGTCCTTATCCGTCCAGGAGCGAATTCCTCTTTTACCATTATTGATAATTTGGAGGATGTTTATGTTGATGCCTGTTTCAATATGATACATGGCAAAGTCGGTGAGGATGGTGTCTTACAATCACTCATGAGTTCGGGAAATCTATCATTGACGGGTTGTGACCAACAGAGTTCCATTTTGGCTTATGACAAGGATATTACCCATCGCCTATTGGACAACGAGGGTATCTTGAAAGCTAAATATCGTACTTTGACTAGAGAATTATCCGAGGAAGAATACCATGATTTGGTGGACTTCTTAGGTGAGAAGGTAATCTTGAAACCTGCTCGTGAAGGTTCCTCCTATGGTATTTCGGTGGCAACTGATTTTGAGAGTTTTAGATTGGGATTAAAGGAAGCTTTGACATTCGATAACAAGGTCGTAGTTGAGGAGTTCATTAAGGGCTTTGAGGTTGGTGCTTCTGTCTTAGAGAAGGATGGACAGCTCTTGGTGGGAGATGTGGATGAAATCGAGTTACAGACTGATTTCTTCGACTACGAAGGTAAGTACTCATTTAAAAATGCTGCGATTGTGTGCCCTGCTCGCTTGAATGAAAAGGCCGAAAGGCAAGTTAAAGAGAGCGCGAAGCTGGTGTTTAAACTGCTGGGCTGCCGTGACTTCTCGAGAGTTGATTTCTTCTATGGTGAGGATGGACGGGTCTATTTCAATGAAATCAATACGATTCCTGGTTTCACTTCCCATTCACGCTATCCAAGTATGATGAAGGGCATTGGTATTGATTACAAGGAAATCATCGTTACTTTAATCGAGAATGCCTTGAAGCGCCGTCATGGATAGAGCTTTTCTAGAAGTTAATGTTGATGCTCTGAAACATAATGTCCAAAAAATAGAGGAGTCGATTGGCCGCTCTAAAATCATGGGAGTAGTTAAGGACCAGTGTTATGGTTTAGGAATGGATGCCGTGTTTGTGCTTCAGGAAATGGGAATCGATTTCTTCGCGGTGGCGACCCTAGACGAGGCCATCCAGCTAAGAGGGATTGGGATTTTTCAACCGATCCTAATCTTTGGCTATACGCATCCTGAACGATTTGATGAATTGATTGAGTTTGACTTGATTCAGACAGCTGTCTCTGTGGACTACTTTATGGATTTAGTACACTTTAATAAGCCAATTAAGACCCATCTTAAGATCAATACTGGCATGAATCGATTGGGAATTCCCGATGATTCTGACTTGGTAGCGAGTCTGTTCGCCTATGAGGGAGTAACGATTTGTGGGATTTATACCCACCTACTATCCTCCGATCAGCCTGGCATTGGTCACGAGAAGAGTCTAGATCAGATGAAGCGCTTTGATGAGCTTTTGGTTCAACTGGACCGCTTGGGATTGGACTATGGTTTAACCCATGTACATAATTCGGCGGGTATCTTCTACTTTGGAGAGAGTCACGTTTATGATTATGTACGGCCGGGCTTGTTGCTGGCGGATTCGAGTGGTTTCGATGGCTATCGTGATGTGGTGTCCCTTAAGGCACGAGTTGCGATGGTGAAAGAGGTCAAGGCTGGCGAGAATGTTGGCTATGGAATTGAACATGTTTTAGCTCAGGATACACGAGTGGTGACGGTCATGATTGGTTATGGTGATGGCTTACAGCGACGATTGTTTAAGACTGGTTTCCAGTTGAGAGTCAATGGTGTGTTGCGCCCTCTGATTGGTCGTATCTGTATGGATCAGCTACTAGTGGATGTTGGCACTGTTGAAGTGAAACAGGGCGATCTTGTTGAATTGATACATGATCAGTTCACGGTGGATCAAATGGCTGAACTTTTGGAGACCATCCCGAATGAAATCTTGACACAGTTTCAGCCAAGAATAGAGAGGGTGTTGGTTTATGACAAGCAAGAAGAGATTCAATAAACTGATTGACGATTTACGGATTATTGCTGCTATCTTGGTGGTGGCGATTCATACAGCGCCGCTTTTCGAATACAATGAGTTTATTTCATATTTTATAACGAACATCATTGGACGCTTGGCGGTTCCGTATTTCTTTGTTTTGAGTGGTTATTTCCTTTTTAAAAAATTTAAGCATCAAAACGATGAAGAGCGAATGGAGACTTTCGTTAAAACAGAGAAGAATCTATTAATTATGTATGGTTTGACTTTGATCATCTATATACCGGTTTGGCTTTACCTACATGGTTTGGACTTTGGTAAGTTTGTAGTCGATTTACTATGGAATGGCATGCATTATCATTTATGGTACTTCCCTGCTTTGATTGTAGGTGTTGGGATTGTGTATTTCCTCTATAATCGCCTTAATACCCGTAAGACTTTTATTCTATTGGCACTGCTTTACTTGTTTGGTTCCATCTTTAATGTCTATGGAACGGTCTTGCCAGAAAGTTTCGTGACTGGTGTGATGGGAGTGATTGGCAATCCTCGTAATGGGATTTTCTTTGCTCCGTTGTTTATCTTCATTGGTCGTATCTTGGCTGAACATCAGCTTCGGTTTAAGGATGGTGTCATTTACCTCATGGTAGCCTTATTCATTGCTGAGCCAGTGATTCTATATTTCGCTAAGTTGAGTGATCCGTTGAATGCGATGTTTTTAACCTTACCACTAGCGATCTACTTGTTGATGACGAAGGTATTGAATACGAAATCTTCAACGCATTCTTCCGTGTTCTATCACAATGTTTCATTGTATGTGTATGTGATTCACCCTGTGGTCATTCTGGGGAATCGTTTAATCATTGGTAAGGTCCTGGACATGGAGCTTACGAATACCTTGAACTTTGTGTTGACACTACTAATATCACTGGTCGTTTCTTATGGCTATCAGTTTGTAAAGGATCAATATGAGAAGAACAAGTGATCTAGCGAAAATGGCGCTGATGGCTGCCTTATGTTTCATCGCTTTTAATTATTTCAAAATTGACATCTCAGTCATGGGTGATCGAACCTCCTTCCATTTCGCTAATAGCTTTGTGGTGTTGGGGGCTCTATTGCTCGGTGGTTTTAAGGGAGGCTTGGCTGGTGCTGTTGGATTAACGCTGGCCGATTTCACAACGGGTTATGCCCACGTGGCACCTAGGACCTTCTTCTTGAAGCTGATGATTGGGCTGATTGCAGGTCTTGTGGCTCATCAACTGGGGAAGATTAATGATAAGAAAAAGACAGCGGACATCCTCAAATGGAGCGTCTTGGCTGGCTTGGCTGGTATGTCGTTTAATGTAATCTTTGATCCGTTAGTTGGCTATTTGTTCAATATCTATATCTTGGGTGTTGAGGCGAATCCGGCGACGATTATTGCGACGTGGTCTGCTGGAGTAACGGCGATTAATGGTGTTATTACTGTGATTGTGTCGACTCTGGTTTATATGGCGCTACGGAGAATGAAGTTTAAGATTTGATTATAAAAATTGAAACTATTAAAAAGGACTGGTCGTTGGATAAAAAGTATCTCATCCTATCAAGTGACAACCAGCCCTTTTTCTTACCCTTTGTTCAACTTATCCATAAATGTATAAAGCTATTTAATGAGTGCTTTGTATTCGATGAATTCTTCGACTCCCAAAAGCCCGTTTTCGCGTCCGATGCCGGAATACTTATAGCCGCCAAAGGGAACGTTGAGTGGCTTATCGGCAGTATTGATAAAGATATTCCCTGTCTTCATTTGTGTAGCGACCTGGTGAGCTAAGTCATTGGGTCCAAACACAGCACCATTGAGTCCGTAGGGGCTGTCGTTCGCAATCTCTACAGCTTCATCGACCGTTTCATAACTTATAATGCTTAGGACTGGCCCGAAGATCTCTTCTCGGGCTATTTTCATATTGTTGGTGACGTTGGTGAAGACGGTTGGTTTAATGTATAAATTGTTGGGGATTTCACCCACAAGGAGTGTGGCTTCTTCTTCAACCCCTAATTCGATATAACTTTTTACTTTCTCGAATTGGCTTTGGGATTGGACGGGTCCGACTTTGGTGTCACTTGAGAAGGGATCACCAACGATGTAGTACTGAGTCCGCTCAATGATGGCTTGTTCTACTTCTTCTTTCATGGATGAAGGGACTAAGAGTCGGCTGAGGGCTGAACAGGTTTGTCCACTGTTAAGGAAGATGGTATCCAAAGTCTTCTGTAGCGCTATGTCCAGATTGGCGCCTTCTAGAATGATGGAAGCGGATTTGCCTCCGAGTTCCATGGTGATGCGTTTCATGGTTGAGACAGCGGCAGAGGCGACTTGAGTTCCTACTTCGGTGGAGCCGGTGAAGGTAATCATGTTGATGTCTGGGTGGGAAGTCAGTAATTTGCCAATGTTTGAGCCTTTGCCGGTAATGAGGTTGAAGCTTCCACGAGGGAAACCGGCGTAATGAATGGCTTTGGCAATCCAGCTGGCGACTAGGGGTGTTTGACTGCTGGGTTTGAGGATGATGGTGTTGCCCATGAGCAGTGCGGGTATGATTTTCTTGGTTATTTGTCCGAGTGGAAAGTTCCATGGGGTGATACAGGCAACGACACCGACACTTTCTTTGATGAGGTCGTAACCTGTTTCATGATGGGTAAACTGGAAGTTGTCAATCAGTTTTAGTAAGTGATCAAGTTCGTTGATGTAGACTTCGAACTGGTTGCTCTTGGTGTAAGATATAGGACTGCCTAACTCAAGTGTGATGGTTCGCACGATTTCTGCTTTGTTGTTTTTGAGGTAGTTTATGAAGCGTTTGGCCATTGCGATTCTTGATGTGAGGCTTGTTTGATTGGTATATTGGAGTGCCCTTTTGGCGGCGGAGATGGCGTTGTTGATATCTTGTTTATTACAATCGAAAACTTTGCCTATGACCTGTTGATTAATGGGGCTGATAACGTCGAGTGTGGCGCTTGTTAGTGCTTTTGTGAATTGCCCATCGAGATAAATTGGTTCTGTTTGCATAAGTTCCTCCTGTGTTTAGTTTAATGGAAAGTTGTGTTTCTCAGTAGTCATTTGATTTGAATCAAGAGGGTTATGGTCCTACAATGAACAGGATACAGGAGGACTCGTATGTCTAAGAAAATTAAAGTTGTTGGTATTGCTGGTAGTTTGAGAAAGGATTCAGTGAATCGTAAACTCTTAAGAATTGCCTCGGAACTATTGGGTGATGAGATTGAATATAAAGAGATTGATATAAGTGATATTCCTTTGTTTAATGAGGATTTAGAATATCCTGCTCCTGCTTCGGTCTTGAGAATCCATGATGATGTGTTGGAGGCGGATGCGATTATCTTCGCGACACCGGAGTACAATGGCGGAATGCCTGGTGTGCTGAAGAACGTGATTGACTGGTTGAGTCGTCCACTGAATGAATCGAAGGTTAAACCCCTGGTTAACAAGACTGCTTACATCGTTGGGGGAGCTGCTGGCATGTCGGGTACGATTACTGCTCAGGAACATTTGCGTGCGGTTCTGACCTATATGGGTATGTTTGTGTTGCCTAGCAATCGTGCGACGGTTCCTAGCATTTTTAGTAATCTGGATGAGAATGGTACTTTGGTGCTTAATGAGTTGGCGCTTGGTTTCTTGAAACAGGGTATCCATCGTTTTGTTGCGTTCACGGAAGCGTTGCTCGATAACGAAGCTTAACAATGAAATAATAAACTAAAAGCGGATATCGTGTATAATGAATGGGAGAAAGTGAGGTTCTTATGTCTACAAAATACATTTTCATCGATATTGATGGGACTTTGTTAAGTCATACTACCGGTATTCCTGATTCAGCGAAAGAAGCGATTGGTTTGGCGCGTGCGAATGGGCACAAAGTGTTCATTAATACGGGTCGTGTTAAGTCAGCAGTGGATGCGATTATTCGCTCGATGCCTTTTGATGGCATGGTTTATGCGGCGGGAGCTCATGTTGAGATTAACGAGAAAACACTAGTGGAGCATCAACTGGATCCCGAGGATCTTGAGAGATTGATTGAGTTATTTGAAGATGAGGAAGTTGGTTATGTTCTAGAGGGATCTTCGATTTCTTATTACAATGAAAAGGCGATTGCTTTCTTTAATAAGAGGATGGAGAATAAGCAGCTGTTGAAGCCTCAGGTGAGCCGTCATTTGGTTCAAGAGAACATGGTTGCTCCGCTTGCTAATTACTTCGCTCGTCCGACTACGATCAATAAATGCTCGGTTTTCGCGGATAACAATGATCAGATTTATCGTTTAGAGGAAGCTTTGGATGATAAGTTCCAGTTCATTATCTATGATGAGAACCATTCAGGTGAAATTATCCTTCGTGGCATTGATAAGTCGTATGGCATTCGTAAGGTACTGGAACATTTTGGTGCCGATATGATTGATGCGATGGCGTTGGGTGATTCCATGAATGACTATGAAATGGTGAAGGCTGCTGGTGCTGGTGTGGCGATGGGCAATGCTCATGACCGCTTAAAGGCTGTGGCAGATTATGTCACATTTGATGTGGATGATGCTGGACTGTTTCATGCACTGAAATATTACAAAGTTATCTAATTGAACAAAAGGAAAACCAACCATTGCTGGTTGGTTTTTAACATGTAAACAAAGTGTTGTAACAAATAATCTTCTAGAAAATTCCTAAGTATGATCCAACTAAAGCTAGAGCCAATAACATGAAGATTCCATGTGTTGGTTTCCAGTTGTGCTTAGTGAATAGGTAGTAAAGAAGTAATGTTAATGCAAGTGGAATAAGTTTAGGTAGAACACCATCTAAGATGGATTGAACGTTAACTACAGCTTCCCCTTGAGTGTATTCTAGAGCAAGTGTTGTTCCACCAAAGTTTGATGTAAGTGCTCCGACTACGAATACTCCTAAGATACCAGCAGCGCGTGAGAATTCACGTGCGTTTTCAGTAAGTACATCGATTGCGCTTGATCCAAGTTTGTATGACCAGTGCATTAGTCCGAAACGAACTGCGAATTGTACTACGTTGAAAATGACTAAGAACATAATTGGACCTAAGACTGATCCTTCGATAGCCCAGTTAGCCGTAATACCAGCTGTGATTGGAACTAGTGTAAACCAGAATAGAGCGTCTCCAATACCACCAAGAGGTCCCATTGCTGCGACTCGTACTGAACGAATAGTATCAACAGGTGCTTTGTTTTGTTCTAGTGATAGAACGATACCCATAACGAATGTTACTAAGAATGGGTGAGTGTTAAAGAACTCTAAGTTATGACGCATTGATAAGGATAAGTCTTCCTTATTGGTATGAACTTTTTCAAGGCCTGGAAGAATTCCCCATAGCCAACCAGCAGCTTGCATACGTTCGTAGTTGAATGATGCTTGTAGGAATAATGATCCCCACACCATTTTATTGAGCGTACCCTTATCTAAAGGTGCAGCTGGAGTTGTGTCAACATATTCTCTAGTGTTATATGCCATCTTCTTCATCTCCTCCACTACCTACAGATCCTGCAAGGTTTTTAATTTTAACATTTGATTGGTAATCAGCTAACGCAATTGCAATACCTACGAAGGCAATTAGCACAAGTGCTGAGCCTGCAAGTGGAGCAACGAAGTTTCCATTGGCATCAAGATAACCGATAGAACCAATGATAGTTGCCAATGCGAAACCTGCGAAGTAATAACCCCATAGTTCGCCTGACATCATAATGCGTAGCAATGTAGCGAAACCTACGTAACGAAGCATGCCACCACCAACGTTAAATCCATTTTGTAACCATGCATATTCATCAAAGAATGATTGAATTTGTGGTCCAAATGTTTGACCTAAAGTTAGTGCTAGAACAGCAACGACACCGAAGGCAACACCTAGTAGAGTCATAGCTAATAGGTTAAGGTTACGGATTCCTGCAGGATTTGCATCGTCCGCTGCTTTATCAGCAACACCCATGAGTGGTGACATTAAAGTAAAGATTAAGGTAACCATCATTTGACCTAAGATAGCGAATGGTACCGCGATACCAACGGCTGCCGCAGGTTCTAGACCTAGGCTAACTGCGAAGATTGTCGCAACAACGCCACCGATTACGGCATTTGGTGGTTGCGCACCACCGATTGGCATACTACCGATTTGAATTAATTGGTAAGTACCACCAACAACAAGTCCGATTTCTAGGTTTCCTAAGATTGCACCTACTACTGGGCCAACAACGATTGGCTGGTAGAGGGATTCAAGGAAGTTAAATTGGTCGATTGCTGCTATAAAAGTAACAACGAAGACCAATATAATTTGAAATACATTAAAATCCATTATTTTCCCCTTTCGTACAGTTCCCTGTACTCGGATTCTCTCTTACTATTTGAAGAGTTTGTTGACATCTTCTGCGGATTCAGTTGGAACACGTTTGATTTCAAGTTCCACACCTAATTCTTGAAGACGTCTGAAAGTAGCGACATCATCGTCATCCACTGAGACTGAACGGCCAGCTGGACGCTTGCCTTCAGCGTGGTGCATGTTTCCGATGTTGACCTTTTTAATAGGTACACCACCTTCAACAAGTTTTAGAACATCTTGTGGATTTTCACAGATAATGAAAATCTTCTGACGATCTGCTGCTTTGTGAATCACGTCGATAGTCTTTTGAATTGAGAAGTAACGAGTCTGTGCAGACTGCGGTGCACTCATATCCATTAAGCCTTGACGTGCTTTGTTCGTGGACACTTCATCATTAGCTACTAACAATAAGTTAGCTCCAATAACGTTAGTCCACTGTGTTGCCACTTGACCATGGATCAAGCGGTTGTCAATTCTAGTTAACACAATGTTTGGCATGTTTTTCCTCCTTATATCTTGAAGACTTGTTATCTTCATTCATAATTATAACCCAAAGAACACGCTTACACTAGCAAATGACTTACTACTATTAACAAATAACTTGTCCTTTTTAATAAACAAGAGAATTATTACGCTTGCTCATTATACTTTGTTTCACACTTCGTTCTAATCTAAATCCTGTTACAACACTCATTTAGCTGTGCTTTGGGCTACTGAATCTAATTGTAACACACTTCATCTGCCTGTTTACAAAAGAGCCGCACCCCTAAGGATGCGACTCATTCATTTATTCCTTATCTCTATACTTTTTCTCTCTTATAGTTTTCATTAACGTGAACACGCTGGTTAAAGTTGCTTCAAAACCATGACATCAACTTGCTCCTGTATCAGCTGAACGCTTTCATAGATTGTATTCCCAACATCACACTAAAGTATTAACTATCTTTATATGGTCATATTTGAAATGACAATGCCATGATATAACAGTACCTTATTAATGGTTGCCATTAAAAATGTTATAATCAGTCTACATCAATAAGGGAGTGTGTCCATGTATAATAAAACGACCAGTTTTAACCAAACCAAATACTACAACATTGTTTCACAAGCGGAGATTCAGGCGAATTACGAATATATTGCCTATGATTCGCTTCATAAATATTCATCACTCTTGATGTATTTTAATAAGACGATTTACGTACAGTCTCTCTATGGGATCATTGCGTTGATGATAGCCGAGTCCCCAGAGCACCAAGTTGAACAGTACATCCTACATGGGATTGTTGCGATTCATCCGGGCATGCATTTTTACCTGTTGAAAATTACGGATGATGCGAAGGCAGCGATTTATCGTTCACCTGAGGACTTACCCAAGTATTACCAAATGAACTATCCTATCATGATCAATGATGTGAAGGAGACCTTCTTCCTTCCTCAGATTTATGCTTCGTATTACCAAATAAAAAAAGCTCCCTACTACTATGACTTCGAGAAGCATTACTACTGGGAAATGACGGTCATTAATTCCGGCGTTCTACAGACCAATATCGATGGGAAGAACTTCGAACTCCATAAGAATGACCTCGTCTTTTATGGACCGTTCCAGAAGCATAATCAGCGGGTAGAGGAAGGTATCTGTACCTATGTGACCATTATGTTTGATAGCTTCCCCATCAACAAAACACTCTTGAATCATGTGTTTACACTGGATCAGAATCAGTCTAGACTCATGGAAGATATTGTTCGCTACTCTGACGATGACGACCAAGAATATAACAATGAACTGTTTGTTAACCAACTGAAGGAGCTAATTCTGTTACTGCTTAAAGATACTGCGAAACAATCCCATCGTAACCATCAATCGACAACGATGCGGTTTAACTTTGAAAATGATCTTTTAAATAATATCCTGGAGTACATTCATGACAACCTCGAGGGCGGTGTCAAAGTGGTC
>LFRM01348429.1_pt1 | contig 12600 bp, 13 predicted proteins | sample 618341 | NCBI WGS metagenome assembly LFRM01 (sample SAMN03654438, study PRJNA283298) | anaerobic digester metagenome | isolation source: pool of bioreactors CSTR01a, CSTR02a, and CSTR03a thermophilic anaerobic... | place: Denmark: Kgs. Lyngby | collected 2014-05-21
TTAAGAGCCTCTATTTCTGACTCCTTATCAGCAGGTGCTGCAATCGTCATACCGGTCTTCTTTGGTGCTTCTATTTCAATTTCCCGAAACAGTTCATTTTCATCAATTGACTCTTCTTGATCCAATACTTTTTTCTGCTCTTTACGTTCAGTTTCTTTGCCTACAAGCCCTTTACCGTTCGCAAGAATCGAAGCAAGCTGTTCTTCCAAATCGGATATCGCTTGCTCCTGTGGCCTTGCTTTCTCTGGTGGTTTAGGAGCTATAATCTCTTCACTTTCGGTCTGATAGTCGTCGAGAATGGAGAAATCAAATTCGTCAGGAGCTTCTGCGGGCTGTGTTGTATCAACTACTTCTGTCTTGCTGTCTTCAATTTCGTAATCTTCATAGACAGGCTCATCAACGGACTCATAGACAGGTTTATCAACAGGGATATTGTCAAAAGGCGTTTCTACACTCTCTGTTTCATCATATAACTCCGGCACATAAAAGGAATATTTTGAATTATCCTTTTGTGGCTGTCTATCGTCTTTTCCCTTTAATTCAACCGCTTCTGTTGGCTCAGATGTTTCTTCCAGGCTTTCAGAGAGACCTTCACGAGTCTCTTTCTCTTGCTTCAGCATGTCGATAAAGCTCATTGTGCGGCTGCGATCAGTATATGGTGTCATCTCCGAATATAATTCTTTTTCATCAATAGACCCTGTCTCAGACCAAGGAGATTTGACGTCTGGAATTTCTTTCTTAATTGGCTCATCGATGACATTGCTCCAATCAAAGCTGATCTTATTTTTTTTAGGTTTCGAGATCGGTTTCTCATCAGCAGCTATCTTTTGAATGTCTGTGAGTTCTTTATCCGCGACCGGTTTTGCCTCTTGCTCGTCGGGCTCCGCACTTACAACTTTGGTGCCACACACGCTGCAAAATTTCGCTCCTTCCAGAAGCTTACTACCGCAATTACTACAGAACACCTCATACCTCCATATACTTGTCCTTTTCGGACTTCATTTATTTTCTATGTAACGTTTTCACACTTATTCATTAGAATAGTACTACATTACTGTGTATATTTCAATAATTTGCCATGATTTATTGTTGCAACATAAACAGCTTTGGGTATTAATTGAATATTTTTTATAATTTTTGTATTGACTTCAATTGCTCCAAATGATAACATACACAAGCGCTATAATGACAAAACTCAATATGGACGATTAGCTCAGTTGGCAGAGCACCTGACTCTTAATCAGGGTGTCCGGGGTTCGAACCCCCGATCGTCCACCACTCAAATCGCTGCAATTCCAAGGAATGCAGCGATTTTCTTATCTATTTTCTCTCTATAATCTGAGGGGATTTTGTCTGCTTGGCATAATATTTCGATGATATTAAAGACTGATCGTTCCGATAAGGATTCTCACTTCCTTTGCTCCCAAGGTCATGTATGCCATCAGCACTATATCGACTACAGATAAGCTTATCCTCGTATATTTCTATTACTGTACCTGTTAAATTATTATCTTTCGTGTCATAATTAGAGGAAGTTCCATTTTGCACTTCAACATATGAGCAATTCATAAAATAACCTACATATCCTGCATTAAAGTATGTAAATTTCATTTTTCTTGCTTTGAATCTATCCGTAGTTATATCCGTTTCTTGAAAGTCCGGAATAAGCATTGTATCGCCAACCGCTCTATAGACGGAAGCCCCTCCAAGATAGCTGTCCCAGCCTTTAGAATGGTTGTGTCCAAACAAATATATAATATCTAGGTTATTGCCCGCATCATTCACTATATCGAAAATATATGACGAGTATAGATTATCTCCCGTGGTGTGAAGAGAAGATGTCCTCCCAGTATAATGCAAAGGGACATGACCGGCGATAATCACGGGCCTTGTTTCACCTTCGTCTATCAATTTGTCAAAACAATCCTTCATTTTTTGAGATGTTTTTCTAACTTTATCAAGGCATCCCTCTCCCTTTCCTTGCTTCCAAGGAAAATCATTCTGCGTATTCAGTACATAAACAAGGTATTCGTCAAATTCGTGTAGTCCGGATGTGGCAATTGACTTTGTAAGCGCATCATGATTGCCTTGAACAAAAAGAATTTGCTCGTTGGAAATCTCAGGGAAAACAACCCTCAATGTTTTCTGAATCTCTTTAACTGAGTTTTCCGGGCTAAGTTGATAATCTTGAAATTCTGCACTATTGGTGTAATCTCCACACAAAATAATTTGTTCCGGTTTTTTGTTGTCTTCCTGAACGGATTTCAGTATGCTTTTCAGAGTATCACTCGGAGTAGCAAATCCTTCCTCTGCTTGATAGTCAGATGCTACAAATATTACAGCCTTAGGATTTTTATTTCTCACTTCTCTATCTTCGCCTTGTGATAAGGATTTCTTACCACAAGCGACCAGAAAGGAGCTCTGGATTATCAGAATTAAAACCAGCAACGCTGTCAGTATTCTTTTATCTCTCTTATAATTACTCATTTAAGGTTAATTATACGCTATTGCTATTATCATTACTTATTCTTTAGTGAACTTTTTCTTTCCTATAACGGATTTTTCTAGAACACAACACAAAATACTGCTGCATCGTTTGATACAGCAGTATTTCATTTGTAACATATTTTTTATGCAGATGTATATTCTTCTAACATCTTTGCACTGCGTGCTCTCTCCAGTTCAATCTGCTCGGCTACCATCATGTCCTTAACTTTCATAAGCCTTGTCTGATTGCCACGCTCATCTTCTGCGAGCTTCATCTTGATGTATTTGATAGTTTCCTGATATGCAGGTATCTTAACATATTCGAGAGCATTTACACGCCTTCTGGTTTTTTCGATCTCGTCGGCCAGCAGCATTGCCTCCTTCTCCATCTCTGCCAGCTTCATCAGCTGCGGAAAAAGTGCAGTCAATAAGGCAATTGACTGGTCAAGAGCTCCTGAGGTCATAGCAAATCCATACGGATAGACACTCCCTGTTTCCGTCGAAGAATGCTGAAATTGAAAAGACGGAACATCTACAGACATTACATTTTTCGTCGTCGCCACCAGCGTCACGCTGTTCTTAGGAAACATTAGTGACTCTTCTAGCATTTCTGGGTTCATCTCCGCCCTTGCTATTGCAAAGCTCTGATACACTTTCTCAAGCTGGGGTTCTATCTCCTCTCGGAGTGCTTTAATAGCCCTTGCCTCTTCAAGGAAAATTCTCATAAGCTCATCTCGTTTATCCTTCATAAGCTTGTGTCCCTTGATGGCTACCTTAAGCTGACTCTTGAGCTTAGAAAGGACCATACGAGTCGGTTTTACATTAAGTCTTGCCATACCCTAATTCCTTTCACTCCGGCATTGCGAAGTCTGTCTCCGCAGATTTGCCTACTTAGTATCGTACCACTCTTCAAGATATTCTTCGTGGATACGTTTGAGTTCGCTTCGGGGCATTTTCTTGAGAAGCGACCAACCGATATCAAGAGTTTCCTCTATAGATCTGTCGGCTTTATATCCCTGATTCACATATTGATCTTCAAACTCGTCTGAAAACTCAGCATACTTAATATCAATTTCAGATAATGCTGCTTCACCGAGTATCGCCATAAGTTCTTTCGCATCTTTACCTCTTGAATAAATAGCAAATAGCTGATTCATAGTATCAGCATGATCCTTACGGGTTTTGCCCTCTCCTATACCTTTATCTTTAAGTCTTGAAAGCGAAGGCAGTACATCAATAGGAGGTGTTATTCCTCTACGGTACAAATCTCTTGAAAGGATAATCTGACCCTCTGTAATATACCCTGTAAGGTCAGGGATAGGGTGAGTAATATCATCCTCAGGCATGGATACAATAGGAATCATGGTAATTGATCCATCTATTCCTTTCTTCTTGCCCGCTCTTTCATACATAGTGGCAAGGTCTGTATACAAGTAGCCCGGATATCCACGACGTCCAGGAACCTCCTTACGGGCCGCAGATATTTCTCGCAGAGATTCAGCATAGTTGGTAATATCTGTAATGATAACCAGAACGTGCATGTTCTTCTCAAAAGCAAGATATTCTGCTGCGGTAAGTGCCATACGTGGCGTAGCGATACGCTCAACAGCAGGGTCGTTGGCTAAGTTAAGAAACATTACCGTCCTGTCAATTGCACCGGACTCACGGAAATCTGTCATAAAGAAATCTGCTTCTTCGAAGGTGATACCCACAGCGGCAAACACTACGGCAAACTTCGAGTCAGTTCCTCTAACCTTGGATTGACGAGCAATCTGAGCAGCGAGATTCGCATGCGGAAGACCAGATCCTGAGAAAATAGGTAATTTCTGCCCTCTTACCAAAGTGTTCAGTCCGTCTATTCCTGATACTCCTGTCTGTATAAACTCTGACGGATATTCTCTTGCTGCCGGGTTCATAGCAACTCCGTTAATGTCGAGAGTTTTATCCGGAATAATATCAGCTCCTCCATCTATAGGGCGCCCCATTCCGTCAAACATTCTTCCAAGCATATCCATGGATACTCCCAGTTCATTGGAATGCCCGAGAAATCTTATCTTAGATTCCTGGAGGTTCATTCCGGCAGCTCCCTCAAAGAGCTGTACCAAAATATCAGTTCCATTAATCTCAAGAACTTTACAGTGCCTTATATCTCCATTAGCCAGTTCTATTTCACCAAGTTCATCGTAACCTACGCCTTCAACACCTTTGACCAGCATTAACGGGCCGGTTACTTCTGATATAGTTTTATATTCTTTAATCATCAGCCACACCTGCTTCCTTTATCAGCTTTTCAAAAGCATTATCCAGCTTACCTTTAAGATCACTATAAACGGCATCAACTTTGTCTTCTTCGGTGTACTTAAAACGTCCAATATCTTCTCTCAGTTCTACTCCGGCTATAGCATTAAATTCTACATTTGCTGCCAGCGCCTTCTTTCCAAGTTCGTGGAAATACAGAATCAAAGATATAAGCCTATTCTGTTTATTAACGGACGAATAAGTATCAATCTCGTGGAAAGAGTTCTGGTGTAGAAAGTCCTCACGAATCATCTTGCAGATTTCCAGTTTAAGCCTGTCTTCCTTAGAAAGGCCGTCAACACCGACAAGCTGTACAATTTCATTAAGCTCAGCTTCCTCTTGCAGATGATTCATCGCATTCTGTCGATTCTTAGGGAAGTCTTTGTCTACATGTTCTCCAAACCATTTATCCAGCCTCTCTTGATAAAGCGAATAACTGTTTAACCAGTTGATAGCCGGGAAGTGTCTTGCGTGTGCCAAAGCAGCATCAAGACCCCAGTAAACTTTAACAATACGAAGGGTTGCCTGTGATACAGGTTCCGAAATATCTCCACCCGGAGGTGATACAGCTCCTATAGCGGATAAAGCTCCTTCTCTATCATCTTGACCAAGACATACAACCTTACCGGCTCTTTCGTAGAACTGCGCAAGTCTCGATGCAAGATAAGCAGGATATCCCTCCTCACCAGGCATTTCTTCAAGACGACCCGACATCTCTCTAAGAGCCTCCGCCCACCTTGATGTCGAGTCTGCCATCAAAGCTACTGAATAACCCATATCTCTAAAATACTCTGCAATTGTAATTCCCGTATATACAGAAGCTTCCCTTGCAGCTACCGGCATATCAGATGTATTAGCGATAAGTACTGTTCTCTTCATCAGAGATTCCCCGGTCTTAGGATCGACCAGCTCAGGAAACTCCATAAGAACCTCAGTCATCTCATTGCCACGTTCCCCACAGCCGATATACACTACGATATCAGCATCTGCCCACTTTGCCAGCTGATGCTGAATAACCGTCTTTCCCGACCCGAAAGGTCCGGGAACGGCGGCTGTTCCACCTTTTGCGATAGGGAACATTGTATCAATAACTCTCTGTCCTGTAATCAAAGGATCATTCGGAGGCAATTTACTCTTATAAGGCCTCTCGATTCTAACCGGCCAATGCTGAACCATTGTACAATCATGGTCATTGCCTTCGGCATCTACTACCACCGCAATTACTTCATTGACTGTAAAGTTGCCGCCCTTTATCATTTTGATCTTGCCGCTTATTTGATACGGCACCATTATTCTGTGTGTTACAGCCAAAGTCTCCTGAACGGTTCCAAGAATGTCTCCGGCCTCCACACTGTCACCTTCCTTAACGACAGGCTCAAAATCCCACTTCTTCTCGTGGTCAAGTGCAACTGCCGTTACTCCTCTGCTGATATTTGTTCCCGCTGTCTCAAGAAGTACAGTAAGCGGTCTTTGAATACCGTCATATATGTTTTCTATTAGTCCCGGCCCGAGTTCTACGGAAAGCGGTCTGTTTCTACTTACCACAGGCTCTCCCGGTTTCAATCCGGTTGTTTCTTCATAAACCTGTATAGAAGCGTTGCCTTCACGCATCTCGATTATTTCGCCCATAAGACCGATTTCACCGACACTTACAATATCGAACATGTTTGCTTTCTCCATGCCCGACGCTACTACAAGAGGTCCGGATATCTTAACGATTCTACCTTGCTCCATGCTCAAATACCTCCCTTACTTATCACCAAACAGGATATCTGCTCCAACCGCTTTTTCTACGGCATGTTTGACATTGGACAACCCGATGCCATAACTTCCATCACTTCCCGGTATTGCTATTATTGCCGGTATTCTAAGTTCAGCGTACTTGGTGATATCTGCTTCCAGTTCTTTGTAATATCTCTCCGTAATAAAGATAATCCCGTAATCTTCTTTGACAACATCCCGTAAGATACCGGCTGCCATTTCGGCATCGCTACATACGTGTGCTTCGAGGCCGAAGGCTTTGAACCCAAGAACGCTGTCAGCATCTCCGATTATTCCTATCTTATTCATAAGCCCTCCTGATCCTTTCTGCAAGCTTTTCCGGCTCAATGCCTGCTAGCTTGCCACCCATCAGCACTCTGATGTTCTTCGCTTCTATGTGCTTCGCAACCATATATGCAAATAGAACCTCCGGACCATATGATATCGCCTTTGCTTTGTCGATATATTCCATAAGTGCGTCGTCACAGAGCTTTTCAAGGATAGAAAAGTCCTTGGTTTTCTCATAGTGTTCACGACCAATGGTTACAGCTTCTCCCATTTCGCTGTTAGTGAACGCTTTGGCAAATGTACCGACATCAGCTTCTGTGATTCTACTAAACACGAGTTCATCAACGTTTCCTCCATGAACAAATACTTCTCTGAAATATGTCCAAGAACCCCCAACTGCTTTAACCCTTAGATACGTCATGAAGTTTATTATATCCGTATACAACCTTACGAATCCTTTGATAAATTCGTTGTTTGCGAGCTCGGCCGATTCGTTAATGTCTATGAAACAATACTTATCGCATATAGTATCTACAAGCTGAGGATCACCCGTACGGGCAAGAGCCTCTGCAGATTCCATTATTGCCTTATACATAAAAGGTGTAACATCGTCACTCTTACGGTTAAGGACAGCATCTTTCATTATGACAGTCGAACGAGTTCCTGTATCCAAGAGGATGTCAGAACGATCAACTCCTAACGCTTCAGCTTTGATCAAGACTTTGATATTGTGATAATCGTTGATATATATTAGAGCCTTAAGCCCTTCATATCCTTCACTCATAGCAATGATTTCGTTCTTCCACGCCCTCTTAGTCTGACCAACTATATGTTGATAGTTCGCTGGAGTGATGGGTTCGTTTTCATTTCCATAGCCGGCACTCTGTATCGTATTACATATCTCATCTATATTATTGGAGGATATCATCGAACGGAACTGGTCTTCTTTGAGCATTGTTCTCTCCAAGCTTCTTATGTAAGACGAGGCAAAGATATAGTCAGTTCCCATATGAGTTCTCCTTTCTGTTAATATCTGTGTTAGTTATTTTCCGGGAAAAGCATCTTGGCTATTTCTCCGGTCAGTTTAGATTTCTGATCTTCCAAAAGCTTTTCTATAGAAGCATTTATTGATATCTTGTCCTGCTTTAACAGAAACCCCCCCTCGATATTAACCGGCTCCTTGCTTACCGTAAATTTTCCAGCAAACTCTTCTTCAAGTTTATTTCCATACTTATCTAAATCGTCAGCAGAAAGTTGCACTTCTCCACCCTGCTCAATAAACTCGGACAAGCGTGATGTAAGGAAACTCATATATTTTTCTTCACTAAGATTCTTAAACTTGTCGAGTGCTTCATCAAAGCTTTCTTTGATTATTTCTTGCTTAGCATTGAGCTGCATCTTTCTTGCTTCCAAATCGGCGACAGATTTCCTCCTCTCAGTAAGAGTCATGATGTCCTTCTCTGTACGAGCCTCAGCATCCTTAATAAGTTTGTCGGTTTTGATGCGAGCTTGTTTTAGGATTTCTTCCATCTCAACTTCTGCCTGCTTCTTATATTCGGCAGCATAAGCCTTTGCTTCATTGCTTATTCTTGTGGTTATGGCTTCAATACTCATATCTCACCGTTTCCTTTCTGATGTAATCAACTGTTTGTTTTAGCCAACAGCTATTCCATTGTACATCAAGAACGAAACTATGAAAGCAAGTATAGCGTAAGTTTCTACCATTACCGCATAAATAATAGCGTTACCAAGGGATCCTCCCTTAGAAACGAGCTGAATGCCGGCAGCAGCAACTTTACCCTGTGAAACTGCTGACCAGATTCCGATTATTCCGATAGGAAGCCCTGCTACAAGCAGTGCTATTCCCTGCGCAAGTGTCAGTTCAATTCCTGCGCCTCCAAGTATCCCTGTTTTGGTCAGAATCATAATGGCAATTACCATTCCATAGATACCCTGTGTTCCCGGTAAAGCCTGTAGAACCAGTGTAGAACCAAAGGAGGTGTTTCCTCCTGCCATTACTCCATCAGCTGCCTCTCCGGCAATACCTACACCAAGCGCACTTCCAATTCCGGCAGAGGCTGCTATTGCAGCTCCTAATATTGCCAGTGCCAATCCAATACTCATATTAATTTCCTCCTTCAACAATATTGATATATTTTGTTTTCCGATCAAATGGATCAAATTCTCTGCCGTCTCCTTCATAAAATTTCCCGAAGAATTCAACATATTGCAACCTGCATGAGTGCACGAATGCTCCCAGTGCATTGATTGCAAAATTCAATGTATGTCCTGCGAGGAAGATTACAATAAACATTATCACTCCGATAATGGTTTTTCCTCCCATGGATGCCAAAAAGTTAAATACCGCAGCTATTGACGTGGACGCAAGTCCCAAACCAAGTAGTCTCGAATACGACAGTATATCTGATAGATTTCCACTCACACCACTGTATATATTCCATAGTCCAATGGCTTTACCCACTCCCTTTGAAATAAATACGGGTAGAATAATTGCAAGAGCAAGTCCCACAATAAGCATCCATTTGCCAATACCCGGCAGACTCGGTGAAACCTTACCTCCGAACAGAAGCATGACTGCTCCAAGTACGATAGCATACCAGATAAAGACATCGTTACATGCATCAAGGAATTTTCGCTCCCTAATAAGTTCATATGCATGAATACCCATTCCTATAAACAAGTGAACTATTCCTAATCCACAGGAGAACACAAGGAAAGTCATTGGTTCTTTAGCCGGATCGAGCCAAATTGGCTTGATGATTATTTCATGATTGAAGAACGTCCTTCCGACGACTGGTATTAAATCTCCAAAGAAGCTTCCAAATAAAAATCCCCATATTACACTTGAGATTCCGCTATAAAATATAATCTTAACTAGCTGGCCCAAGCCTCCTTCTACCATATGGAACTTTTTGATTGCAACAATTGCTCCAATTATAAGCATCAAGCCATAGCCAACATCTCCAAACATTATTCCGAAGAACAATACATAGAAGATAGATAATATCGATGTAGGATCCACTTCTCGATAAGTCGGCAAAGAATACAGTTTAGTTACAAATTCCATAGGTGAAAGAACCTTGCTGAGTTTAAGTTTTACCGGAACATCATCCTCTTCTTCCGGTTCACTGAATTCATAGTTGCAGAAATATTTTGAGAGAGCCTTTTCAACATCACCTGTTGCCACGACGGGAACGTATCCATCAAATTCAAATGCCCTTGTTGTATTAACAAGGTTGCTCCTAATTCTGGACTCGTCTCTATCCAAGATAATCATATCGTGGTAATTCTCGAGATCTTTCTTGTAGACTGATTTTTCTGCTATCTGTTCAAGTATTTGCTCCTTGTTGGCAACAAGAGCTTCGATTTTCTGTTTGCATTTCTCGATATTCTCTGTGACCGTTCCAAAGGTATCTGCAAATGTAGGTTTTGCAAGGCCGGCTCTCTTCAAGTTCTCGAGAACACCGTCCTCATCCTCCTTGAAGTACCAAATGCTCGCATACAGCTGCTCTTTATCTTTTGAGATCTCCTCCAAAAAACAAGGGAAAGATTCTTTTTCAAGCTCCCTTTCTAAGGCCTTCACATCAGTATGCGGAGAAAAAACTCCCAATTTGAGAGTCAGCCTGTCGGTTGATTTTTCTTCCAGAGGAAGCTCATAGCTTATCCAAGGATTAAGCGCAAAAATTTGAGAGTTCATTGCATTCTCATTAAGCTGTTCCTGAGTAAGTTCTTCTGACAGCTTTAGAATTTCTTCAACCTGTTTCTTGTACCTATCAATTTCGGATCGAAACCCAACGAACTCTTCTTCGGTCACGGTTCTTCTAATCTGAAACGCCGACGGCTTTATCTTCCCATATTTGCCAATGAGATCTAGAGCTTGCTGAACTCTGACCAATTCCTTATCTTTCTCGGTTGCTCGTGCTTCGTCGCCATCTCGGACTACAAGTTTTTGCCACTCTTCGTCCTGAAGCTTTTCGTTTGCTCCTGATATCTCGACTGCACCGAGGTTCATCAGATCGCGAAGCATAGCCTCTCTCTCTTCCTGCAAGCCTATGACAGATAGTTTTTTCATCTTAACTATTGCCATCAGTATCCACTACCTTTCTTACAATAAAGTCTGCTACCTCTCCTAACTTATTTCGTCCGTCTGCCTTAATTTTATCGCATACTTTCGTTTCCTTTCCTATCATTTCCTGATAGGTTTTTGCTGCTTCAGCTTCGGCTTTTTCGATTGACGATTTATAAATCTCGTCAGATTTTCTCTTCGCCGTATCGGACATTTCTATTGCTTTTTTCTTGCCCTCAGCAATTATGTCTGCTGCTTCTTCGTGAGCCGTCTTTTTAATCTTATCGGCCTCAGACTCGGCAATTTTGACCTTTTCAATATCTGCCTTTGACATAAGCACTTCCTTTCTTCGTGATGTGCGTGCAATTATATATAGGGAGCCTATTGCAGCTGCTCCCCTCACGCTCACAATTCTCCTACAGTAATTATATTCACAAGACTTTTTTTCTTCAATCAAAACATGTTTTTATCCGATACAAGGGCGTTGATTTTTTTATCCTGAAACCTTTGTAATTTCTTGTAAAAAGCATAAACACAACAAGCACTAAATCAGGTGTAAATTATTCTAAAATAAACAATCCTGCTGTTACAAAAGTAAAAATAATCATTACTCCTATGAGAACTATCGCTATCAGTCTTGCTGACTTGTTTAATCGATTACGATCCTTTTCGAATTTCTCCATAGGCCTATACTCTTTCTTGTTCTCTTTCTTCTGACTCATCTTTTTTTCTTTCCTTTTTATTTCACCTATTCTACCACATATTTGTATTATTTTTTTATTTATGATATTTTTCGTTGTTATTAATTTTAAATGCCCTATATATTTGCTCCACCAAAACCACTCTTGCCAGCTGATGCGGAAAAGTTATTCGTCCAAAACTCAAACACAGATCAGCTCTCTTTCCTACCTTTTCACTTAGCCCGAGGCTTCCTCCAATTATAAAATCTATTGTGGATTTTTCAAACGCCACCTTTTCAATCTTTTGTGCAAAATCAAGAGAACTAAACATCTTTCCCTCTATTTCTAGAGCTATAGTATAGTCGTTTTCACAGATTTTCTCCAGTATTTTATCGCCTTCTGTTTCAACAACCTTCCTTTCATCAAGCAAGGATGCGTTGGAAGGAAGCCTGCTTTCCTTTAGCTCAATAATTTTTATATTGCAATAAGGTCCAAGCCTTTTGATATATTCTTGTATTGCTGATTGCCAATATTTCTCTTTGAGTTTTCCTATGCATATAATATTTATATTCATTCTTCGTCTAAGTAGCAAAGCCCTTCCTTTGTCGCTATCGTCAGCGAATAGTCTCTATCTCTCTTAAACCCTGCGTCCTTAAGTATACCCTCAACCGTTTGTCTTGCGTAAAGTGGCGCGTTATTACTCTCGCTAAGATGAGCGAGCATTATGGATGGTATTTTACTTAATAGACCTTCTCCATTGCCTTTAACCCGTTCAGAAAGCATCTTACAAATAGTTTTTCCACAGGATTCATTAGAAAGATGTCCACAATCTCCTTTAATTCTTCTCTTGAGATTGTAGGGATAATTACCATACATCAACATATCTACATCATGATTGGACTCAACTACAAGTTTGTCTGCAAGTTTTATCTCTTCGAATATCTCTTCTGTTATTTTTCCCGTATCTGTTACCAGAGTAAGTTGTTCATCTTCTGTTTT
>LFRM01038959.1_pt1 | contig 12594 bp, 9 predicted proteins | sample 618341 | NCBI WGS metagenome assembly LFRM01 (sample SAMN03654438, study PRJNA283298) | anaerobic digester metagenome | isolation source: pool of bioreactors CSTR01a, CSTR02a, and CSTR03a thermophilic anaerobic... | place: Denmark: Kgs. Lyngby | collected 2014-05-21
TCCCCACTGATTGTTCGGGTACTGTACATTTCTGTTTCGGCGCGCCCCTTTTTGCAGAAAAGCTTTCACACGCTGGCCGTAAAGAAACACGTCGTTGCGGTTGACAATCCCCCACTCCATCATAAGCGCCACAGCGCCGGCAACAAACGGCGACGCTATGCTCGTACCGCTGAACCTGTCATAACCGCCGCCGGGTATCGTCGTTATAACATCCACCGCCGGCGCGACTAAATCGGGTTTGACAATATTGTTGCGCGTATAGCCGCGCCCCGAAAATGACGCGACAGTACCGCTGCGTGCGTCATAGCCGCCTACCGCTATTACCTGCGACGCTGTGGACGGAAGTGTTAACGTTATATCGGTGTTTGGCGTTGCAAACGCGGTGCTGAACGACACGTCCTCCACATTGGGCAGCCACGCGTCAAAACGCCCGTCGACGACATTTTCTCCGGTCACTTCAATGCGCCAAAGGCCTTGCGGTAACGGCCTGTTAACCCCCTCAAACAGTATATAAATCTCCTGTGATTCGGTGTAAATTGTCGGCTGATTGAAAAAAACGGTTATATTGACGCCGTCCATTGTTGCCAGGTACAGGCGCGCGGTCTGGCGAATTTCGCCGGACTCGGTGCCGACAGGCGAGATTATGCGCCACACAAACGTGTCCACAAAATTCTTCCATATCGCAACATACAATTTATAAACATCGCCGAAGGTAAAAAACTCCATATATGTCTGCCTGCCCTGAACCACAAACCCGGTAAAATGATGTGCCGCGGCCCCCTCGTTGCCCGTCGCAACCGAGATAGAGGTTTTCCACTCCTGGGCTACCGAGTCAATGTATGCCTCAAACAGGGTGTTGCCGTCATGAGGCCCGTTGTTTGTTCCATAGCTGATGTTAATGCTGACAGGCATATTCAGCTCCCGGGCTTTATCAACAATATACTTCAGCGCCCGCATGATTTCGGTTGTGCGGGCAAAGGCTTCATTGCCGGTGCGCCCGAGCTTCACGACTATTAAACTCGCTTCGGGCGCCGCGCCTATCTGAACTCCGCTCGACGCCCTGCCGTTGCCGGCAGCAACCCCCGCAACCGCAGTCCCGTGACCGTTGTAATCGAAAAACGGCACTATGTCGAAAGGATTTGGCGACTGCAGCGCCTCATTTATCTGAGCGCTGTTGTATTCGACGCCGCGGGTGAAACCCTGTGGCGGTGAGCCAAGCGCGGGATCGGCAAGCTGGTCCCACAGGTACAGTATTCGCGTTGTGCCGTCGTCGTTGATAAAATCGGGATGAGTGAAATCTATGCCCGAGTCTATAATGCCGATGATTGTTCCCTGCCCGCGCAGCCCGAACCTTTGTCCGTGAACACGGGTGATACAGGCGTTTGCGAGATTGCGGAACAGCTCGAATGTAAGCGTTTTGGGCAGCTCCAAAAATTCCACTTCGGGAAAGGTGTAAAGCTGCGGTATCTGCTCGACCTCGATGGTCAGGATTGCAAATGTATTGTTGAGTATCTCGACAGTTGCGCCAAGCCGCTGTGCAACTCTGCCAATATCGCCGTTATATTTGACAATGAGTTCCGTTCGACCCTCCAGCACCAGTCGGGGGTCAAATCTCAGCAACCTCTCAAGTGCGGCAATGTTTGTTTGCGTCATAATGGCACCCTGTCCCCCATCAAGCTTGTTTAGTTTAATTATATGCAGCGCTCTGTTATCTGTTATATGAGAATAACCTATTTCAGGCGCAAATCCCGGCTGGAGAATATAATTATATCAGAGCATCCGTTACCGCATTATATTATAAAATAATACAGCCGATGGTGATAGACATGCAGAATATAAATACATATCTTGGATTCCTTCAGATACACGTCACCGATTCTGGCAGCAGAGTGCCGGTTGGCGATGCAAGGGTACGCATTTCGCCGACCGGCGAAGAGCAGCAGGTCATCGAAGAGCTTGTCACCGACTCGTCCGGTCTTTCCGACCAGGTACCGCTGCCTGCTCCGCCGATTGACCTGTCGCTGATTCCCGAGACCGAAATCCAGCCGTATGCCGAGTATGACATTACCGTCGAAGCGCCAGGCTTTCATTCGGTCGCGGTGCGCGGCGTGCAAATATTACCCGACACGCGTGCCGTCCAGGATGTCCGCCTTCCCATAATAGACGAGCCGCCGGAGGCGCAGCTACCCGACACCATTGTCATACCTCCGCATACGCTGTGGTATGAGTACCCGCCCAAAATCCCCGAAGACCCCGTCAAGCCGCTGCCCGAAGGAGAAGGGTTCGTTGTGTTGCCCGAGCCTGTCGTGCCCGAGTTTGTCGTTGTGCACGACGGTGTGCCGAGCGACCCCAATGCGCCAAACTACTATGTTCCCTTCACCGACTATATAAAAAACGTCGCATGCAACGAGATTTACTCGACATGGCCGGTGGAGGCTATAGAAGCCAACGTACTTGCAATTATCTCATTTACAATGAACCGCGTGTATACCGAATGGTACCGCGGCCAGGGGTATAATTTCACCATTACAAGCTCAACCGCATACGACCAAAAATTTACCTACGGCCGCAATATTTTCGCCGAAATCTCAAATATAGTGGATTATCTTTTCACCACATTTATAACCAAGCCGGACATCAGGCAGCCGCTGCTCACGCAATACTGCAACGGAACGACCATAACCTGCCCCGAGTGGCTCAGCCAATGGGGGTCAAAGGCGCTCAGCGACCAAGGATTCGACGCCGTGCAGATACTGCGCACCTATTACGGACAGGACATATATTTGGCCGAGGCAGAAAGGGTTTCGGGTATCCCGATTTCATACCCCGGTACCCCCCTTCAGGTCGGCTCGGTCGGGCCGAATGTGCGTACAATACAGGAGCAGCTCAACGCCATATCCGACAACTATCCGGCTATACCGAAAATCCGGGTCGACGGCATCTTCGGCGAGCAAACGCGCAATGCTGTCATGACATTTCAGAGGATTTTCAATCTGCCCGAAACCGGCATTGTGGATTTCGCCACATGGTATCGAATATCGCACATCTATGTGGCGGTCACACGCCTTGCAGAGCTGTAAGCAAAAAACCGGAAGGCACAAAAATTCCTTCCGGTTTTTGTTTATCACGGCGTTTTCATAACAACAATGAAACATTGTTGCGAAAAAATGCGTTATTATTGTTAATTTGAAGTAAGTTCTATTGACAAACAATTTATTTTCGATATAATTGATTTATATTAGTTAGAAAACGAATAAATTGCAAGCCGTCGCAATACGGCTGCTTTTGTTTATGGGTGGTATGTGCCCCCGGATATATTAAAATAAGGAAGGTATCAAGTCATGAACGAACACAACGGCAAATGCAATGACATGCCGGACAAGCCCAGCAACGACAATTCGACTTGCTGCTGCGGCGATAAATCCCAGACTAATAATACCCCCCCTCCCCCGCCGCCGAGCGAAAACGGTGCACATGGCAGGAGCGGCGATGTCCCTATGGTTGATCTGCACACCAAATGCCACTTTGAAAATCGCACGGAGTGTGCCGCTCCCCCTCATTTACCGGTAACACCGCTCATTCTGATAAATGAAATATCAAAGCTGTTCCGCGACCGCATACGCGACGAGAACATGCAGAACAGCTATCGGATGCTGCTTTTCCATTTGGCGATGCGCGGAGGGCGCACACAGCTTGAGCTTGCCAACATCACCCATCTCAAGCCTCCCACAATCAGTGTCACGCTGCAGAAAATGGAGGCAGACGGTTATGTCAAGCGCGTTCCAAACGAGCGCGATATGCGCCAAACCCTCGTTTACCTCACCGAAAAGGGCGAGGAATACAACAAAAACATGCGCAAGAAAATCGACATGATCGACAAACAGGTGGCATCCGGCTTTACCGAAGAGGAAATGCAGACACTTATTTCAATGCTCATCCGGATGCGGGATAATATAAAACATCACGACGACAGGCATCCTCCTCAGCCGGCCGAATAATTTTGGTAAAATTAAAGTTTTATTATTTAATATTATAAAGGATTAATAGAAATTACATCGTATGAAATTGGCAAAATATATTAAACCTTATTTGTTGTTTGCCATATTGTCTCCCCTGATGATGGTTGTTGAGGTGCTTGTCGACCTTATACAGCCCACATTGATGAGTGTCATCGTAGACGATGGCGTTATAGCCGGGGATTTAAGCAAACTTGCACGCACCGGCCTTTTAATGCTTTTGCTTGTTGTTGTCGGGGGTATTGGCGGGCTGTCGGCCTCCTATTTCTCCGCGGTCGCGTCGCAGGGCTTCGGCCGCGACCTGCGCGGCGATATTTTCCGCCGTGTCATGGACTTGTCGCTGTCGCAAACCGACAAGTTCTCCACCGGCTCGCTTGTCACACGCCTGACAAACGACGTTACCATGCTTCAAAACTTTGTCGCAATGGTGCTGCGCATGTTTATTCGCGCGCCGCTGCTTTTCGTCGGCGGCATTATAATGGCGCTGTCGCTTGACGTCAGCTTTTCAATCGTACTGGCCTGCGCCATGCCCATCGAGCTTATTATTGTGTTAATCGTCGTGCTCAAGGCACGCCCGCTGTTTGACACTGTCCAGAAAAAAATAGACAATGTCAACTCAATCGTCCAGGAAAACATAATGGGCGCACGCGTGGTCAAGGCTTTTGTGCGCGAGGAGCACCAGATAGGCAAATTTGACGATGCAAACCGCGACCTGCGCGACACCACGTTGTACGTCCAAAAGCTGCTTGCAATACTCCACCCCACGATGATGATTATAATGAACGTGTCGGTCGTGGCAATTATACTTATCGGCGGGCTTCAGGTGCAGGCAGGTGCGCTTGNNTGGCAAAATCATGGCCGCCATAACTTATGTCGTGCAAATCCTGTTCTCGCTCATGATGGTGGCGATGATGTTCCAGATGCTTTCGCGGGCAATGGCATCGGCGCGTCGCATCAATGAGGTGCTGGACGAAAAGCCCGCTATCATGTCGGGCAGCAGCACCCCCGAACGCAGGAAGGGCGGCGGCAGCGTCAAATTTGAAAATGTCAGCTTCCGTTATCCCGGCACATCCGGCAAGCCGGTGCTTTCGGATATCAATCTGGACATCAAACCCGGCGAATATATTGCCATTTTGGGTGCGACCGGCTCAGGAAAATCATCGCTTGTCAAGCTGATTCCCCGTTTTTATGACGTGACGGAGGGGCGCGTGCTCGTCAACGGCATTGACGTGCGCGACTTTGACCTGAAAAATCTGCGCGAGCGCATTGCCTTTGTGCTTCAGACCAGCGAACTGTTTTCCGGCACCGTCGCCGACAACATCCGCTTCGGGTACGAGGATGCGACCGACGAAGAGGTGCGCCGCGCCGCCAAAATCGCCCAGGCAGACGAGTTTATCAGCTCATTTGTCGACGGATATGACACTTATGTCGCCGAAAAGGGCGCGTCCCTTTCGGGCGGGCAAAAGCAGCGCATCGCAATTGCGCGCGCAATACTCCGCAAGCCTGAGATTATCATTTTCGACGACAGCACCTCGGCGCTTGACGTGGGTACCGAAAGCAGTCTGCGCGCCGCACTGCGCAGCGAGCTGAAGGACACAACGATTATAATGATAGCCCAGCGCATTACCAGCGTTATGACTGCCGACAGGATTGCGGTAATCGAAGACGGCATTATAACCGCCTGCGCCCCGCATGACGAGCTTCTGGAAACGAGCGAAACATATCGCGATATTTACAACTCTCAAATCGGACAGCGCGACCTGACAGAGGAAGACATAGATGCTCTGGGTACACTTGCGGAAGGAGGTGCCGTCGGTGTCTGAAAATAAAAAACTCGGCAGCAGCAATCCAAACGGAGCCGAAAAGCATGCGGCGGGCGGTCGCCCGGAGGACACCGCAGCCAAAGCCGAAAAGCCGCGCAAAAAGCGCATGCCGCACGACGAGCTTGACGACAACGAGCTTTTGAAGCGCCGCATGGCAGACCGCGGCGGCCCTCGCGGCCCGATGATGAGCCGCATGATACAAGAAAAGCCGAAAGACATGAAAAAAACACTGCGCAGGCTTTTCTCATATCTCGGCTCGGCAAAGCTGCTTGTGATAGGGCTGCTTGTTATGACGATTTTCACCACTGCCGCATCGCTTGCCGGCCCGGCGCTTCAGGGAATTGCCATCGACTCCATCCGCCATCAAAATCCCGACGGCACATACTCTTTTGAGTGGCAGAGGCTTGTATTGTCCCTTGTGGCGATGGCCGCAATATATGTCGCGTCATCGGCATTCACCTATTTTTCAAACATCTGGTCGGCAAAACTTTCGCAAAACACGGTTTACCGCATGCGAGCGGACCTTTTCGAGCGAATATCTTACCTGCCCATCAAATACACCGACACGCACAGCCACGGCGACATCATGAGCCGCATGACAAACGACGTCGACAACATATCAAACGCTGTTTCCTCGTCCATTGCCTCGCTTTTCTCGGGCGCGATAACGCTTGTCGGCTCGCTTGTTATGATGCTATACTACAGCCCGATTATGACGCTTGCGGCTGTAGTGGTTATCCCGATAACGCTGTTTTCTACCTCAAAACTGTCGGCTGTAATGCGCAAGTATTTTGTAAAACAGCAGCGCGTGCTCGGCAGCCTCAACGGTCATATCGAGGAGATTGTGACCGGATTTAAAACGGTTGTCGCTTACAGCCACGAAGAGAAAGCGATCGAGGAGTTCGAAGAGTACAGCAACGAGCTTCGCCGCGTGGGTATCACCGCCAGCGTATTCGGCGGGCTGATGGGTCCTATGATGAATGTCATCAGCAACATCGGGTTTTTGATAATAGCGGTAACCGGCGGGTGGCTCGCACTGAAAGGCGCAATCACGATAGGCGTCATCCAGGCGTTTATACAGTATTCAAAGCAGTTTACCCGCCCGCTTACCGAAATCGCAAACCAGTATACGGCCATTATAACCGCCGTTGCCGGCGCAGAGCGCGTGTTTGAGATTATGGACGCCCACAGCGAACGCGACGAAGCCGGCGAACCGCTCGACGTATCCACCGTAAAAGGCAATCTGTCGTTTGAAAACGTCAGTTTCTCTTACAAACCCGGCGAGCCGGTGCTGAAAAACTTTAACCTTGAAGTGAAAGCCGGACAAAAGATAGCGATTGTAGGTCGCACCGGTTCGGGCAAGACCACCGTTGTCAACCTGCTCACGCGTTTCTATGACATCGACTCCGGCTCGATAAAGCTTGACGGGCGCGACATACGGACGATAAAAAAATCCGACCTGCGCTCCGCTATAGCCATCGTGCTCCAGGATACGGTGCTCTTTTCCGACACGATAGGCGGCAACATCCGGTTCGGCAGGCTCGGCGCAACCGACGATGAGCTTTTCGCCGCCGCGGCCACCGCAGAGGCGGACTCGTTCATAGAGCGGCTGCCCCAGCAGTATGATACGCCGCTCACCGAATCGGGCAGCAACCTGAGCCAAGGTCAGCGGCAGCTGCTATCAATCGCGCGGGCGGTGCTCGCCGATCCGAAGATACTAATACTGGACGAGGCTACCTCCAGCGTCGACACCCGCACCGAAATGCAAATCCAGCAGGCAATGATAAGGCTGATGGAAGGCCGCACGAGCCTTATCATTGCGCACCGTCTCTCGACCATACGGGACGCCGATAAAATTATCGTCATCGACGACGGGCACATCGTCGAGTCCGGCAATCACGAGGAGCTGCTTGCGGCAAAAGGCGTCTACTACAATCTCTATTTGACCCAGTTTGCAGGAATACAGACTTAATCTTAATAAAAATCGCCGCCGACAGTGGAGTTTTCCGCTGTCGGCGGCTGTTTTTTCGTTTTCGAGTTGTGCGGGTGATATAGCTTTTGCTGTGCAGTCCCCCGGTAAAAAATTGCCACTCCGGTTAAGTGCCGGCAAAGAGTTAGGCGGCCGGCAGCTTTTACACAATGCCGGATTCAGGCAACAAAGCCGCTTTTATCGGGGGCGTTTATCCTATATTTGCCGGCGATGCTCATGCGACGGTCGGGCGGCAAATCTATTTTCGGTTTTGCCGCAGCACCTCAAACGCTATTAGCGACGAGGCGGTCGCGGCAGAAAGCGACGCGCCGAAATCCCGCCCGTATGGCAGCCGCACGCGCAAATCAGCCGCATCAAGCAGCACGCGCGATATGCCGCGGCGCTCGCCGCCCACTATAATAAGCAGAGGCCGCTTCAGCTCGGCATCGTATACGTCCACGGCATCGCGCAGGTCGGCGCAGACGATTTTATAGCCGCGTGAGCGGAAAATGTCCACTGCCTCCAGCGGCTCGGCCACCGAAAGCGGCAAAAGCTCCGACGCGCCCGCGGAGGCACGGCAGACTACGCCGGCTGCGGACATCCAGTTGCGGGGAGTAAGCACCACACCGTCGGCGCCGGACGCGTATATACTGCGCAGTGCATAACCGAAATTATAGGGGTCCTCTATGCCCTCCAGCAGCATGTAAAACCCGTCGGAAGCCGGGTCGGGTGCGGGTATGGTACGCTCCCCGGCTATGGCAATAAGCCCGCCGTGTGACGAGCCGGTGGCAAGCTCTTCGATTTTCTCTCTCGGGCACGCCTCAACCGCAAAGCCGGAGCGCTCGCCGGTCTTTTTGAGCCAGGTCAGCTCCGGGCGTTTGCGCCGGTCGGTGTATCTTTCGGGGTCATAGAGCACCCGCTCGATTTTGCGGTCGCTTATGCCAAGTCTTGCGCCGTCAACCAGCGCCCGTATCGAAATGAGGCCTTCAAAAATACCGTTTGATACAAACCTTGATTCTTCTTTTTGCATGCAAAGATACCGCCGGTATAAAAAATGTATTAATCGTCGGCAGGCAGCTGCTCGGCTCCCACCGCCGTATCTGCGGCATGCGCGGCAGCGTATCTGACAAGCGGGCTGCGCCTGTATGCGATGTTCATCAGTATGCTGCAGACCAGCCAGCCCATCGGATAAGCCAGCGCGGTGAGCGCGAAATGATAGCCAAGCAGCCGGTTTACAAACAGATATGCCTGGCGGAAAATCACAAACGAAAACAGCATTATCGCTGTGGGCAACCTCGAGTTTCCGATACCGCGCAGCGCGCCCGCATAGATTTGGTTAAAGCATATAACCACATAAAACGGTGAAATCATCGCGATAAATTTTGACCCGTAAGATATAACCTCGGGGTCGTTGTTGAACAGCTTCAGCAGCGGGACGCGGCATATTATCAGCAGCACACACAAAATAGATGTTACAATAACCGAAAATGTAAGTGACTTGCGCACGCCTTCCCTTGCCCTGTCAAGTTTGTCGGCTCCGTAATTTTGCCCCACAAACGTCGTGGAGGCCATAGAAATACTTTGTACGGGTATAAGTACAAACACGTCGAGCTTGTGGTAACTCGACCAGCCCGCCATACATGCGGTTCCGAAATAGTTAATGTACGACTGCACAAAAACGTTTGAAAACGATGTTATTGCCTGCTGCAAACCTGTGGGCAGCCCTATCCGCACTATGCTTTTGAGCTCTTCAGCCGATATGCGAAGCCGTCGCCAGTTTATGGCATACGGTTTGTTTCCCCGCGAAAGCGAAAAAATCACAAGCGCGGCCGAGATAAACTGGGCAATTATGGTCGCGTAAGCCACGCCTGCGACGCCCAATCCGAAAGCAATCACAAATAGAAGGTCGAGCACAATGTTGAGAAACGCCGAAAGACATAAAAAATAAAGTGGCAGCCGCGAGTTGCCCACCGCGCGCAACACGCCCGAGCCCATGTTGTATATAAGCAGCCCGGCAATACCAGCAAAGTAAATTGTCAGATATGTATTTGCCTCGCCCATGACCTCGGGGGGTGTGGCCATCAAACGAAGCAGCGGGTCTGTTAGAAATATGCCCCCGACAGTTGCAAAAATCGAAAGAACCGCGGTTACGATTACGGTTGTATGCAGTGCATTGCGCAGTCTTTCAAAATCCTTTGCGCCATAATGGTGAGAAACGACAACACCGGCACCCACCGAGATACCGGCACACAGGCTGACCAGCATGTTTATAATGCTGCCCGTGCTGCCGACCGCGGCAAGTGCCTCTTTGCTCACAAACCTACCGACAACAATAGTGTCGACAGCGTTGTAGAGCTGCTGGAATACCAGACCTATTGCAGTCGGGATAGCGAAATTCATAATATGGCGCCATATAGCGCCTTCGGTCATATCCGCGTCGCCATCACCGCGTAATATACGAAGTAGCCTTTTCGTTTTAGTACCCTCCAAACACGCGCGGGTATTGAGCTGGCCCGCGGATAAAGCATTTTTCAAAATTATACCATGCCATCCGCGCAATATCAATACCCGCAAACTATAATTGCCACATTTGTCGCTATAACGTCAAAATGCTTTTGCCGCAGCGGCGGCAGAACTTAATTTTTGCGCTTGATTGCCGTCACTTCAAAGCCCGCGTCGGACACCGCATCGCGCAAAAGCGCATCCGGTATGTCATCCTCCGCTTCGATGGTGGCTTTCTTCCACATCAGCGAAACTTCAACTTTGCCCGCACCCGATATTCCGGAAAGCGCCTTTTCAACGCGCATCTTGCAGTGGTCGCAGTGCATCCCCTTTATTTTCAATATTATCTTCATATCCCCGCACCCCACAGGTAAAACAGTTAATACTATTATATCATACCCTCGTCATTTCCGCAAGCCGGGTCGGACGGTTTATATGCGGCAACAAATCTGCCCTGTCGCAGCGAGCGTCTTTTTGCGCAACCAAACTTTGCTTGTCAGCCCGCATTATTCGTGTTACTATATATAAAACTACAAGTTAAGCTCAGATATTTTTTTGACTGCAATCTATGCGGAGGCGTGCTGATGTTCGATACAAGGAAATTTGGCGCTTTTCTGGCTCGGCTCAGAAAAAACGCCGACATGACACAGTCGGAGCTTGCCGACAAACTCAACCTGACGCGACAGGCAATTTCAAAGTACGAGCGCGGGGACAGTTTTCCCGATATTTCGATTTTGAAAACAATATCCGCGATTTTCGGTGTTCCCACCTCTCTTCTCATAGCGGCGGGAGAGCCGACTGAGGGCGAGGCGGAAATACTTGAAGGCATACTTTGCGGCCGGGAGATCGAGCCGGTAAACGCCCGCGACGTTGTCAGTCTTGCGCCGTATCTGAAGCCGAGCATACTGTCAAAGTTATCCGACAGCCTGGCCAAAAACGGCATTGATATATCAAGCGTGGTGTCGCTTGCCGAATATCTGTGCGACGCCGACTCCGAAAAGCTGCTTCAGGCTGTGACATTTGACAATATCGCCGACATGGATATAGTGCTGCTCGAAAAGCTGATTCCGCTGCTCGGGCCTTATGCCACATATACAATCCTCAACAAGGTGCTGGCCGGCGAGCTTGACTGCGGGTATCTTGACATACTCACGCTCGACGAATACGTTTATATCTCATATATCGAAAATGCGGTGCTGGTCGGCATGATAGACGAAGAGGCGCTTTACATACTCAGAAGAAAATCGTTTAACCGCGCCCAGCACGAACAAAGCGGCACAATCCCCGCAATTTTCACCTGTCCCGAATGTATGGGGCGGCTATATGGCTATTATCCTGCGCGCTGCAAGTGCGGATACAAAGTGCCGGCAAACGGCTATACGCTCACCTTTGCCTCGGGCAACTGCTGCACTCCCGGCGCATCCGAGCTGCCCGGCGGCGACTGGCTTTCAAGGCGTTTCGGCAGCAGATTTACCCTGCTCGTGCAAGGCGCGGACAATGCCGAATGGGCCTCGAAACTCGCGTTCGATTGCGATTTAAATATTATTCTTGTCGACGGCGACGAGGGCAAACTGCGCCGTGCCGACCGCGCCACGAGGAATCGAAACGTGGGGCAGCTTGTCTTTGCGGCAACCGACCTGATGTCGCCGCATATCGGGGACAGCAGTATTGACGTTGCTGTAACCGGCGGGCTTATACCGGAGGAAAAACTCCGCAAAATGCTGAAACACGGCGGATGTCTCATCTCCGGCGAAAGGATAATATGGGAGAGAAGCTCATGACAGCAGTCAAATTCCCTTCACTGCTTTGGGGCGCTCACAGCCCGACAGGCGAAATAGACGCGCATGTATTTGCCGACCTTAACCTTGACAAACTGCTGCCGGAAGATACGCTCAACATTCTGGCACTGCCCTGCCCCCCACCGCTTATATCGGCGCGACAGCGTATATTTTCGCTGCTCTGCGGGGAGACAGACAGCCCAAAGCGCCCAGATGACGATTTTTCTGCCAAGTTCGAGGCGCTCGGGCGCGCCTCGGTCGAGCTTGCGCAGGCTCATGTCGCCTATACCTCCGCACAGAACAAGCTCGAACTGCTTCTTTTGTTCCGCCGCTATGCAAAAATGTATATAAAGTTTTGCAAACAGGCAGAAACGCTTGATACAGGCGTCGAATCAGAGCTTGTTTCGGGTTTTGCCGCCTGTTTTCGCGAAAATGCCGAGCAAACCTCGCACATTGAGGCGGCACTCGACGTGACTTCGCCCGCCGAGGCAAAGCTGTCGGAGGGG
>LFRM01197774.1_pt3 | contig 12593 bp, 13 predicted proteins | sample 618341 | NCBI WGS metagenome assembly LFRM01 (sample SAMN03654438, study PRJNA283298) | anaerobic digester metagenome | isolation source: pool of bioreactors CSTR01a, CSTR02a, and CSTR03a thermophilic anaerobic... | place: Denmark: Kgs. Lyngby | collected 2014-05-21
GCTTGCATGTGTATCTCCCTGAGGTTTTTAGAATATAGAGATCTTCTAATCATTAGAATGCCAGCTTTATCAAGCAGTGGATATTGATACCTGTCAAGTAACAGGGCTGGCTGTTCTGTGGTTGCTCCGTATAATGGCGCACATTCATTCTTGCTACCAGTATATGTCCATGTTAATACCTGAAGTTGAAGCTTTTTTACAGTGCCAAACGCCACACAGTTGGATTGAGTGGGCGCTTGAGCATCCCGAAGAACTCTTATTGGATCACGCCAACTGCGAGAAAAAAGCCGCAGGCACAGCGCTGACCTTGATGTTTCGTTATCCAGAGCGCGAAGAATTGCTACAGCATCTCTCGCGTTTAGCGCGCGAAGAGTTGCGTCATTTTGAACAAGTGACGGCGCTGATAAAAAAGCGCGGCATGCGTTATCGTCAAATTACCGCATCAATTTATGCACAGCGTTTACATAAGCATGTCGCTAAGCAAGAGCCTGAAAAGCTGATTGATAGCTTAATTGTCTTGGCCTTTATTGAAGCGCGTTCGTGCGAGCGGTTTTATCGCTTAGCACCGCACTTGGATGAAGAGTTGGGGCGTTTCTATACATCACTATTAAAATCTGAGGCGCGCCACTTTGAAGGCTATCTGCGTATGGCTGAGCTGTACGCCAAGCAGCCCATCACTGAGCGTGTGGCATTTTTTGCTGAGGTTGAGCGCGAAGCGATTTTAACCGAAGACGAAGTGTTTAGATTTCACAGTGGTGTACCCAAGCCGCAGTAAGAGCCGCAGCCATTGGCCAGTCAAACAGATGCTTAACTGACTGTTGTCGTGTCAGCAAAGGGCAGAGCCTCGAGCTTAATGCTTGTGGCGTTGGCCTTGATAAACCAGCCTTGAGTGTCCCAGTCTCCGAGAACAATACGTTGCTTTTCGCCGCCTAAATTATGTATCGCAGGGCGGTGAGTGTGACCGTGGATCAGTGTGCGCACTTTGTGCTGTGCCATCACGCGGGTGACATCAACTGGGTTTACATCAGTGATATCCGCAGCTTTCATGCGTGTACTAACTTTACTTTTCTGGCGTAAATCACCGGCAAGACGCTGACGTGTGCGCAAGGGTAGATTGCGTAATATCAATAAAATCAATGGGTTACGTAAGGCTCTTCGCAATCGAATGTAACTGCGGTCACTGGTGCACAGGCTATCACCATGCATCAGTAATACCTGTTCACCGGCCAATTTTACAACGCTCGGGTCTTTAATTAACTGACAGTCTGCCAGCTCACAAAAGTCATGACCCATTAAAAAGTCACGATTGCCATGCATCAAGTAAATCTGCGTGCCCATCGCAGCAATCTCGCTGAGGGCTGCGGCAATTGAACGTTGAAAGGGCGTTATGGCATCGTCGCCAATCCACACTTCAAAGAAGTCGCCGAGTATATACAGCGCTTGCGCGTGCTTGGCATGTTGTTGAAGAAACGCAAGGAACGCGCCAGTAATATCTGGGCGCTCCTCGTGTAAATGCAGATCAGAAATCAGCAGAATCACTCGATGAACTCTGCTTTTTCAATGATCACTGCTTCAACAGGTACGTCTTGGTGACCGTTTTTGCTGCCAGTTTTAACGTTTTTAATGGCTTCAACAATATCCATGCCTTCAACCACTTCGCCAAATACGGCGTAGCCCCAGCCTTGTGTGGTCGGTGCGCTGTGGTCGAGGAAATCGTTGTCATTGACGTTGATAAAGAACTGAGCTGAAGCTGAGTGCGGCTCCATGGTGCGCGCCATTGCAACTGTACCTAACTTGTTGGATACACCATTGTTGGCTTCGTTTTTAATGCTGTCGCGGGTTGTTTGTTCTTTCATGTCAGTGTCAAAACCACCCCCTTGGATCATAAAGTTGCTGATCACACGGTGAAAGATGGTGTTGTCATAGTGACCGTCTTTAACGTATTGAATAAAGTTTGCTACAGTCTCTGGTGCTTTATCAGCAAAGAGTTTTAAAGTAATAACGCCGTGATTGGTGTGTAATTTAATCATTAAGTTGATCCATAGATGCTAAAAATTCATAGACCTGTCAGAGAGCTGGCAGGTTCGGGTATGATAAGCACTTTATTTGAGCCAGCCTACCCATAATAGGCAGTAATGAGTATTAAAGAGCCCATGAGCACGTCTGATTCTTCCGTTAATGTCGCCGCGAACTTTCTTCGTCCTATTCTTGAAGCTGATTTAAAGTCAGGCAAGCACAGTAGTATTGTTACGCGCTTCCCACCTGAACCCAATGGCTATCTGCATATTGGGCACGCTAAATCCATCTGTTTAAACTTTGGCATGGCTAAAGATTTGGGTGGAGTCTGTCATCTACGTTTTGATGACACTAACCCTGCAAAAGAAGAGCAAGAGTACATTGATGCGATTAAAGATGATGTGAACTGGCTCGGTTTTCAGTGGGACGGCGATGTGCGTTATGCCTCGGATTACTTCGAGCAGCTGTATGCATGGGCTGTCTATTTAGTCGAGCAGGGCAAAGCATTCGTTTGCGATTTATCACCTGAGCAAGGCCGTGAGTACCGTGGCAGCTTGACTGAACCGGGTAAAAATAGCCCGTTCCGTGAGCGCAGTGTCAGCGAAAACTTGGATTTGTTAACCCGCATGCGTGCCGGTGAGTTTCCTGATGGTGCCCGTGCGCTGCGTGCCAAGATTGATATGGCGTCGCCGAATATGAATCTACGTGATCCTATTCTGTACCGTATCCGTCATGCGCATCACCACCAGACCGGTGATAAGTGGTGTATCTACCCAAGCTATGACTTTACCCACGGCCAGTCTGATGCGATTGAGTTGATTACCCACTCAATCTGTACGCTTGAATTTGAAGATCACCGCCCATTGTACGAGTGGTTTTTAGAGCAGTTACCGGTTCCCGCTAAGCCACGTCAGTACGAGTTTGCTCGTTTAAACCTCAATTACACCGTCACTAGTAAGCGCAAGCTGAAGTTGTTGGTGGATGATAATCATGTGAAAAGCTGGGATGATCCACGCATGTCGACCATCAGTGGTTTCCGTCGTCGTGGCTATACTGCAGCATCGATTCGTAATTTCTGCGACATGATTGGCGTCAACCGTGCCGGTGGTGTGGTTGATCTAGGCATGCTGGAGTTCTGTATCCGTGAAGACTTGGATAGCAATGCCACGCGTGCCATGTGTGTATTGAATCCGATCAAAGTTGTGATTACCAACTACCCAGAAGATCAAGAATTAAACTTGCAGCTGCCACGTCACCCGAAGAAAGATATGGGTACACGTGAATTGCCCTTTGCGCGTGAAATTTACATTGATGCCAGCGACTACGAAGAAACGCCACCTAAGGGCTATAAGCGTTTAGTGCCCGGCGGAGAAGTGCGTTTACGCGGCAGCTATGTGATTCGTGCTGACGAAGCGATTCGTGATGCGGATGGCAACATCACTGAGCTGCATTGCTCATATGACCCTGAGACTTTAGGTAAAAACCCAGAAGGGCGTAAAGTTAAGGGCGTGATTCACTGGGTACCGGCTGCACAAAGCGTTGAGTGCGAAGTGCGTTTGTACGATCGACTGTTTAGCACGCCTAACCCAGATAAAGGTGCTGACGGCGAAACCAGCGAATCCTTCCTAGATAACGTTAACCCAGAGTCATTAGTGGTGTTAAAAGGTTGCCGCGCTGAGCCATCTTTATTGCAAGCGCAAGTGGGTGAGGGCTTCCAGTTTGAGCGTGAAGGTTACTTCTGCTTAGACAGCGTTGATAGCAAGCCTGACGCATTAGTATTTAACCGCACAGTGACCTTGCGTGACTCATGGGGTAAAGCATGACTTTAACAATTTATAACACGCTAACTAAGCATAAAGAACCACTTAAGCCGCTCGAAGGCAAGCATGTACGTATGTATGTCTGCGGTATGACGGTGTATGACTTTTGTCATATTGGTCATGCGCGCGTCATGGTGGCCTTTGATGTGGTAACGCGCTGGTTGCGTCACCGTGGTTACGATGTCACTTATGTACGCAATATCACCGATATTGACGACAAAATTATTCGTCGTGCGCAAGAAAATAATGAGCCGTTTGAGCAACTTGTTGAGCGCATGATTGCTGCGATGCATGAAGACGAAGGCCGTCTCAATGTGCTGCGTCCTGACCAAGAGCCGCGTGCAACAGGTCATATTGACGGCATGTTTAAAATGATCCAAACCTTGATTGATAAAGGTTTTGCTTATGCTGCTGCCAATGGTGATGTGTATTACCGTGTGGCGAAGTTTGAAGGTTATGGCAAATTATCACGCCGTAATATCAAGGATTTAAAAATCGGCGCACGCATCGAAGTGGATGAAGCTAAAGAAGATCCGTTGGATTTTGCTTTGTGGAAAGCCACTAAACCTGGTGAGCCGAGCTGGCAATCACCTTGGGGTGCAGGGCGTCCAGGCTGGCATATTGAGTGTTCAGTGATGTCCACCTGCTGCCTTGGCGATAGCTTTGATATTCATGGTGGTGGCCCAGACCTAGTCTTCCCACACCATGAAAATGAAATCGCGCAAAGTGAAGCCGCTACCGGTAAACAGTATGCAACCACTTGGATGCATGCCGGTGCCGTACGTGTTGATGGCGAAAAGATGTCCAAATCCTTGGGTAACTTTTTCACCATCCGCGATGTTTTGGAAAAGTACCATCCAGAAGTAGTGCGTTACTTGTTAGTGTCCAGCCATTACCGCAGCCCGATTAACTATTCGGAAGATAACTTGCGTGAAGCACGTTCGGCTCTTGAGCGTTTTTACTTAAGCATCAAAGGTGTTGCAACAGCACCTGCTGCCGGTGGCGAAGCTTTTGTTGAGCGCTTTAACAAAGCGATGGACGATGACTTTAACGCGCCTGAAGCCTGTTCAGTGTTGTTTGAGATGGCACGTGAAGTGAATCGTCTCAATAGTACAGAGCCTGCTCAAGCAGCAGGTTTAGCCGCACGTATGAAAGAATTGGGTGCTGTGCTGGGTATTTTGCAGCTCGAACCCAATGAGTTTTTACAAGCGGGTGCTGATAAGCGTGTTGATGCTGCACAAGTGGATGCGTTAATTGCTGCACGTTTAGCGGCTCGCAATAATAAAGAGTGGGCTGAGTCGGATCGTATTCGTGACGAGTTGACCGCTTTGGGCATCGTTTTAGAAGACGGTAAAGACGGAACCGGTTGGCGTTTTGCTGATCAGTAATGTGTTGCGCCGATACTGTGCAGATTTTCCTGCACAGTATCATGGGCGTATTGATATCTAAATCGATGATTTTCAGCAAAGAGAGAGGGCTATATGCCACTTGTTTTAACAAAGTCTATGCGCTGTATATTGAGCGGTGTATTGGTGGCAGGGTATTTGAGCCTACCAAGCATGGCTCTTGCACAAGAGACTGATGAGCTCTACGAAGACGAGTATTGGCAGGACTTTGGTGAAGAAGAGGATCCTTGGGAGCCTGTTAACCGTGCCATATTTACTTTTAATGACACGCTTGACCGTTGGGCACTGAAACCTGTAGCCAAGGGTTACCGCAAGGTAACGCCGGATGTGCTTGAAGATGGTGTGCATAATGTTTTTCGTAATCTAGGTGAAGTCAGTAATCTAGCGAATAATATACTGCAGTTAAAGTTGCATGACGCCGGTGTTGATACGGCGCGTTTCTTCTTTAACACCAGTTTTGGTCTTCTAGGTTTCTTTGATGTGGCCACCAAAATGGGCTTGCAGCGCAACAGTGAAGACTTTGGTCAAACCCTCGGCTCTTGGGGCGTGAAGAGTGGCCCTTATGTGGTATTGCCGCTATTAGGTCCAAGTACAGTGCGTGATACCGTTGCTTTGTATCCGGACAGCTTGACCAGCCAATACCGCTATATCAATGATGTGCCCGTGCGTAACAGCATGTTTGCTTTGAATATTGTTGATACGCGGGCCAGTTTATTGATTGCAGAACGCTTAATAGCGGGTGATAAATACCGTTTTGTGCGTAATGCGTTTTTGCAGAACCGTGAGTTTAAAGTGCGTGACGGTAATGTAGTCGACGACTTTTAGGCCGCTGACTAATCTGTTTTGAGCTATGGACGGCGCGTTGACTGAAGATTTATTGCGCTGCACATCAATCTGCTTTTGAGTGCAGCGCTTTTAATTCACGCTATTGTTTACAGCTTCACTATCAGGTTTTTGGATTGTTGAGCGAGCACAGGTGTTTTGTAGTTTTCTAGCTGATGTATAAGCGCTTGAATCAGCTGGGCGATGGGAGTACCTTTTGTGCTTAGACATGACTATCGATTGGTAAGTAATGCATTTGATTCCGCACCAAAACAGTCAAGAGACTGCATCTGATACGCTGCTTGTTTTGCAGAGGCAACAGGCGGCATTAATAGAAGACCAGCTGACCGGTAAACTGCTGCAACAGCAGGCGCGCCCAATCACACCTTGGCATACGCAAGGTATGACGTTTGAGCATTGTGTGATCCCCGCGTTATATTTGTCCGGTGATTCTTTGGATTATTTTGAATTATCAGATGGCCGTATTTTGCTCTATCTTGCTGATGTGTCGGGCAGTGGTACCGCGCCTGCACTGACCAGCATGCTGATGAAAAGTATTGTTCAAGAATTTATCTGCGCCACTGATACGTCAGTGACGCCAGCATCTGTATTAACCCATCTAAACCAACGCTTGCTCACTTATAACACTGACCGTCATGTGACCTTGGTCTGTGCCATTGTCGATACAGCGCAAAATCAACTGCATTGGAGTGTCGCTGGACATCTGCCGTCACCTGTTTTCTACAGTGAAGGGCGTGCGGGGTTTTTACGTGGTCAAGGGCAGCCTGTTGGATTGTTTGAACATGCCATCTTTAACGATGAGCAGATGTCTTTACCCGATGCTTTTAGCTTAAGTTTGTTTTCGGATGGTATTTTAGATGTGCTACCCGAAAAGTACTTGCTGTCTCGCGAAGCGGCCTTACCTGAATTAATAGCAGCAGCGCAGGGCGACTACGCAAAAGCTGTCGAGTCTTTAGGGCTGGCTAACTGCAGCAATATGCCCGATGATATCGCCATGCTGGTGCTGAGCAGGAATCTTGCATGAGTGATGGTAAAATTCAGTGTGCTGAATACAACGATACTTTTGTTTTAAAGTGTGTAGGCGATGTACGCTTAAATTTTTGTTCTGCGTTGAATGAAAAAATCGAAAAAATTCTGAAAGAACATTCGCTTAAATCCATTGTGATTGATTTGACTGAAGTGATCAGTATCGATAGTACGACCTTGGGTTTGCTGGCGAAGCTGTCCATTTTATCTAAGCGTAAATTTGGTATGTTGCCCACCTTGGCCAGTACCAATCCTGATGTCAGTCGTGTGCTGGATTCGATGGGCTTTAACCAAGTGTTTAATCTGGTGCATACGCCAACGCCTTGCCCTGAGTGCTTGGATGACTTGCCTGAGCAAGATCAGTCAGAAGCCGTGGTGAAGGAGCGGGTCTTAGAAGCGCACCATATTCTGATGAGCCTCAATGATTCAAATCACAATGAGTTTCGTGATTTGGTCAGTGCTTTAGAAAGCACACCATCTTAAAACTGGCCTTTGACGTCAGCCGCAGCCTAATAAGCCAATGTGCGTTCACCCTGGTGTGCGGTTGCGGTTGGTCTTGGCAAGCCCATTCAGTATTCAACTCTGATGCTGGGTCATCCATGCTTAACTCGTCACTGCTGCACTAGCAGGGCATCCGTTAAGCATGGCGACTACTGGCACAGCAGTTATCTAACGAAACAGTTTTTCTAACTTCACCTGATCGCTGGCAAAGGCACGAATACCTTCGGCGAGCTTTTCTGTGGCCATCGCATCTTCATTGTGCGTCCAGCGGAAACTGTGCTCATCGACAGATATACGAGCTTCGCCTGGGCTATTTTCATGCAATTGACGCTCAAGCGTGCCGTGCTCGTTGCTCAGTTGCTCTAAGAGCTCTGGACTAATGGTCAGACGGTCACAGCCAGCTAATGCTTCGATTTGCCCAAGATTACGAAAGCTTGCACCCATGACAATGGTGGAGTATTGATTGCTTTTGTAATAATTGTAAATGCGCGAGACAGACTGCACACCGGGGTCTTCAGCACCGGTGTAATCACGACCTTCCGATTTTTTGTACCAATCATAGATACGACCAACAAAGGGTGAGATCAGAAACACGCCAGCATCGGCACAGGCAGCAGCTTGGGCAAATGAAAACAGTAAGGTCAGGTTAGTTTGGATATTGAGTTGTTCTAAACGGCGTGCCGCTTGAATACCTTCCCAGGTTGCAGCAATCTTAATCAGCACACGCTGACGGTCGATACCGTGCTGCTCATAGCGATCAATTAAACGCAGGGCATAGTCATAGGTGGCATTTTCATCAAAAGATAAGCGCGCATCGACTTCTGTTGAGATACGCCCTGGAATCAGCGATAAAATTTCACTACCAACGGCGACCGCAAATTGCTCACAGGCGGCCTGCGGATTGCCGGCAAAATCCTGCTTAATTTTCTCTAGCATCTGTCGGTAGCGCGGAAAGTCCGCAGCTTTTAACAGCAGTGAGGGATTGGTTGTAGCATCCACCGGCTGTAAGCGTGCAATAGCATCTAAATCACCGGTATCAGCAACCACAGTGGTGAAACGTTTAAGTTGTTCGAGTTTTGACGTCATAGTATGGGCTGCAATGTTGGACTAAAAAAATAAGTGCACAGAACATAACCGAGCGTTGAATGGGATGCAATTGTTTCTAGCAACTAGCGACCATCAAGCCCGATGACAGCTTGATCATAAATGGACATCGGATCATCAGCTGTATGAATATCTGCTGAAAGCAGTTGACGAAAGCGTCGTGCACCCTGGAAGCCTTGCGCAATACCTAAAATATGACGGGTGACATGCGTGGCTTTACCACCTTGGGCAATATGCTGAACAATGTAAGGGCGCAGCTGCTCGAGAACCTCGGTGCGTGAGATCTCACGCTGAGCGTCGCCAAAGAGCTGGTGATCGACTTCGCTTAATAGCCAAGGGTTATGATAGGCCTCACGACCGATCATTACGCCATCAAAGGTCTGTAAATGCTCGCTACATTCTGCAAGGGTTTTGATACCGCCGTTTAAGACAAACTCTAATTCAGGGAAATCTATTTTTAATTGTGCGGCGAGGTCATAGCGCAAGGGCGGAACATCACGATTTTCTTTGGGTGATAAACCTTCCAAAATAGCAATGCGCGCATGCACGGTAAAACTTTGGCAACCTGCGTCACTCACCGTACCGATAAACTCGCACAGCTCTTCGTAACTGTCACGTCCGTTAATACCGATACGGTGCTTAACGGTGACAGGAATCTGCACCGCATCTTGCATCTGCTTAACGCAATCAGCGACCAACTGTGGATGGCCCATTAAACAGGCACCAATCATATTATTTTGTACGCGATCACTTGGGCAGCCAACATTCAAATTAACTTCATCAAAGCCGGCCGTTTCAGCCATTTTTGTACAGGTTGCCAAGTCCGCAGGGTTACTTCCACCTAACTGCAAAGCTATAGGGTGCTCAGAGGGGTCATAACGTAAAAAACGCGCGCTATCGCCATATATTAAAGCACCCGTGGTGACCATTTCTGAGTACAACAAGGTGCGCTTAGATATCAGGCGTAAGAAGTAACGACAGTGGTGATCTGTCCAGTCCATCATCGGGGCAACGGAGAAGCGGCGGTTTACTGTATTCATCAAATTTTAAGCTCTGTAATAGCGGTATGGCTGCTCTTGCAGGCCATTTTATGGGGGTATTGTATGTCAATCGTGCGGAGTTTAGGAGCGCTTCTTCCCTTGTGCTAGTTCGGATAAGGCTACTAGTAAAGGTGTGAAGCCAGCTTCTAATATGAATATTTGTCATTTAAAACAGTATAGTTTTTATTGAATCTTAAAAAACTATAAAAGAGTAAGCAGTTTATCCCTGAACCCTACGCATCTAAACACTAAGCAGTGATCGAGCATCAGACTGTCACTGCAGGCGACCGATAAGCACAATCCATGGTGTCGCAGGCGATAAACCTGCGCCCGATGTCTACAACGACTTAACCAGCGCCGAACAAGCAGCCCGCGCAAGGGGTATCGCTGAAATCTGCAAAGGCGGCAATCAAGAAATTGTTTCGCTGACCTTGCCATTGTTCCCATCCGAAAAAGCCCCAGGCTTGGTATTACCCGCGATGCTCTGTGAAGTACGCCCGCACAACACTACAAACTGGCGCGGCCTGAACCTAGCCACCAGCATCAGCGCCAGTGGCCCCGGTGCAAGTCGAGTCAAAATGACAATTAAACTGGAGCGGCATCATGGCAATAGTTAATCCATGGAAACGATTCATCAGCCTACTACCCGGCGGGAGCCGAGTAGTAGGCACAGTCACATACGTCAACACAACCAGCGGCATCAGCACCGTGCGACTGCGTAATGGAAGCGATATCACTGCGTTTGGCGTGAGTGTTGCAGCGGGTATTAAATGCTTTGTTAAAGACGGGCAAGTGGTCGGGCCAGCGCCGAACCTGCCGCAGTATGATGTGGAGGTTTAGTGCACGTCTTCTTTGTTTTTTTACCCTATAAGCGAATCAAATTCATGCCAAGCATCGAGAGGTATTGAGTCACTGGCGAATAATCCAAGCATACAGAAACGAGTCGCTGTGATTGGGTCACGCAGTTTATGATGCGTTGTAAGCATGTCCTCTAGCCACGCATGAGCATTCAAGCAATGGCTAGTAATTATTTTTTTAGCTTCTTTGATTAGCGCTCTAATAGGCATAAGACATCTTTGTTCTTTAATGCTGTAATATTCAGCTTAGCAGGCAATTATGGCTCTGCATGATTATTTTAAGCTGTTCAGCAAATGCTAGGGCAGGGAAGCTAGGGGTTGGCATGAAAAAACGTACTGTGACTTTTTTTGATTTAAAACTATCTGCTACAGGATTATCTAGAGCTAAAGGAAATGAAGCTAATTTTGTTTGCGCGCCTAAGTCAATGGAAAGTATAATTGGTTTGCTCAAAGCTGCAATCACTAAAGACCGAAACCCATATATTAAAAGTGTTAAAAAGAAAAACAAAATAGCGGAGCAGATATATATAAAAGATTTTGGCGATAATAGTGATTATTACGTTATATTGATTAATAAGAGTGATTTTCAGATTCCTGATATTGTTTATAGCAAGCCAGCTGAAGATATATATATACGATCCGCTAAACCTATAGATCATGGAGGTGATTTTTCTTCTCATGTTCTGATTTCTAAAAAACCTATAAAGGGCGATAGCTATTATAGATGCATGATTGAGTCTTCTTATGGTTCAGGGCTAAGTAACAGTGTAATTGCTAGCTATCTTAACAACGCTTTAGCCAAGGTTAGAAAAGACTACAATAAAGAGTTTTTAATTGACAATAGTTCAGGTGTGAAAGGCAAAGATAATAAGATTCTAAAGGTTCGGTGGATTCACAAAATAGAGCTGCAGGGTCTACCATCCAATAGCTTTGTTACTGACTTGAGTGCTGGAACATTATTGGACGTAGACTTGATAAGCTACGATATTACACAAGGAAATTGGGATAGTACTGGTTTTATTAAAGAAGATTCTAGAACGCTAAAGCTTCAAGTGAATAAGGACGCTATTAGCAATCCTTATAGAGCGGTTAAGGAGGTAATAGGAAAAGCCAAATCAAGTAAAATTTATTCAGAAATGAGAATACGGTTTAACTCACAAGGAACAATAAAGACTGTTAATATGCAAGTTGAAAATGAAACTATGATAAATGAAGAAAAATATGTTAAAAGACACTTTATAAATATTGATAGTTTAAGCGTTACTAGCTTTGACAGTATTCAAAAAAGTATTGTAACTAAAATGATAAGCCTTTTGTGAGGTTAACAAAATGGATTTTATAAGTTATATGTTTAGACCTGTATCTTATCTTGGGATTGATACAGTCAGGAATTATAAAACTTGGTTTGACTGGATCATACCTATAGTTCTAAGTGTTTTTTTTGTGACAACTTGTTCTTTTTTAGCTCCTACCTTAAATATCTTTAATTCGATGGGAGTGATAGATAAGTTTCTATCTTTTGTTCAGAATTTACCTGGGTTCTATATTGCCGCACTGGCAGCTATAGCAACCTTCGGGTCTCATACAATGGATGAGCATATACAGCCAGCTGTTTATGTGAGCAGAAGAAATAGAGAGGGTAATAAAGAAAGAATGCCTCTAACTAGACGGCGGTTTTTATGCTTCTTGTTTTCTTTTTTGACACTGGAATCTTTTTTTATAGTTTTTATATCCATTGTTATCGTTTTGTTTGATGTGACTTCTTTGCTAAACGATGCTGCTGCTTTGGCTTTGTTTTTTTTCTATATGTTTTTTGTTTTCCAGTTCCTGATAGTGACCTTTGTAGGTATTTATTACCTCGGTGACAAAATACACGAGGTGTGACTTTAATAAATTAGTACTTCAATCAAACCCGCTTTGAACTGACCCCAAAAAGTTGGACTGACTTTTTGGGGTTTTTTATGTCTAAGTACTCACCTG
>LFRM01342191.1_pt2 | contig 12592 bp, 11 predicted proteins | sample 618341 | NCBI WGS metagenome assembly LFRM01 (sample SAMN03654438, study PRJNA283298) | anaerobic digester metagenome | isolation source: pool of bioreactors CSTR01a, CSTR02a, and CSTR03a thermophilic anaerobic... | place: Denmark: Kgs. Lyngby | collected 2014-05-21
TGAACTATAAGGATCTTGGAAAATAAGCTGCATTTCTCTTCTAAGGGCTTTAAGTTGTTTTCCCTTAAGCTTTGCTATATCTCCTTCGATTTCTCTTCCGTGATATATTATTTTTCCTTCTGTAGGATCATAAAGTCTTACTATTGTTCTACCAAGTGTTGATTTACCACAACCTGATTCTCCAACAAGACCTATTGTTTCACCTCTGTGAAGTTTAAATGAAACTCCATCAACAGCTTTAATATATTCTACTTTTCTTCCCATAAATCCAGATTTAACCGGGAAATATTTTTTTATATCGATAACTTCTAATTGAACTTCTCTTTTACTTTTGTCTTCTTTATTAATCATATTTCCCTCCTATTTACTTTCTTCATTTTCATATAAGAAACATTTTGCATAGTGCGTGCTGCCCTTATCTGCTTTATCAATAAAATAAATTCCAGGTTCTTCTTCCCAGCATTTATCCATTACATATTTACATCTAGGTGCAAAATAACATCCTTTTGGTAAATCCATTGGATTTGGAACTATACCTTCGATAGTATTAAGTCTCTTTCTCTCCTTAGTCAAATCTGGTATTGAACTAAGAAGTCCCTCTGTATATGGATGTTTTGGATTTTGATAAAGTTCTATAACGCTAGCAGATTCAACAACTTTTCCTGAATACATAACAAGAACATGATCTGCCATTTGAGCAACAACACCAAGGTCGTGTGTTATAAGCATAATTGATGTACCCGTATCATCTTTTAAATCATTCATAAGAGATAATATTTGAGCTTGAATTGTAACATCAAGGGCTGTTGTTGGTTCATCAGCAATAAGTATTTTCGGATCGCAGGCAAGTGCCATAGCAATCATAACTCTTTGCCTCATTCCACCTGAGAGTTGATGTGGATAGTCATCCACTACACGCTCCGCTCTTGGAATACCAACTATATCTAACATTTCAATGGCTTTTTGACGGCCTTCTTTTTTATTTAATTTTCTATGAAGCTCTAGTGATTCAACTATCTGATCTCCAATTCTAAAAACTGGGTTCAGTGATGTCATAGGTTCCTGGAATATCATAGATATTTCATTTCCTCTAATTTGCATCATATCTTTTAAAGGAGCTTTGGTTATATCAAAATCATTGTATTTTATTGAACCATGTACTATTTTCCCTGGTTCCTCTATCAGTCTTAATATACTCATAGCTGTAATACTTTTACCACAACCTGATTCCCCAACTACTCCGAGTGTCTGACCTTCGTAAAGGTCAAAGCTAATCCCATCTACTGCTTTAACCACACCTTTGTCTGTGAAAAAATGTGTAGCTAAATCTTTTACTTCTAATATTTTTTTCATATTGACCTACCTAATTTCCTTTGGATCAAAGGCATCTCGTAGCCCTTCACCAAGCAGATTTATACTTACAACCGTCAGCATTATCATAATTCCAGGTGGTATCCAAAGCCACTTTATGTTTCTGAATACATCGGAATTACTTGCTCTTTGTATCATATTACCCCAAGTAGGAGTAGGTGGTGTTACACCAAGACCTAAATATGATAAACTAGCCTCTGTTAATATCGCTCCTGCCATTCCAAGTGTTGCATTAACAATAATATATGCTAATGTATTTGGAAGTAAATGCCTTACTATTCTTGAACTAGTTGATAGTCCTAGAATTTCTGTAGCTTGCATAAATTCTTGTTCTCTAAGTGATAAAATCTGTCCTCTTATCATTCTGGCAAGTCCTGGCCAAGATAGTATTCCTATTAAAAACATAACTAAATACATTTTATATCTAGAATCTACCCACATAAGAGCACCTGATATTGTAATAACTGTTGGTGTAAATGGAATTGAATAAACTATTTCAGCAAATCTCATAAGAAAGTTATCTACTCTTCCTCCATAATATCCTGCAATTCCACCTACTAAAGAACCTATAAAAACTGTTAATACAGCTGCTATAACACCTACTAAAATAGATGTTCTACCACCTAAAAAGAGTCTTAATAAAACATCCCTTCCCTGCTCATCTGTTCCAAGCCAATGGCTTGATGATGGTGGAAGTTTTTTCATTGTTAAATCATATTGATTTAAGCTGTAAGGTGAAAGCCAAGGTCCTACTATAGTTAAAATAAGAATAACTATAAAAAGAACCGCTCCAAACATTGCAACTTTATTTTTCTTAAATCTATCCCAAGCTACGGCCCAAGGTCCTACTATTTCAGATTTAGCCTGGGCAACTTCTAATGTATCTACATCTTTTATATTGTTTTTCATCTTTGCCCCTCCTAACTTACTTTAACTCTTGGATCAACAAATGCGTAGCTTATATCTGCAAGTAAATTTCCTGCAAGCATAAGTAGTGCGTAAAACACATTTATCGCCATAACTAATGATGTATCTTTTTTGAATATTGCTTCATGAAGTCTATTACCAATTCCTGGCCATTTAAATATAGTCTCAAGTATTAAAGAACCACCAAAAAGTGAAGGTATATAACTTCCAAGTAATGTTACTATTGGAAGAAGTGCATTTCTAAAAGCATGTTTATAAATAACTACTTTTTCAGAAAGTCCCTTTGATCTTGCTGTTCTTATATAGTCTTGATTAATTACCTCAAGAACTGAATTTCTAACATATCTTGTTAAACTAGCAAGACTTGATATTACAAGCACAGTAAGAGGCATAATCATATGTCTTCCTATATCTACTAGCTCTGCCCATAAACTTGGATATCCTCTAACAGCTTGCATTGGATCTCGCATTAATGTTAGTGGTAAACCAAGGGGTATTCCTACAAAAAATATAAGTACTAATGCAAAGAAGAATGATGGCATTGATACACCGACCAAAGAAAACACGGTCCAAAAATTATCATATGCTCCATACTTTTTGACGGCGGATTTAATACCCACCGGTATTGATATCGCAAATGCTATTACCATCCCAAAAAAATTCAATATAAATGTATTCCAAATACTTCTACCCATTACGTCTCTAACAGGCGCTCTTAGTAAAATTGATTTACCAAAATCACCTTTAAGTGTTCTACCTAGCCAGTTACCATATCTAACAACTACATTTTTGTTAAGGCCTAGCTCTTCCCTCATTTGTGCCTGCTGCTCTACACTAACCCCCGAACCAACACCCAAGTATGCATTTACAGCATCTCCAGGCATTAACTCCATAATACCAAATAACACCATTGATATTATTAACATCACTGGGATCAAGTGTAATAATCTTTTTCCTATATATTTTAACATTATTTCACTCCCCATAACTTAATTTTTTAGTTAGAAAGGCAGTCTTATAAAAAGACTGCCTAAATTAATCTAATTAATTATATTATATTCTATTTTTAGTCTTCCATTGTTGCGTCTTCCATTGCTCTTGTCCAGTCATACAGCGGTGCTGTAGTAAAGTTCTTAAGCTTTGGACTATATAAATCGTGATAGATGTTAGCGTAAACTGGCATCATAACCGCATCTTCGTTCAAGATTTTAACAACATCTTGATAAATTGGTCTTGCTTCGTCTGGATCTACAATAACTTTACCTTCGTCTAGAAGTCTATCAACTTCTGGATTATTATATCTACTTGTATTATCTTTTCCACTTCCAATATGATCACTATGGAAAGATGTGTAAAGTGAATGAGGATCTGCGCTTGTTATTGATGTTGCAAGGAAGAATAAACTCCACTCATCAACATTAGAATCTGAATCGTAAATAACGTAATCAAGTATTGTATTAAACTCTTGGAAAGATACATTTACTTTAGCTTGTAGTTCTTCTCCCCAGCTTGCTTGCCACATTGGTACTAATGTTTCAAGTATATCGTGATCAGGCATTGCTGCAACTTTAATATCTAGTACTTGTCCGTCTTTCTCTCTAAATCCACTTGATCCAACTACCCAACCAGCATCATCTAAAATTTGTTTAGCTTTTTCAATATCATAAGTGTATTGAACTAATTCAGCTTCAAAGCTTTCATCTAAAGCCCATGATGATGTTGAGAATGGATGGTACTGAGTTGATGCTAATGGTTCTCCTGTATCAGGATCTTCGAAATATGAATCAACAAATCCTTGGATATCAAAAGCATAGTAAAGTGCTTTTCTTACTTCTGGATCAGCTGTTGGTCCAGCTTCGTTATTTGTTTTAACATATCCGTAACCACTTCTACTGTAAGTGTTCATTTCTTTTCCGCCATCTCTAGCTTCTTTTATCTTAGCAGGTTCAATTACTCCATATAGTAAGTCAACTTCATCATTCATAAATTGAACGATATCTGTAGACATATCAACGAACTGCATTAATATTTCTTTTATCATATATCCATCATCAGCAAATTTATCATTTCTGTTAAGATAAATAAATTGTGCTTCTGTGTAATCTTCAACTACATAAGGTCCTGATCCAATTGGTTCTGAGCTAAATTCTGCAAGTGATGATGTATCACCATAAACAAAATCATTACCGTAGTAATGTTCAGGCATTATTTCGAAAGTTGTATTTGCAAAGTTTGTTCTTAGTGCTTCTTTAAAGTTAAATGTAACTTTGTAGTCACCATCTGCTACAACACCAGGAAATTCTTCTGTTTCTTTAGCATAGTACTCATCATAACCTTCTAAGTCTTTAACTGTTGAACCATATCTACCATCATATGATGGATCTGCTAGAGCTTTGTAAGTAAATACTACGTCACTAGCTGTTAGTGGTTCTCCGTCTGAGAAAACTATGTCATCTCTAAGTTCAAATGTGATTGATTTAAGATCGTCTGAAATTGTCCAGTCTTTTGCAACTACACCTTCATACTCGTCTCCATCAAAATTTGTTCTTGCAAGACCTTGGAAAACTAAGTTTACTACATATCCATCATAAGCTGATGAATAATAAAGTGGGTTAAAGTTTCCTGAAGCCTCTGTAATTCCAACTTTAAGAGTTCCGGATGGTTCTCCACCTGTATCCGCATCCCCTGTATCACTTGGTGATTCTACTGGTGCATCTCCTGTTGGAGTTTCTCCAGCGTCGTCTTTTGCTCCGCATCCAGTAAGTACTACTGTAAATGCCATAACTAATACTAACAACATACCTATTCTTTTCTTTGTCATTCTTTAAGTTCCTCCTTGAATATCTTTTATTTAAAAGCTATATGTAAATAGCCAATAACCGAACGTTAATAGAATATTTCAATTTTGTAATTTCTATTCTATTATAGATTGAGAGTAAAATCAACTATTGTTTTGATTTTTGATGTTTTCATCTTGTCTTTTCGTATTAAATACGACCAATAATAATGAATCTCTCAATAAAAGCAACTTTTGATGTCATTTTATTCTTAATTGCAAGTTTTTTTAGGCTAACTTTCACAATTTAACAAAACAGCATTTATTTTACATTTATATTAAATTTTCAAAAAACATTTGCGATAGAATATAAAAATACTATAATTAAGTATTATACTTCATTTCTTATATAAAATAAAGTTATCTTTTTATTCATAATAGCCTGTATCTCCATATATCTGCTGTCACATCAAGTTAAACAGCAATTTGTAAATCAGCCAATTACTATTATAACACACTTTATTAACTATGTTTTAATAAATAAAGATCTTGAAAATTTAAAAATATGCTTTTATAGGTAAAAAGCTTGTTATGCTTTTTCTCTTGCATAAAACAATATTCTTGCAAGGCAAAGCTGCATATCTGCCACCTAGTTTTCCGAACATTTACATACATAACTTATTATTGTTCGTGATTAGTGAATATATCGAAGTTTAGTTTGAATAAATATCCACACTTATAAATAAATATTCATGCATTCCCATTTAATTTTTATTTGATTCCAAGCACCCTATACTAGTGTTAACTGTAGGCTTAGTAAATCTATTTTTTTATCTAATTTATTATTAAGCATATAGATGCTAGTTAATATTCTTATAACAAATTCCAAATTACTTTTTATAACTCTAGTTTTCGTTAGTATAGTTACAATAGCTACTAAAAACCAGATATCTAATAGTAATATCTTTCTCATTATATTAAATTAGTCCAAATTAGCCACCAAGTAACATAGTTAAATCTTATTATTGAAGAAGATCTATAACTCTCTCTATATATAAGTTTTTTAATTATTAAAGCAAAACTTATTGTAATAATTACTAACCTTATGTCTGCTAGCTTTATGAGAAAAGAGTTTTTTATCTAATTGTAGTCTTATTTGTTCTTTCCATTATTAAATTTCAAATTGTCTAAATACTTCAGCTTGAATTTAGCTACTATTAAGTCTTTTAATTTATCTAACAGTCTTCTCTCTATTAATTATCAAACTTTTTAGAAAAAAAAAGACTCACCATTTGGTGAGTCTAAAATTAAGCGCTTTTTAATTTATTATTTATTTTTTTCTTGGATTTCTTATTTCTGCTTGAGCTGCTGCAAGTCTAGCAACTGGAACTCTAAATGGTGAACAAGATACATAATCAAGTCCTACGTTATGGAAGAATTCGATTGAAGATGGATCTCCACCGTGCTCTCCACAAACTCCAAGATCTAGTTCTGGTTTTGCTTTTCTTCCTTTTTCTACAGCAATCTTAACAAATTGGCCTATTCCTTCTTGATCAAATTTTGCAAAAGGATCAAAGTCATAAACTTTTTTGTCTTGATAATCTTTTAAGAAAGATCCAGCATCGTCTCTTGAGAATCCGAATCCCATTTGTGTTAAGTCATTTGTTCCAAATGAGAAGAAGTCTGCTTCTAAAGCAATTTCATCTGCTAGAACACATGCTCTTGGTATTTCTATCATAGTACCAACTAAGTACTTTAAGTCTACACCAGAGTCAGCTATTATCTTATCTGCAGTTTCTGTAACTACAGCTTTAAGATATGTAAGTTCATTAACATCTCCAATTAATGGAATCATAATTTCTGGAATTATGGTTAATCCCTTCTCTTTATTAACTTCAATAGCCGCTTCTATAACAGCTCTTGTTTGCATCTCTGCAACTTCTGGATAAGAAATTGATAGTCTACATCCTCTATGTCCCATCATAGGATTAAACTCGTGTAGATCGTCAACAACATCGTTTAGATACTCTACAGATACTTCAAGTTCTTCTGCAAGCTCTTTAATTTCAGATTGCTTTGTAGGTAAGAACTCATGTAGAGGTGGATCTAAGAATCTAATTGTAACGGCTTTACCGTCCATAGTTTCGTAAATTCCTTTAAAGTCTTCTTTTTGAAGAGGTAAAATCTTAGCTAATGCTTTTCTTCTATCTTCTTCGTTTGTTGCCATTATCATTTGTCTCATTGGGAATAGTCTATCTTCAGCAAAGAACATATGCTCAGTTCTTGTAAGACCAATTCCTTCTGCTCCAAAATCAAGTGCTTGTTGTGCATCATGAGGAGTATCTGCATTTGTTCTTATCTTTAAGCTTCTTTTTTCATCTGCCCACTCCATAAATGTACCGAAATATCCTGATATTTCAGGGTCAACTGTATCTATTTCACCTAAGTATATAGAACCAGTAGCACCTTCTAGAGATATATAATCATCTTCTCCGTATACTTCGCCATTAGCTATTAATGTTTTGTTTTCACTGTTAATTCTTAGACTTTCAGCTCCAACTACACATGGAGTTCCCATTCCTCTAGCAACAACAGCTGCGTGAGATGTCATTCCACCTCTTACTGTTAATATACCTTCAGCTGCAATCATTCCTTCTATATCTTCTGGTGAAGTTTCTTGTCTAACAAGCATTACTCTCTCGCCAGCATCATGTCTTGCTTTAGCATCAGCTGCAGTGAATGCAATTTTACCTGTAGCTGCTCCTGGTGATGCAGGAAGCCCTACAGCAAGCTCTTTAGCATCTTTCATAGCTTGTTCATCAAACGCAGGATGTAATACGTTATCTAATTGTTTTGGATCTATCATAAGTAGAGCTTCATCTTTTGTGATAAGCCCTTCTTCAACCATATCAACAGCAATTTTTAAAGCTGCATGTGCAGTTCTCTTACCGTTTCTAGTTTGAAGGAAGTAAAGTTTTTCTTCTTCTATTGTAAACTCTATATCCTGCATATCTTTATAATGATTTTCTAGTTTTTCTAGAAGTCCTACAAATTCTTCATATATTTCTGGAAATTCTGTTTCAAGCTCTGAAATAGGTCTTGGTGTTCTAATTCCAGCAACAACGTCTTCTCCCTGAGCATTCATTAAGTACTCAGCAAATACTTCATGTTCTCCTGTTGCAGGATTTCTTGAGAAAGCAACTCCTGATCCAGATGTATCTCCTTTATTTCCAAATACCATCTCTTGAACGTTAACAGCCGTACCCCAGCTTGATGGTATATCATTTAATCTTCTATAGATATTAGCTCTTGGATTATCCCAACTGCTAAATACTGCAGTAACAGAATCAATTAATTGTGTTCTTGGATCTTGTGGAAATTCTTCACCCATAACATCTTCGTAATGAGCTTCGTATCTAGCAACAAGTTCTTTAAGATCTTTTTCTGTAAGTTCAGTATCAAGCTCTACGCCTTTTTCATCTTTAAGCTCATCTAATATTCCATTAAAATCACTACTTGGAATACCTTTAACAACGTCAGAAAACATCATTATAAATCTTCTGTAAGAATCATAGGCAAATCTTGCGTTGCCAGTTTCTTTTGCTAAAACTTCAACACCCTTATCTGTCAGACCAAGGTTAAGGATCGTATCCATCATTCCTGGCATAGAAGCTCTTGCTCCTGATCTTACCGCAACTAGTAATGGATTTGAGTCTCCACCAAATTTCTTTCCTGTGATTTCTTCTAATTCATCCATTTTTTCATGAATTTCATCAACGATTTCCTTTGGTAAAACTTTGTTTTCATCATAATATTTGTTACAAGCTTCTGTTGTAACTACAAATCCCATAGGTATTGGAATGCCTATATTTGTCATTTCCGACAAATTCGCACCTTTTCCTCCTAGGAGGTTTTTCATTGTTGTATTACCTTCACTAAAAAGGTAAACATATTTTTTTGACATAGAATTCCCTCTCTTTCAATTATCTAATGCAACATACTATATATTTTGAAACCGGATTGTCCGGTGTTTCAACAATTTAATTACACTAAGTGTCTAGATACAAGTAATAACTACTATTAGTCAAAATCCCTATGTATTATACCACAATTACTCTCTTAATTGTATATTCAATTAAATATTTCATAAACAGATATTTAATATTTTAAAGTTTCAAAAACAAAAAAATTTTCCCTTGTAAAATTACATATATTACAATTTAAAGGTTGTTTTTTTGCAATTGTACTATTTCATAGGCATTTATTTATTTTATTGTTTTAAAAATTTTGTCTTTACAGGACAGGCTATAGATAATTTTGATATCTGTTTTCTAATAGGCCTTGTAAGCTCAATTTCGTCACCAGACTTTTTCTCTATTTTAAAATCAAAACCAAGAGCAAACATTCCTATAGTCAAACCTGCAAAAAGTTTTGGTTTTTTTAAAAGTAAAAGTCCTCCTACAGCAGCTATAGTTAGAGGAGTTTTATATTCTTTACTTTTTTTATAGTTTATTACAAAATTATTTGTTTGTTTCATTTTTTCTAAATCTCCCATCATTTCACGTTCCTCAATATATAAAATAGCTTTTATTAAATCATTATTGTTTAAACTTAAAGCTTTTTCAGCGAGCTTGTAACTAACATTTTTTCTGTCAACTATTTCATCAAGTTTTTTAATTCTTTCTTCCTCCATTTTTTGCCTCCTAATTTATAATATTTTAAGCATTTCTAAACTTTTAGGTGTTCTTTGAAATTTATCTTTTATTACAAAGTTTAATATTTCTCGAAGTTCTTTTTTCATATTATCATCTAATTTTAATACATGAATCTTATCTAAAGAAGTTTTCTCAAAAAACTCTATAATGCTAAGTGATCCTTTAGATACTGCAAAGGGTATTTCCTTATAACTTATTTTAAAACCCGAGTACAGAATATGTTTTATTTCAAAAGCAAATGTCAACATATCAATGTCTAAAACTTTTGTCTCCATTAAATATAAAGCAACAAGAAGATTTTTATAAACTAAAGAATTAGGGTCATTATCCATAGAAGTTATATCTACAAGCTCCAGGTAATAAGTTGCATAAGTTATTTCCTCAAAACTATCCATAAGTCCCATAAAACTATTTATAAGTACTCCCTCATTAAATGTATACATTCCTTTACCCTTATATAAGGTAAAGTCTGCAAAAACTAAAGACCTTATCATAGATTGATATCTATTTTTTGCAGTTCTCACATTTCTACAAAAAACTGAAATTTTACCTTCATCTTCTGTGAATAACCACATTATTTTATCTTTTTCTTTGTAGTCCATAGTTTTAAGAACTATTCCTTTTTTATTCGAAACCATTATTTGTCATATCCAAGTTCTTTTAAAATGTTTGGATTGTCTCTCCAGTCTTTTTTAACTTTTACAAATGTTCTAAGATTAACTTCTCCGCCAAGATAATCTTCCATATCACTTCTTGCCCATTCTCCGATTCTTTTAAGTGTTTTACCACCTTTGCCTATTATTATGCCCTTATGAGATTCTTTTTCACATAATATGTCTGCTAATATATCATAATTTCCATTTTCTTTTTCTTTCATAGAAACTATTTCAACTGCAACTCCGTGAGGTATCTCATCTCTAAGTAGTTTTAACATTTTTTCTCTTATAGTCTCAGCAACGAGGAATCTTACCTGGACATCTGCAACAATGTCGTCTGGATAATACATAGGTCCTTCTTTTAGGTTATCTTTTATCAAGTCCATTATCATATCTGTATTTCTTTTTTTCCTAGCAGACATCGGGATATACTCAGTAAAGTCCATTTCTTTTGAAAAAAGCTCAAGAGTCTTTGCAATTTCTTCTGGAGTAAATTCATCTATCTTATTAATAAGTAAAAATATAGGCTTATCAATATCTTTTAAATCTTTTATTATTATTCGGTCAGACATATGTATTTCATTATCCCTAACTGGAGTTGTTACAAATAATATTACATCTACATCTGAAAAACTTTCTTTTGCAGCTGCAACCATATATTCTCCAAGTTTACTTTGTGCTTTGTGTATACCTGGCGTATCAACAAAAATTAGCTGAGCATCATCATCTGTGTATATAGCATTCATTTTCTTTCTTGTCGTTTGAGGTTTACTTGTAACTATTGAAAGCTTTTCTTCCATTAGTAAATTAAGTATAGTTGACTTTCCAACATTAGGTCTTCCAACTATTGTTATAAATCCTGATTTAAACATTTTTTTCTCCTTTTGCTCTATCGAGATCATCTTTAGTAAATGATAAAGGAATTATATCTTCTAAAGTATGACTTATATATTCATTTTCATTTTTTATTATTATTACAGGTATTTCTTTGTTTTCTGCAAATTCAAGCATTACTTGTCTACAAATACCGCAGGGATAAGTAAAGTTATCCTTGTCGCCTACTATTGCTATTGCCTTTATTTTTCTAGCACCCTCAGAAACAGCTTTGAAAATAGCTGTTCTCTCTGCGCAGTTTGACGCCCCGTAGGATGCATTTTCTATATTACATCCATCTACTATTATATCATCTTCAGTTAAAATAGCTGCACCTACTTTGAAATTTGAGTAAGGTACATAAGCATTCTCCCTAGCTTTAAGAGCTCTATTTATTAATTCTTTATACATGATATGACTCTCCTTCCTACTTAAATATTAAAAACTAAATACTCTAAATATTAATATTGTAATTAAAAAGCCTAATATCCCACCAACAACTACTTCTTTTGTTGAGTGTACATTTGAATCAACTCTAGACTGAGCTAGAAGAAGAGCCAAAAGAAAAGATAAGGCAATAGCTATTGGAGATTCAGTTAAATAGCTTACTATAGTTGCTAAACTAAAACCTATCGCTGAGTGTCCTGAAGGCATCCCTCCTTTTAATGGAGTTCCTTCCCCTATAACAGCCTTACTAAGGATTACAGTTATAGATACAAGAACTAGTATAACAATTACAAGATAAGGGCTTGAATGCTTTACAAGCTGCACTCCTCTGTATGTAAACAATGTTATTTCATTCCAGAAAATAAAATATCCCACAACAACTGCATTTACAGCTGTTACCAGAACTGCTGCTGCCGCTGTATTTTTAGCTACTTTTGCTAAAGGATGATAATAATTAGTTGTAGCATCTATTGCACTTTCTACAGCAGTATTAAAAAGCTCAGCTGCAATTACAAGGGTTATCGCAAAACAAAGCAGTATAAGCTCAACTTTTGTAATATTAGTAAACAAAGAAAATATAAGTATTAGTATAGTTGCTACCATATGTATTTTCATATTTCTTTGAGTTCTTACCGAATAAATAAAACCTGCTATAGCATAATTAAAACTCTCAATTAATCCTCTTAAATTCATAAAACCACCTAATTATCTCTTTGCATTTCTAAAACTTTTAGTATTTCTTCTTCCTTTAATCTCATAGACTTTTTTTGGTTTAAGTCAATATGATCATATCCAAGCAAATGTAGTGTTGAATGAACAGTTAAATA
>LFRM01017671.1_pt1 | contig 12589 bp, 18 predicted proteins | sample 618341 | NCBI WGS metagenome assembly LFRM01 (sample SAMN03654438, study PRJNA283298) | anaerobic digester metagenome | isolation source: pool of bioreactors CSTR01a, CSTR02a, and CSTR03a thermophilic anaerobic... | place: Denmark: Kgs. Lyngby | collected 2014-05-21
TACGACACCACCAACCTTAACAGTACCAGCTAATACTACAATAACGGTCAGTCAAGCTCCTAGTTACAATTTAGGGACAGGTTTTTCTGCTACCGATGTAACCGGGGTTACAAATAGTAGTTACTCTCCAACAAGCGTTCCAGCCGTTGTTGGAAAACACACTATCACTTATCAAGCAAAAGACGGCTATGGTAATGCTAAAACAAAAACCCGTATAATAACCGTAAATTAAAAAAAGATCAAATGATCTTTTTTTTTATATCTTTCGGTATAGACCGGTCGCTTTTCCCAAAATAGTAACATTGTTTAAAATGATGGGTTCCATCGAATCATTTTCTGGTTGTAAACGAAAATAGTTTTTTTCCTTATAGAATGTTTTAAGGGTAACCTCGTTATCTTCAGTCATAGCTACTACAATATCACCATTCCTAGCAGTATTACTTCTTTCAATAATAACAACATCACCATCCAGAATGCCAGCATTTATCATACTATTACNNGAGTAAATACTTCTTTAGACTTAGGAATTAAGTACGACGGTAAGGCAAAAAACTCGTTCGGGTTTTCAATCGCATCAATTGGATTTCCAGCTGTAATTTTACCAAGTAGGGGAACTTCAACTACCAATTCGTTTTTATTTTCAAATTCATTTTTAACTAAAAGTTCAATAGTCCTATTTTTAGAATCACATTTATTGATAAAACCTTTTTCTTTCAATTTATCTAAGTGAGCCTGAATGGTTGCTGGCGATGAAACATCTAAAGCTTTCCCAATTTCTCTTACCGTAGGTGGATAACCATGTGAAACAATATATTCTTTAACAAAATTCAAAACATCATTTTGTCGTTTAGTTAATTTCTCCATATATAACCTCCATATTATGTTTATATTTTAACACTCATTTGACACAAAGTCAAACATTTGTTTAGTATTTATCAAAAATAGTATTGACACGAACAAAAGTTCGTGATAACATTAAGCTAACAAAGGAGGAATATTATGAAAGATTTTTTTGCCAACAAATTTATAATCGGGTTCGCTATTTTAGTACTAGGTGCCTTTACAATAAGCACTCAAACAGAGGATAGTTTAGATGATGCTACAAACTTAATAGCTTACAACGAAACTATTAATAATAGCAAATAAAAAATATTGGAATACTGATATTTTTTTATTTTTATGATATACTATTTAGAGAATAAGAGGGTGTTATTATGGATAATAGAATAATTAATAATATAAAGTCTTTAGGAATTGATATGATTAACCAAGCTGGAAGTGGCCATCCTGGGATAGTTTTAGGGGCTTCACCTATTATATATACTTTATATGCTAATCATTTGAAAATAAACTCCAATCAGCCAAGTTGGTTAAACAGGGACCGTTTCGTTTTATCAGCCGGTCATGGTTCTGCAATGCTTTATAGTACTTTGTATTTAGCAGGCTATAACATAACTATTGAAGATCTAAAAGCGTTTAGGCAAATTGATTCTATTACGCCAGGCCATCCCGAATATGGAATAACCCCTGGTGTCGATATGTCGACAGGACCTTTAGGTCAAGGAATAGCTAGTGCTGTTGGACTAGCCATTGGTGAAAAAATATTAGAAGCTAATTTTACTAAAGAACTATTTAATTATCACGTATACGTGTTATGTGGTGATGGCGATTTAATGGAAGGTATTAGTTATGAAGCAGCTTCTTTGGCAGGCAACCTAAAACTGGATAATTTAATAGTATTGTACGATTCTAATAATATTAGTCTTGATGGGAAAACTGCAATGGCCTTTAGTGAAAATGTTTGTTTGAGATTTGAAGCAATGGGCTGGCATACCGAATTAGTTGAATGTAAAGTAGAAAGCATTAATAATGCCATCAAACGAGCTAAAAATAGTAATAAGCCATCATTAATAGAAGTCAAAACCATTATAGGAAAAGATTCTTTGAATGAAAATTCCCATGTTGTTCATGGTAAAAATTTAACTTTTGAGGATATTAGACAATTAAAAGAAAAATTAGATATCCCTAACCAACCATTTTATGTTGACGAAGAAGCAAAAGCTTTATTTAATAATAACATAAACCAAAGAAACGATTATGATGAATGGTTTAAAACATATGAAGAAAATAAAGACAAAATAGATAGCTTTATTAATAATAAAGTATATCTAAAAAAAGAATTTACGGAAGATTACTTTAAAGCAACAAGGGTAACAAGTGGAGAATTATTAAATGATTTAGCTAAAGAAATAAATAATTTAATTAGTGGGAGTGCTGATTTAAGCAGTTCAACTAAAACCTATTTAACTAATATGAAAGATATTTCTGCCTTAGATTTTAGCGGAAAAAATATTTGGTTTGGTGTCAGAGAACATGCAATGGGCGCAATTTTAAATGGTCTTGCCCTTTCTAATATTAGACCATTTGGGTCAACTTTTTTAGTCTTTGCTGATTATTTAAAACCAGCAATTAGACTAGCTGCCTTAATGAATCTACCTGTAAGTTATATTTTTACTCATGATTCAGTTAACGTTGGCGAAGATGGACCAACCCATCAACCTATTGAACAAATAGCAATGTTAAGAAGAATTCCAAATTTAAATGTTTATCGTCCTGCTGATGCTAAAGAGGTAGTCGGTTGTTATAACAGTATTATTAATGCAAAACAACCAAGTGCCTTAATATTAGGCCGTAATGAAACCAAATTAGTTGATGGGACCGATGCAGCTTTAGTATTGTATGGTGCTTATATTGTTAAAAAAGAAACTGATAAGTTAGATGCTATTGTTATGGCAACTGGCTCTGAAGTAGAATTAGCTGTTAATATAGCTAATGAATTAACTAATTATGGCATCAGAGTAGTAAGTGTTCCTTCTGTTGAAATTTTTGACAACCAATCAAAACAATATCAAAAGACAATTTTACCTGATGTTCCTATCATAGTTATCGAAGCTAGCAATGATACTGAATGGTATAAATATACAAAAAACATTATACATATTGATCGTTTTGGTTATAGTGGTAATAAAAAAGATGTCTTAACTAAATTAAATTTTAATTATGAACAAATAAAAAAACAAGTGTTGTCTTTTCTAGGAGAAAATAATGAATAACCTAAGTGAAATAATTAATAAGATTACAAATAATGAAACCAGAATAAGACTAAAACCTACCGAAAAATTATCACTACCAATGTTTAAAGAATATAATGGAAAATATAATTACTCATTTTATATTTATAGTGACAAATCACAATTTCAAATAACAAATGCCCTTTATATTGATTTAGATGGTAATAATGATAGCATAAGATCATTTCCCATTAATCTAGACAAGAATGAGGAGATTCTAAGACTCACTAAAAATATAGATTATCAAGATGACTTCTTGTTAAATAGAATTTACAGTAATGTATTTAAAATTTCTAAATTTGTTTTCAAAAAACCAGAACGACTTACCACTGAAGAAATAGAAATTGTTTTTAATTATTTACAGGATTTAAAAAAATATGCTAAAGCAATTGAACTAAGATACTATTTAATTTTTGGAATTGAATTCTTTAGTTGGATCAAAAAAGTATTACAAAATAACCTTGATTTAAAAACAGTAAAATATTTAGTAAAAGAAGCCAAATATCTTTTCAAGGGGGATATTGATTTAGAATATGCTAACGAATTAGTAACATTAAACTTTTTAAAAACAATAAAAGATGACGAATCATTTAATGGACTATATTTTAATAATGATGTGTTTATACCTAAAGATATTGATCCGATTGATGCTAGAATTTTAGCTAATAGATTTAATAATTTAGAGTCGATATCAATCGTTGATAATGAAAATATTAATAAAGCTAACTATCATACCTTCTTGCGTAATGTGATCAATTATACTGGAAAAGATAAATTTATTGATTTTAGTACGCAAGTAATGAATGAAACTAAAAGACTAGAAAAATTTAACAATCTATATGTTATACCTTTGCATGAGTATGATAGTGGCCCTAAAATAATAGATGATTTAACTAGTTTCTTTGCACAAATAAAAAAGAGAATTCTTCCTAATGGTGAAATAATTGTAGTATCTAGTGAGGTTGTTAAAACAGAGCAGATAAATCAGCCAGATCTTCTTTTGGCTGTTATAACCGAGGAAAACAGGAAATTAATTTATAATTATGTTGACAAAACACTTTATGTTTATCAGTTCACCCAAAAGGACAGAAACTTATTAACCGATATTTTTGTTAACATATAAAACTTATCAACTGATAAGTTTTTTTGACAAATATTATCAAAGTTATCTTTTATAATTAAAATGGTGATAAAAATGCGACAGTATCATATATTTTTAGTTAAGGAACATCATCGAAAAAGTAACGAAGCCGATTTATATAACATTTTAGATAATATTTATCGCGATAAAACTTATTTAAATTATAAAGTATCTCTATATAATCAACTATGTGATTTGTTTGATGTGGAAATAGTTGAGAATTATTTTGAAAAAAAATATAATTTGAAAAGCTATAATCATCAAATTTCGTTAAAAATTGCCAATATTGAAATAAAAAAATCATGTTTAAAAGTTACTACTAATAATATGCCTTATATTTTAATAAATTTAACGTATTATAGTCCTAATCTATTTGTATGTGATTTTATGAATAATGATTATTTTTGGTTAAACCAAATAAAAAATAAGGTTGTAAAAATATAATAAATTTAGTAGAATAGTATAAGAAGGGAATGATAACATGGAGTTGTTAATAGATATATTACAAATTCTAGGTGGATTAATTGTTGGAGCTGNNAAGCTAGACATTATTTGAAAAAATATATGAAAAAAAACCCGCCGATCAATGAACAAATGATCAAAGCGATGATGATGGGAATGGGAAGAACCCCAAGTCAAAAACAAGTTAATCAAATGATGAAACAAATGAACAAATATATGGATTAAACCATATATTTTTTTATTCAAAACATATTATTGTATAGGTGATAATATGTTTGTTAAAGAATTAGTTAGTATTATTAATGGAGAGGTAATAAGTGGTAAAGTTAGTAATAATAAAATCAATAAAATAAAAATTGATAGCCGTTTAATAAAAAAAGATGATCTTTTCATTTGTATAAAAGGAAATAATTTTGATGGTCANNGATGGTCATGATTTTATTGAAACGGTTTTAGAAAAACGTCCTTGTGCAATCGTAGTTGATAAGAAAAAAAAGATAAACACCTTAATTCCTATAATAAAAGTTAAAAATACAAAAAAAACATTACAAAAAATAGGCTCGTATATTAGAAAAAAGTATAATAATATTCCGCTGATTGCCATAACGGGAAGTAATGGAAAAACAACAACTAAAGAATTAATAAGTGATATTTTATCAACAAAATATAATGTATTAAAAAACTTTGGTAATGAAAACAACCAAATTGGTGTTCCTTTAACTTTATTTAATTTAGATGATAGTTATGATTTGATAGTTGTTGAAATGGGGATGAATCATTTAGGTGAAATAAAGAAACTATCCAAAATGTGTAGACCTAATATCAGTATCATCACTAATATTGGAACCGCTCATATTGGAAATCTAAAGTCGAAAAAAAACATTTTTAAAGCAAAATGTGAAATAATTAAAGGAATGAACGAAGGAATATTAATTGTTAACGGTGATGATGAATATTTTAAAAATTTTACCCATAATAAAATAAAAACAATTAAATGTGGACTTGATAATGGTGATTTTAAAGCCTTTGATATTTTGTATGACAAAGCTAACCTTATATTTAAAATTAAAGTTCATAATAAGACCTATCAAGTCAAGTTTAATAATGGTTATAAACACCTAGTTATTGATGCTCTGATTGCAATTAAAATTGGTATTATATTTGATATAAATATAAATGATATAATTAAGAAAATAGAAAGTTATAAAATGTATGATAACCGAATGAATATTATAAATTTAAATAATAATAACAAACTTATTGCTGACTGTTATAATTCCAGTTATGAGTCCTTGATTGGCGTTCTAGAAGAATTAAAAAAAGAAGAAAAACCAAAAATAATTATTCTTGGTGATATTTTAGAACTAGGTAAAAAGTCAAAAGAAATTCATCTAAAAATTGGTCAGTTCTTAAAAGAAATCCCTAGTGATATTTTGTTGGTTGGGCCAGCAACTAAAATTATCTCGAAAATAGTTCCTAGTAATCATTTCGATAATAATAAAGAATTAATTAATTATTTAGATAAGAATATAATAAAAGATAGGGTTATTCTAATTAAAGGATCAAGAAAAATGTGTTTAGAGGAGATAACAAAATATTTAGAAATGAAATATCATAGTTGATATATTGATTTAAATTTTATATAATGCTAATAGGTGAAACAAATGAAAATAGAATATAACTTAATAAAAAAAGACCAAAAAACTAAAGCTCGTTATGGCACGTTAAAGACCAATCATGGTACTTATGAAACACCTATGTTTATGCCAGTAGGAACACAAGCAACTGTTAAAACTTTATCACCAGAAGAACTAACCAATATGAATTGTGGGGTAGTTTTAGCTAACACTTACCATTTATGGTTAAGACCGGGTGAAGATGTAGTTGATGAGGCTGGCGGGTTACATAAATTTATGAATTATCATGGACCTATTTTAACTGATAGTGGTGGCTTTCAGGTTTTTTCGTTGGCTCAAAAAAAGGACATTACCGAAGAGGGTGTTATTTTTAAAAGTCACATCGATGGTTCCAAATTATTTTTAACCCCGGAGTTATCAATTCAAATTCAAAACAAACTTGATAGTGATATTGCTATGAGTTTTGATGAATGTCCACCATATCCAGTAACTAGAGAATATATGGAAAATAGTGTTGAGCGAACCCTTAGATGGGCTAAGAGGGGATTAACAGTTCATAATAATGATAACCAATCATTATTTGGGATTGTTCAAGGTGGTGAGTTTGACGACTTAAGAGAGTATAGTGCAATTGAGACTGTTAAAATGAATTTTGATGGTTATTCAATAGGAGGAACCAGTGTAGGTGAAGGCAAAGAAGTAATGTATCAAATGATTGATTCTGGGATTAAACATTTACCAGAAGATAAACCAAGATATTTAATGGGGGTGGGAGACCCTATTGACATCATTGAAGGAGTAATTAGAGGAATCGATATGTTTGACTGTGTTTTGCCAACTAGAATAGCTAGACACGGTAATGCTTTTACTAGAAATGGTAAAATCAACTTAAAGAATGCTAAATATAAAAAAGACTTCACACCATTAGAAGATAATTGTGACTGTTATGCTTGCCAAAATTACACAAAGGCTTATATTAAACATCTTATTACCGTTAACGAAACATTTGGGGGACGTCTTTTATCAATTCATAACATTAGATTTTTAGTCAAACTAACAGAAGATTTAAGAGAAGAAATAAAAAACGGAACAATAACTGAATATAGGCAACAATTTATTAAAAAATATAATAAAGTAGAAGGGGAAAAAGATGAATAAACGATTATTTAATAACTCACTTATAATAATAATGTTAGTACTATCAATTAAAAAATTTATTGAATTAATGCCCGGAATAGGTCTTTATAAAGTATTAATAATAATCATGTTGTTACCGGTGGTTTTATTCCCAAAATTTGTCAACAAAGTATTAAAAATTGAAATAAGTGACTTAGTTGAATCATTATATTTGATATTTATATTTTTTTCTTACTATTTAGGGACTATCGAAAATTGGTATTATTCAATTTTTATATATGATAAGATAGTTCATTTTGTATCAGGGACTATGACCGCTTTTTTAGCAATGTTTATAATCATTAAAACCGGGAATTATCAGAAAAATAAAGTAATTATCAACAGTATCATTGTTATAATGTTTAGTTTGTCGATAGCATCTTTCTGGGAATTTTTTGAATTTTTTAATGATAAGATATTTAGTAAAGATGCCCAAAAGGTTTTAACAACCGGTGTTGATGACACAATGAAAGACATGATATATGCTTTTGGTGGTTCAATATTATTTGTTATAATGTATATATTAGAAATGAAGAAAAATAAAAAGCTATTAATCTATAATTTTATAAAAGGTATTGAAGGATAACTATACTATAAAAAAGTTTTTTTAGATAAAATATGTTATAATAAAATAGGAGTTGATAACATGACAATAGAAAAAGAAAAAACAGAAAACAAAGTAATTTTTATTGATTTAAACAATCAAATTAATAGTGGTTTAATAAATACTATCTTCCAAAGTGATTATAGTAATTGTGATGTTATTATGTACTTTGATTATCAAACTAAAAAAATAGAATTATGCAAGATAATTGAGTATGAAGGAAAATATTATTATGATAATGAAATATCAAGGCAGGAGCGGTACCAATTTAGTTTCGAATCGCTAATCCCTACCAATCTTTTAAAACCAAAATATAACACTATAAATCTTATACAATTGCCGATAGAAATTAGTAAACAGTTAAAATCCGAGCAACAAGTAATTTTGGAAGACATATTAGATGAAATTGATAATGAATTTTATCACGATAATCTTGATTTAAGTGATCAACTAAGCGCAACTGTAGAAACATTTATGGAACATGGAAAACAACAACCTGCCTTTTTTANNGCCTGCCTTTTTTATTGTAAAAACACCTAATGGTTTTCAAGCTCGTAGCGGGAAAATATCAGAATATTATATTTATAGTGATAATGATTGTAACAATCATATTGCAATCGATATTTCTAATTTAAGATTAAATGATTCCCATTATATGTTAGGTAGTGAAAAACAGCATTTAGATTTTACCGATATAATCAAAAGAAATCCTAATAGTAATATTTATATTTGTAATGACTACCGTTTTCAACCCGAAAAACTTGGATATCAATTTGAGGATGTACAATTACTTTATGGTAAAGATAAAGTCCTTGAGGGTTTTGATCCAAAATCGAAATCAACAACCCCTAATCAATACCTTTATCGAATAAATAAAGATGGTGGTTTAGTCGAGGAAAATAGCCCTTATGAAAAAATTAATGATAGTAAAATTATGTTTTCTGATGGAACTGCATATAGTGGTGAGGTCAAAGAAATTATACCAGGGTCATTTAGTTTATTATTGAAAGAAAAGATCTTTAAAATTAATAATAAACAAGAAATGGACAATTATTTATTCGAGCAAATAAACAATCAAAATGAAACATATTTAGTATATGATTTTGAACTAGGTTATACTGAAAATCAAGCCTTAGTAAAACCTGAAAATTTAGAAACAATTTATAAAAAGAAGCAAGAAAAACAAAGATAAAAGTACAAGCGTACTTTTTTCGCAATAGAGAGGTGAACATTATGAAAAAAATAGAGAGTATTCTCAATAATGCTATAATTGAATTAGGAATGAGTGAGGAAGACGTTAAAGTTATTACCTCTAATCGACCTGATTTGTGTGATTATCAATATGAGGGAGTGTTTAAACTAGCTAAGAAATATCAACAAGCACCAGTAGCCATTGGCGATTCAATAACTGAAAAAATTAACCAGCTAGATAATTTTTCTACTTATTTTAAAAAGGTAGAATTTGTCAAGCCAGGATTTATAAATTTTACTTTAAGTGATTCATTTATTAATAATAAAATAAGGGAAATTATTAATGATGAAAATTTAGGGATAATTTCTAATTATAACGACTTATATTTTTTAGATTTTGGTGGACCAAATATAGCGAAACCATTACATGTTGGACATTTAAGAACAGCTATTTTAGGAGAATCATTAAAAAGAATACTTGAAGTAAAAGGATCAAAAACTATCAGCGATGTTCATCTTGGTGATTTTGGCCTACAAATAGGTCAGNNGGTCAGGTAATATATGGCATTCTTTCTGATGGGTTAGGTAAAGATGAAATTACCTTACAATATTTAGAAGAAACCTATCCTAAAATAAGTGCTTTGTGTAAAGAAGATGAAGACGTTTTGGAAACATGCCGTAAAATAGTCAAAGACTTACAGGATGGTAAACCAGAATATCAAGAATTATGGAAAATAATTTGTAAATTATCGGGCGATGACATCAAAAGAATATATAAATACCTTGATGTATCGTTTGATTTATGGCAAGGAGAAAGTGATAGTTTTCAATATATTGAAGCAGTAGAAAACCATTTAAAAGGTAAAAACTTATTACAAGCAAGTCAAGGAGCTTTAATAGTTGAAGTTCAAAAAGAAACTGATCAAAAAGAAATGCCACCATTGATTTTCCAAAAGAGTAATGGCGCTTATTTATATGGAACTACCGACTTAGCTACAATCTATGAAAGAGTTACAAAATATAATCCTAATTATATGTTATATATTGTTGACTCAAGACAAGAAATGCATTTTAATCAAGTATTTAGGGTTTGTGAAAAAAGTAATTTATCCCCAAATACAAAACTAGAGTTTTTAGGTAATGGAACTATCAATGGGCTTGATGGCAAACCGTATAAAACTAGAAGTGGTGATGCACCGAAACTAGATGATTTATTCAATCAAATAAAAGAAATTTTTATTAATACTAAAGAGTCGAACAAAAATATGAGTCTAGAAGATATCGATAAGATTGTTAATGCTATTATTAAATTTGCTGATTTACAAAACAATTTAGAACGTGATTATATTTTTGATATTAGTAAGTTTTCTGATGTAACTGGTAAAACCGGACCTTATATTTTATATACTGCCCTTAGAATTGAAAAAATAATTGAGACTAATCGATTGAACAATGAATTAACTAATACTATTTATAATGACAGTGACCGTAACTTACGATTAGAAATTCTTAAATTAAATAGTTTTATTGATAAAGCTTATACAGAAAGAAGACCACATTATGTTGCCGATTATTTGTATAATTTATCGGTAGTCGTAAATACTTTTTATCAAAATAATTATTTAAACAACTTAGATGATGAAATAAATAAAAATGATTGGGTTATTATTTTAAATTTAACCAATAAAATAATTAGAAAACTGTTATATTTATTAGCAATCGAAGTCCCAACAATCATGTAAAAAGAGAATTAAATAATTCTCTTTTTTAAATATTGCCCAACTTTAAAATGCAAGGATGCATTAATTGGTAGCTCATAGGTATAGTAAACATTCCTTTTAGGCCAAATAATCCGCCACGGTTTTAATCCTCTATATATATATAATATTTTATTACTTTGGTCAGTCATAATTACATCAATCTTTTGAAACATAAACATTGTATGAATAGATTTACACTTAAAATATATCCCTGAAGTAATAGGTTTTCTAATAAACATTAAACCTTTAAGGCGATTTTTAAAAGAAAAGTAATAGTCAATTTTTAATAAGTTATCATTTACAACTATATACATATTATCACCAAAACCATCTTATCATACTAATTATAGTTTGACAATTACGTGTTTTTAATATAAAATAAAACTAGAATATAGGAGTGAGGAGTATGAAGCTAAATAATAGTGGACAGGCACTGGTTGAATATTTATTAATTATTGCTGTTATTAGTGTTGTAGTTGTAACGGTAGTTAAATTGCTAGGTGGTTACTTACAAGACTCCATTACTAAATCATCTTGTCCGTTAGTTGATAAAGTTTATGTTGAAGGAGATAAACCTGGGGAAGGAACATGTGAATAAATACATGTTTTTTTAATTACTATTTTGCTTCTAAATTGTTGTTAAAAAATCAATAGTTTGGTATAATTTTATTATAATATGAGGTGGTAAGGTGAAAAACAAAGGACAAGCACTAGTTGAGTTCATAATAGTTTTACCAATTTTATTATTAATTTTAACAACAATTATCGATTTTTCAAACATCATGTACAATAAATATAGTATGGAAAACTCGATTGAAACCATTACCGAATTATATAAAAAAAACAAAACCGATGAGTTAAATAGTTTTGCTATAAAAGAAAAAGTAACTTTTACATCTAACAAAGATGATAAATTAATTACCTTAACGATAACTAGAGATATAAGTATTATAACCCCAGGATTACAACTGATTTTAAAAAATCCTTATCCAGTTAAGGTCAAAAGAGTGATTTATGATGAAAAATAAGGGTCAGGTTGTAATAGCTTTTGTCCTTGTTATTCCGATTATCCTTATGGTTTTTACAATTGTTGTTGATAATGGATTAATTAATATTGAAAAAAGGAAGATCAATAATACTGTAAAAGATGCAATAAGCTATGGTTTGGATAATTTAGATAATCCTGAAATTGACAAGAAAATAGCTTTCATAATCAATGAAAATATAAAAGATATAGAAAATATAAAAATAAAAACCGATAAGGGAATTATAAAGGTAACAATAGTAAAACAAATAAAGGCAATTTTTGGTTCAGTAGTTGACCACCATAAATATAATATTGATGTCACTTATATTGGCTATATAGAAAATGGTCAAAAAAACATAAGCAAGGAATAGAGGGATATAATGGCTGTAAAAAAATCTAAAATAATCACAATATCATCAGTTAAAGGAGGAACCGGTAAAAGTACAACCGTTCTCAATTT
>LFRM01019012.1_pt2 | contig 12586 bp, 8 predicted proteins | sample 618341 | NCBI WGS metagenome assembly LFRM01 (sample SAMN03654438, study PRJNA283298) | anaerobic digester metagenome | isolation source: pool of bioreactors CSTR01a, CSTR02a, and CSTR03a thermophilic anaerobic... | place: Denmark: Kgs. Lyngby | collected 2014-05-21
AATAGGGCAGAATAATCAATGCGGGCATTATCCTTAGGCAGATGGTATCCCCTGCTATCCTTGATTTCCGGTGAATACCACAGGGGTCAAGCAAAAAGAATTGCTGGAATATGGTTGACAACCAAGTCAGGGTATGCTACAATTCTGTACTGTCAGCGGGTTGCCTGAGGATTCCCTTATTGCCGCGATGTATGCGCCTGTAGCTCAGTCGGATAGAGCAACGGCCTTCTAAGCCGTGGGCCAGGGGTTCGAATCCCTTCAGGCGCGCCAATATGGTGGGTGTAGTTCAGTGGTGGAGCGCCAGATTGTGGCTCTGGATGTCATGGGTTCGAATCCCATCACTCACCCCATTTTCCCCTTTGGGGTATCGCCAAGCGGTAAGGCACGGGACTTTGACTCCCGCATTCGTAGGTTCAAATCCTGCTACCCCAGCCAGTTTAAATACTCATGAAGGACATCGTTCCTTTGTGGGTTTTTTTATTTGAGCTGAAGTGTTTGTGCGTTTCAACTTTTTGCATAGAACCCCCTCCAGTCGTAGCATGTAACTACGATTGGAGGGGGTTGTGTAACTGGAGGCTTCTTCTGGCAGATGATATAAACGCTATCCTTGATCAAACCAATAGCTGCATTTCGGCGTTCGTTGGATATAGGCACGGCTGCCTAGGCTTATGACGCTGAATTTTTTTGCAATTGATAGATAGGATATAGATTGCATTGGGTGGTATCTTTGAGTTTGATGCGCACCAAGCCTGGAACGATGATCTCAAGGTAGCTATTTCGATCTAACGCTTCATAAGTCTCTCTTCGCATAGGATCCAATACATACAGATATTCATCATCCACGCCTGCTAGTACTAAGAAATGACTTGCTTTGGTAAAGGGGCTGCTATAACCGCTTGTGCAGGCAACGGCTATGGTGTTTTCGCTTTGAAGAAAGGTGAGAGCGTCACTTACGTGAGCGGTTTGGGTGACGGATATGTCAAATATTGAGCACAAATCCTCCAAATACCTCATGCTAGTGCCATACCCATCAACTCTTCCTTGTATGCCCCAAATATTATTACCAGTAGCAAAGTTTGCAACGACTATGGGTAGATAGCGGAAATACTCATCAGCTGTATTGAGCTGATATGTCAGATGCTTACCTGAACACCAATAGTCGTTGATGGAGCACGAACAAAATCGATAGCCCAGAGGAGAACTCGCAAATGCACTTAGCTTGGTCAATTCTTCCTTCTCTACCAGATTCGCAATAGCCATTGCAACCGCGGTAGGGCCGCATCCTCCGTCTCCAAACGGCCTTCTTCGGCTCGATGTTTGTATTTCGAAAGTAAGTTTTTTCCATAGAAGGTCATTTTGGGCGTATAACATCCAGCTGCCGACATTATCAACGGATACAAAGTCATTCAAAGTGATGCGTGAGTCCATTTCCAATTGATTGACATAGGCAATCTCGGAGGTTTGATAGTCAATGGGACGCTTTCTTGCGTAAATCACATAACGATTCCCGTACGCTTCGTAGGGTTCTGTCGACAATATAGCCCATGCATCACCTTCGACGGGTAGGGATGAGGGGTTCGGCTTAATGAAAGATCTTTCGAGTAGGCCGGGCAGCGCGTCGGTTAATAATGACGTTGCAGGTATTTGCGATACATCCCAGTCGTCAAGCTTTGTGCGGATTCCCGCAAAAACATCGAGCTGGTAATCACCTTGAGGCGTAATGAGATGAAGGATTGGGTTTTCCTGATAGTATGCATCTTCTTGATAATACGACAAACTGCCAAACAGGGAGTAATCCAAACAATTTCTGCCGTATAGTGTGATGAGGGGGTCAGAAAAATCAGGCACTCCTTCGCCTGTCATAAAAATCGATCCGTTAGAGCTGCGGTGATCGTTAAACTGCCGGCGCAAATAATAATCGGGATTATCACAGAACATGACGGGTTGATTGATGGTGGTTTTCGGTTGATAAAGCCATGCAATGCTATTGGGGGCAACGGTTTGCAGATAGGAAAAGTCCACTGCGTATTGCATATCGGTTTTGGTCACTTTCAGTGCATCGAGCCCTTCGCTTTCTGCAAAAACAATAGTAGGGAGGCTTAGGCATAATACAAGCAGCCAAAGCCCCCATGTGCGGTAGTGCACATTCCTGTGCTTTTTCATTGGATCAAATATCATCAGGCGATTGCCTCCTATTTCAAGAACAAAGTACGAATGATTGAGAAAAATCATTCGCCATATTATAGCATTACCACAATGGAAAGTAAAACGAGCCTAGGCTTGTACATTCTTGTGCATGAATGCTGGCAATGCTTTTTCTGATGGTGCTTACAGAGCAGCAGAGGTGAAGATGAACCCGCGGTTTTGCTGCGAAAATCAGGATGGAGTTGGCATAGGAAATGTGATATAATGGATACATTCGTGCTAAAGGAGTGTATCCATGAAACGTTTACTGAGCGTATGCATTATTTTATTACTCTGTTTTTCTTCGCAGGCATTGGCAGCCGCCATTGTGATTCCTGAGGTGGGCGACTGCATTACTTTTGGCAGCTATGAACAAGACAACCAGATAGATAACGGAAAAGAGCCTTTGGAATGGATTGTTCTGGACGTACAGAATGATCAAGCTATGCTTTTGAGTAAATACTGTATAGACACTGTGATTTTTTATCCTGAACGTGTGGCGATGTATTGGGGGATATCCGATTTGAGGACTTGGATGAATGGAGAGTTCCTACAAGAAACCTTCACCAAGGACGAGCAGGCATGCATCCTTACCACTACGATAGAAAACGAAAATCCGCATGGCATGAAGGGTGCAGGGGCTGATACCTTAGATCAAATATATCTTCTTAGCAAAGAGGAAGTGCTCCATTTCTTTCCCGAAATGGCAGACCGAGTTGCTTACCCCACGGAATATGCCAAATCCAAAGACTGCACCGTAGACCCTGTCACTGGTAGCTGCCGCTGGTGGACGCGCACCACGGGCGCACGCAAAATGGATATCTGCGGCATGCGGCTTGATGGCCGTATTAGCAGCTATGGTATGCAAGATGTGGATTGGCCCACCAATACGATGCGCCCTGTGATGTGGGTTCAGTGCGGGCTGATTTAATTGCTTATTAAAAAGTCGTATGATATAATGGAAAAACATGTTTACGAAAGAAGGTCCTACGATAATGTCGCAAAGAAATTTGTTGAGCTTTTTAACACGTCATACAAGGCGAGAACAAGGTGTTATGGCGAAGCGATTCATGACCATTGCAGTTGTTTTAATGGTGTTCATACCAATCCCTGCTGCACTGAGTGAAGCAGGTGTTTTTCAGCCCATTTATCCACTGAGAGATACTGCGCCGACTTTGACAGCCGAGGGATTTATCTCGCCGGATGCTGATGAAGAGTATTATTTGGTGATCGATGAAGAAGCAGGGGAATGGACCTATATCGATCAAAATATGTTTATTAACATCCGCAGCTTTACAGATGTTGTTGAAAAACAGCGGGACTTGGTCTGGTACGAAACAGAAATCAAGGTGACCAACGGTGCAAAATTTGTTACGCAGCATGCAAACCCTGAGGAAATAGGCAGACGGTTTCGAATGGCAGAGGATTTTGCCACCCAGATTCAGACCATTTTTGCTATTAGTGATGACTTCTATGGCTTTCGCGTTTATCAGAAGCGTGTGCCCGGTGTCATTATCCAAAACGGGGAAGTGCTGGCGAACAAATCGCTTAAGGAGCCGCATTACACCCTGCCAACATACGATTTGATTGCACTGTATCCTGATGGCAGCATGAAAACCTATTTAGCAGGCAGCATAGATGCAGATGAATTGATGACCCAAAATGTCACCGATACATGGTGCTTTGGTCCTGTACTCCTAAGTGAGGGTGAAATCGGTCAACAGGTGCTCGAAAAAAGATTCGAGTATGCAAACCCCAGACAAACCATTGGCATGATCGCCCCCAATCATTATCTGATTATGACCATTGAAGGGCGTAACAAACGTTCTGACGGTGTGGGTCTTGTTTGGACAGCAGAGCGAATGAAGGAGCTCGGCTGCACAGAAGCGTTGAATTTGGATGGAGGGAACTCTGTCAAGCTGGTATTTATGGGCGAATTGATTAATTCCGATCGTACATATAATGAGAAAAACGATCGCTCTGTAACCAGCATGATCACCCTTGGTACCTTTCCGCTTGAGACCCTTTCTGAATAAAAGAACATCTGATGATAAATGATTCGTGTAGGGGGAAGCAGATATGAAGAAAAATAGAATGGTTCTCACAAAGCTCATCCTTTTCTTATTGATATCACTGATTGGCGTATATCCCATTCATGCTGATATGGGTAATGAAGAAAGTGCGCTTTCTTTGCGAATGATTGCTGTTGCAAAGGCTAGTGCTGCTTCACCATCGGACGAATCAAACCAAGAGGCTATTTTGCAGGAGCAATATGCTGCTGCACAGGCATCCTTTGATGCACAAGAATATGAAAAGGCCTTGGAAGCTTTTGAAGCCTTAGGCGAATTTTCCGACAGTGCTGCTCGCGCTGCTGACAGCAAAAGAAAATGGAGAGCAGCAAGCTACAAAGAAGCAATGGCTTTATATGATGCTGAGCAATACTATCAGGCAAAAGAAATATTTGAATCCCTTGAGAAATATGAAAAAAGCAAATCCTATGTGTACGAATGTACGATGAAAATCCTGCGCATGGAATATCAGCAGGCAAAGGATTTGTATGCTGATGGGGATTATGAAAACGCCAAGATACTTTTCGAATCATTCGGCAGTTATCATGATAGCGAAGAACGCGTGCAAGCTGCCGACGATATGCTTAAGGCACAGGAGCAAGCCGCGGCGGAGCTGAATTCCTATGAAACGGCACTTGTTCTCAAAGAAGCAGGCGACCTTGAGGGCGCGCGCGATACGATGATCGAAGCAGGCGATTGCGCAGATGCAACGGATCAGCTGTATGCCATTATTCGCATGATGGCATTGCGTGATATCTATGAAGAAGCGGAAGGCTGTTTGACTAATGCGGACTATGAAAACGCTTATGATCTATTTATGGCTTTAGGCGATTTTGAGGATAGCACGGAAAAAGCAAAAATCGCCCAAGAAGCATGGCAAGCCTCCGTGTATGAACAAGCAACCGCTATGCGAAGCGATGACCCAAACCGTGCGTATATTTGCTTTCTATTCCTTGACGATTACAAGGACAGCGCTGACATTGCGGATGAGTTACAAGCTGTAATCACAAATCTAAAGGTGTATAATGCAGCCAATGCTTTGGAGCAGAATGGAAATTATGTGCAGGCGAAACTCGGCTTTGAAGCTATCCCGACCTATTCTAACAGTCGGAACCGTGCTGCAAAGCTGAGCGAAAACATTCGGGAGATAAAAGACTTCAAGCAGGCAGCATACCTCATGGCAATCGGAGAGGAAGAGCGAGCAAATGCTGCCTTGGAAGCGCTTGGAGATTATAATAATGCCTCTGAAATGATTGTGTCGATCACTCCAAAGTTCACCGCAAAGCAACTGAGGGATGATAAGACATCACCCGTATCTCCGGCTTATACGGCGGCAGATGGCACGAAGCATCACTATCAAATCTATAAAGGCGTACATACATGGGTGGAGGCGAAGGCGTTTTGTGAAGTGCTTGGCGGCCACCTTGCCACAGTGACAACGGCAGAAGAAAACAAATTTGTCCATACCTTTATGATTGACAGCGGATATCTCACGGCGTACTTTGGTCTATCCGATGAAGAACGCACGGGTGATTGGATATGGGTCACAGGTGAGCCTTTTGATTATACCAACTGGGATAGCGGAGAACCAAGCCGCAGTGCGCGTGAAAGATATGGCATGTACTTTTATAAGCATACCAAGGGTACGTGGAATGATAGTCATTTCTATGAATATGCGGAAGTCGACCCTGGCTGTAGCTTTATCTGCGAATGGGATGAATAGAGCCGTTTTGGTTCTAGGCGCACTACAATCAATACAAATGATGCACTAAAATGAGATACAAAGGATACCGGATATGTTTGCAATTGGTCAGGAGAATCAACTATTTTATGGGATAACAATGCTTGTAGGAAGCGCGCTTGCGCTAGGTCTTGGGTGGCATCGCTGCCGGCAAGCAAAAATCGAGCAACGAAAAGCAGCAATGGCAACGGTGCTATTGCCGTTTTTCGTAATGTTTTTCTCTCATTTGCTCTATTGTTTGGTTGATTTGGAATACACGATCTATAGTTATTCCTTTGGCTATTTATTTGCCTTTTGGGAAAAAGGGTATATGGTGTACGGAGGCATTTTGGGAGCAGTGATTGCGCTGCTTATCATTGGCGGAGATGATCGGCTAAGCATGCTAGAGCAATATGCGCCTAGCGGGGCATGGATGATTGCAGCGGCACGCATTGGCGAGGGGTTTTTAGGGCAGGGCTATGGAGAGTATGCGATGGAGGAATCCTTTTTTTGCCGCTTCCCCTTTATGGTCTATGATCCGTACTATGAGGAATGGGGCTGGGCTCTGTTTATATTAGGAGCTTTGATTGCTTTTGTGTTGTTTATAGTCCTTTTGAAAAAGAAAAAAACTTGGCAGGGCGATAGCACGCTGCTATTATTGGGGCTGTATGCAACTGCGCAGGTTTTACTTGAAAGCCTACGCCGAGATGAGTTTCTCCGTTGGGGATTTGTACGTGTGGAGCAGGTGGTGAGCGCAGCTGTTTTGCTGATCGTACTTCTGTGCTACTGCTTCAAAGCGGCTGATGGAAAACGACTATCAAAGGCCTTATGCCTTGGGTTATACGCAATGATGGTGGTGTTTTGTGTGCTGCTCGAATTTGCCACAGAGGGTCGTATTCCATTCTTGCAATTTTTGGATGTGAATGCTTGCTATGCCTCAATGGCGGGTGCTTGCGTGCTGCTAGGCGGATCGGTGCTGTGGATGCGTCATCTATGCAATGCACAATATACAGCCATAGGAAAGGAACGCTATATATGAAAAATGGGAGAAAATTGATCAGTGCCTTGAGTGCTGTGCTGGTCTGCTTGTTATTGCTGGGCGCTGCAATAGGCGAGGAAGCCTTGCCGCAAATGGAGAAGGTGACATTTCCCGAGGGGAGTGGAAACATCGTTCCAGAAAACGCAAAAGATAACTACGCCGCAAGCGAAAGCGGATACAGTGATGATGATATGTCCTATCATGATGATTCACTGGATGTCAAGCTTCACATGATACGGGTATATGATACCCCGGTTATGGTTGCCTTTGTGCAAATTGCCAGCGCAACCCAAATGAAAACAGAACAATCCAAGCCATATCCCTCCAAAACCACGGTGCGTGTTGGTGAAATTTCCAAACGTGTGAAGGCTGTGCTGGCGGTAAACGCGGATTGGTTTACCTATCACAACTCAGGCATTATCTATCGTAATGGGGAATTGCTTAGAAACCGCGCAGATGAAGAATATGAAGGGCTTGCCATTGATATCAACGGTGATTTCCATATCATTCGCCCCATGACGGAAGCTGGATATGCACAGATTACCACGCCCATTGCCAATTCATTTGCCTTTGGGCCTGCATTGGTCATTGATGGAGAAGTACAGGAGATCCTCAACCGAAAGGTGACCTACAAACAGCGTATGGGAATTGGTCAAATCGGTCCGCTGAGCTATGTGCTTGTAGCGGCAGATGGTCCTGATCAAAAGGATTCCGCAGGGCTCAGTGTACCGCAACTAGCAGAGCTGCTGCATGGTCTGGGGGCACAAACCGCCTATAATTTGGATGGAGGACAATCCACCTCTATGCTGATGCATCAAATCAAGGTCAATGGTCAAAATCCCAAGATCATACGTGCGGTAGGAGATATATTGTATTTCACCACTTCCATAGCAGACGAATAAACAATCATAGAATGGATGCTAAATCGGCGATGCGCATTGATCATTCATTCAATAGTACGACATAAAAAGAGCGAGGACTGCAAAATGAATGCAGATGCTTCGCTCTTTTTGTTTGTTATCAAGTTGCATGCGGTACAATTTCACCTCCTTTTAATATGACATTTGTCAACGAAAGAAGAACGTATTAAAAACGAACATATAAATGAAACGGTTTTGTCTTTTCATTCTTACGATTCAGTAACATGACAAAATAATACATAAATATGGTGTATAATTATTGATACGACACAATATGCATGTTATAATATGGCGACATATGTAATGAAAAGAATTTTCGGAGGAAATAGAATGAGAAAACTGGCGATCATCATCCTGAGCATGACTGCCATTGTATGTATAGGAATTGCGTTATATTATCCAATATCATATACATTACAGGAAAAGCAAATTGATCAAGCAATAGAGGAACTGAAAAATCTGAAACCGCAAGCAGCCGCAACAGTGGAAAATCAAGCGCTAACTTCGTATACCACCACCAATCCAAATAAAATGGATCAACTGGAGGCAAACGATGCTAGCGCTATTTTAAATGCGGGGCAGACGACGCAGGATATACAAGCAACCAAAGAGCCAGTGAATACGGAGGCAACAATCGACCCCTTGGATACAACCGCTGGACGGAGCGCAATTCCCTCGCCGATAGCGGTGCCGCAAGATACAAACGATCCCAAGCAGGATATCGCGGCTATCAGTGCAGTAAATGATTTACCGGCAGCAACCACTGCGCCAGCCAGCGCATCACCAGCAGTACCAACGCAGACACCAGAACCGACTATATTGGAAGAATGCAACGAGCTATTAGCACTCAATAGTGATTATATTGGGTGGCTGACAATCGATAATACGAATATTGATTATCCGGTGCTTCAAACCGACAATGAAGAATACTACCTGACGCATGACTTTTACGGAGAAGAAAACAACAACGGACAGCTCGTGCTGGATTCGGGATGTGACATCAAGGAACCCAGCTTTCACCTTGTCATCAGCGGACACAACATGAAGACTGGAAAGATGTTTGCTAGCTTACTCAAATATGATTCCAAGTGGTATTGGAAAAACAATCAGATTCTTGAGTTCAATAGCATATACAGGCATGGTCGATACGTGATTTTTGCAGCATTTTACGCAAAGAACTATGATCAAGATGAAGAGGGTTTCCGCTACAATGTGGACATCAGTCATGCCTATGAATTGAATGCTTACTTGGATGAAATTGATAAGGTCAAACAATACGATACGGGTATTAATGTGAAATACGGTGATGAGCTAATCACCTTGTCAACCTGCGACAATACCACAAAGAATGGACGCTTTGTAGTCGTGGCTCGAAAAATACGCGAAGGCGAGGTCTTTTCTGATGAGAACTAGGACTTTGATGATAATGGTTGATGACACATTTGGAATAAATGATGGGATCAATATCTCGAAAAATCGAGTGAGTGAAATGGATGGATCATGGGAAATAGATCTTTCGCAAACAGGATTTCCTTTTTGCAATATGAATGGAATGAAAGGAAATAAAGCGCAATGAAACAGAATTTAAATCAAACAGCAAAACGTTTTGTGGCACTCATGCTTGCGTTCCTCATATTTTTTGGACAAACGGATTTCTTGCAAGCGGCAGCGGTAGACGAGGAACTATTTGAACAGACCGTGATGATGGAGACTCAGACGGAAACACCAACCGAAGTTCCGACCGAGGTGCCAACTGAGGCTCCAACGGATGAGCCGACGGAAGTACCGACTGAAGCCCCAACAGACGATCCAACAGAAGCCCCGAGCGAAGCTCCAACGGATGAGCCGACGGAAGTGCCGACCGAAGTGCCAACGGACGATCCAACAGAAACCCCGAGCGAAGCTCCAAGCGATGAGCCAACGGAAACTCCGAGCGAAGTTCCGACGGACGAGCCCACCGAGCTTCCCTCTGAAGCCCCGACGGATGAAAATCTAGAAGACTTGATGGCGCTTGAGCTCATGTCTATGGAATTGTTTGCGGACGCTATTTCTACGCCTGATCCCGCGAATAGTGCGATTGAGATCGTTAAGAAGGCAATAGAAGAGAACCATATAATTAACAATCATTTCCTTTCGTTGGAAATTAAAGTGGAAGAGGATAACGTGCCTACCGGCGAGATGTTCGACTATACAATTCTGATTAACTCTGGTGCAGTACCTAAGTATACTATTGATGAAGATAGTGATATAGAGAATATATATAGCTACTATGACGAGGTTGTCATTAGAATAAGTTCGCCAGATAGTATTCTCTTGTATGATGGGGATGGTGAGCCGCTTGAAAAAGAGGGTTCCCAGTGGATCATACGTCTCAAAGAGGTTCCCAGTAGCAGCCACTCCCTTAACATTCAAGGTAAAATGACGGATAACGGTGTTTCTGCAAATGGAACACTGTATAGTAGTCTTGAAGCAACCATGTCAGCAACGGTTACGGTAAATGATAAAAACACGAACGAATCGGAAGTGTTAACATTTCCGTCGAAAAATGTTCCAGTTAAAAGCAATACAGCCATAAGCAATACCGCTTCCAATGAGTGGGGTGTGTTCAAGGAATCTGAGAGTCTTGGCACTGTGACAGACAGGCCAGATGGCCCAATAAAGATTAATAGTGTTGACTGCTATATCTTTACTTACACTGTTAAGGCGGGTAAAGTCAACGGTAATGACGTAATTGCAAATAATAATGATTACGATGTATTTGGAACACTGGATTTTGAAAGCTATAAAGAGAATAACGTTACTAAATATGAGTATAAGATTGTTGATACACTTCCGATAATCACAGAGACGGTTGATGGGAAAACGAATGCAAAGCCAGTTTGGGCAAAAATGACGTACAATGGTATAACCGTAGCAGAAGAGACAAATATGGACGGTGTAACAACACTCAGTACAGACGCGCATAATCGAAAAGAAGATAACGACAAGTTATCAGGCAGTATACCGGTATATTCGGAGTATACGGTTGAAGTGGCTTATCCTGTTTCATACTTCAGGCTGCCGTACGGTGCGGATGATCAGGCGAAAATAACAATGACGAACTATGTAGAATTGTTATATACGCTGGTTGGTGAAGAGAAAGAAAGTAAAAAGGCCGATGCAGCCGCATCATACATTGAAAAAGCAGGACTTGGTGAACTGGTTGGATATAAGGAATTATTGATTGATGATGAAAACGTGAAATATGAAGGCAACTGGCAGATCTATTTTCCCGGTTCGGCTGAATTTACTGTCTATGCAGCGGATGAGTGGAATATAGAAACAGGTGAACCAAACGATGCATACAAATATACAAGAAAATTGTATGTGGGCAGCGACGTGAAAGATACTGCATCTGATGTTGTGTCGGATGCAGCGGGCAATGAGACGCCTGTAGTAAAAATTCCGGAAGGCACGTATTATATTGTTGAAAGCGGTGTACCTGACGGCACTGATAGAAAAGATGACGTACGCGTGGTAACCATTAAGGAAGACGAGCGTGGAACATTCACATTTATCAACACGGTTCAAGAGACTGGCGTGTTGGTATTGAAAAAAGTCTTTGAGGATAAAGCAGGACAGCATTTTGATGAAGCTGATTTCGCGTTATTCAACAAAGAGGGCAATGAGATTGCTAAAGGAACAACCGCTAAAAGCGATGGAGTGGTCCATCTTGTTGCACCCGTAGGGACGTACACGCTTAAGGAGATGACAACACCTGAAGGCTATATTCCCATGAAAGACACGGATGTTGAGATTGTCCCACTGTCGAGTGATGAAAAAACGGTGATTGAAACTATCATTATCAATGAGAAGGAAACAGGATCGCTTGTCATTAAGAAAATGCTTAAAGGCAGCGGTGATGCACAATCATTTAAGGGCAAGGGATACAACTATGAGCATGTAACCTTTCTTCTTAAATCATCAACGGATGATCAGCAGAAGCAAATAAAACTGGGTGAAGACGGAACAGTGACCATTGATGACCTTCCCCGAGTGGATGGCGAGGGAAAATATATTACATATACCTTAACAGAAATTGTAACAAATGAATCTGGTATGAAGGTAGACTCATCTACCCATGAATTCACATTCAAAACTGTGGATAAATATGAACGGACTGAAACTTTCATCAATGAGATTCAAAGTAAACTGAAGATTAAGAAGATACAGATAGAGCCGGGCAATATAGAAACAACGCCATCCCCTATTACGTTTAGCATTTACAAGCAGACTGACGGGAATACTTATGCACAGATAGTAGATAATTTGACAACCACGGGTGGTATAGCGATTTCGGATTATCTGGATATAGTAGATGATAACGGCGTTGCCATCAACTATTTTATCGTAGAAAATAACGTTCCGGAAGGTTATTTGGTGAGCTATCCTAGTAAGTGCGAAATCGAGATTGAGGGGACGTCCACATTAGCCTATGGTCCGATTCATCTGAAGGATGAGGCAGTGACCGATTTAACGACTAAACCGATTAAGAATACCTCGCAAAAGGGTAAAATCATCGTGAAGAAGGTAGATGCGAGCAATTCTGCGACACTACTTGCCGGTGCAGAATTCGAGCTGAAAGATGCAAATGGAGCGATAGTAGAAGGAACTA
>LFRM01309625.1_pt1 | contig 12585 bp, 14 predicted proteins | sample 618341 | NCBI WGS metagenome assembly LFRM01 (sample SAMN03654438, study PRJNA283298) | anaerobic digester metagenome | isolation source: pool of bioreactors CSTR01a, CSTR02a, and CSTR03a thermophilic anaerobic... | place: Denmark: Kgs. Lyngby | collected 2014-05-21
TTTTTGTCTTGATTATTATGCATTTAATTTACATTGAAAATGTTATTAGTCTTTTATCTATCTTTGCCTTAGAAAATTTGAATTCAGACTTGATCCATTCAATGGCTTTTTTATGATACAAAAATACATGAGTGTCATCATTTTTATAATACCAAGAAACAAAGTCAATACTATCATCATAAATTTCTGTCATACAAAAGATACTTCCTTCAGCATTTAACATTTTTGATAACTTTTCAAATTCTGCATATGGATTGTAGAAATGCTCCATAACCTCACAGACAACAATATAATCATAGTTAATTTTTAAATTATCTGGATAATTATGAAAATATGGGTCATAGAGATTTAATTTATAACCAAGTTTTTCTAATTCACTTGTAATAACAGGACCTGTGCCAGCCCCAAAATCTAAACCAAGATGGCTAGTGTCATATTTTGTTTTGACACTATCAACAATTGGCGAGACAAATTTTTGGTATCTAACATCTTTTATGTCATTGTTGTGAGTTTGATAACGCATTTTTTCTTTTTCCCCACTAATATAGTCAGCAGGATCTAACATGACTGAGTTACAATTTTTGCACTTATAGTAGTGTTTATTTACTTCTTTGTAAAATAAATCAACTTCACCATTGCAAAGTAAACAATTTTTTAAAGTATTCATTAAACCCTGCCTCCTTTTTCTATATAAGTTTTAAGATGTCTTGTGGGCTTTCTACAATCTCTAAAGCTCCTGCAGCTTTTAGCTCTTCTACACTTCTAAATCCCCATGAAACACCAATCGCCTTCATGTTTGCGCTATTGGCAGTCATCATATCGACATCACTATCTCCAACAAAGAAAATATCTTTAGTATCCATTGCCATTTTTTTAGCTATTTCTAAAGGGTAGTGTGGATTTGGTTTATTTAAACCATCAGAGCGATCACCAACAACATCAACAAATTTGATATCAGCAAAATAGCGTTTCATGATTTCATCTGTATATTCTTGTTTTTTATTTGTACAAACTGATATCGGGATATTTTTATCATTTAAAGTTTTTAACATTGATAAAATACCGTCATAAGTAGTAGATGCTTCGTAGTAACGATTTCCATACTCAACTAAAAAATCTTCAAAAACAGCTTTTATTTGTGGATATTCTTTTGGAACTGCACGCTCTACTAAAACCTTCATACCATTTCCAACAAACAGTTGATAGTTTTCACTTGAATGCTGTGGCAAGTCATATTTCTCTAAAACTGTATTAAGACTATTTTTTAAGTCCTCTAATGAATCAAATAATGTTCCATCTAAATCAAATATAAATCCCATAATTAAAACTCCATTCTAAATATTACTAACTTAATTCCGATTGACCATAGTATAGTGATGCATAACGGCCATCAATTTCTAAAAGATCATCATGGCTACCACGTTCAACAATTTCACCATTTTCCAACACAATTATTGCATCAGCATTTCTAACTGTCGATAAACGGTGAGCAATAACAAAGGTTGTTCGACCTTCCATAATTGAGTCCATACCTTTTTCAACCAAACGTTCAGTTCTTGTATCAATCGAAGAGGTTGCCTCATCTAATATTAATATGCTAGGATCAGCAACTGCTGCCCTTGCAATGTTCAACAATTGTTTTTGTCCTTCAGATAAATCATCGCCAACACCACTAATAACAGTATCATATCCATCACGCAGCTGACTTATAAAGTAGTGCGCATTGGCAAGTTTAGCGGCAGCGATGCAATCATCATCACTGGCATTTAAATTACCATAGCGAATATTTTCCATAATACTACCAGTAAACAAGTTTGTATCTTGTAAAACCATGGCAATATGATTTCTTAAATTTAGACGATTAATTGTTTTTATATCAATATCATCAACTAAAATTTCACCCTTATCAATATCATAAAAACGTGAAATTAAATTTGTGATCGTTGTTTTACCAGCACCAGTTGACCCTACGATCGCGATTTTTTGGCCAGGCTTTGCATAAAACGAAATATCATTTAAAACAATTTGATCTTTAACATATGAAAATGTAACATTATTAAACTTAACATCTCCAACAACCTTGTCTAAAACAACATCATCTTCAAAAATTTCTTCCAAAGGCCAATCGATTAGTTCAAAGACGCGTTCTGCTGAAGCTAGCGCAGATTGTAAAGTTGTAAACTGATTAGAAATTTCATTAATTGGTTTACCTTGGGTTCTTGTCATATTTACATAAGCACCCAAATCTCCAATACTTAAACCAAAGTTAATTGCTAAATAGCCCCCAACAATTCCAATAATCGCATAATTAATAGTATTCATATTTTGCATTAAAGGAAACATCATAATTGAAGTGATTTGTGCTTTTTGAGCATTTTCTCGATATTCTTGATTTAAACTATTAAATTGATTTAAGGCATCTTCTTCATGATTAAATAGTTGCATAACCATTTGGCCTTCCATCGCTTCTTCAATAAATCCATTTAAGCGTCCCAAAGATTTTTGTTGACGTCGCGAATAAATTCTACTTCGCTGGACAATCGCCTTTGCCATTAAAGATAATAGCGGCAAAAGAATAATTGTAATCAATGACAGTGTTGGGCTTAAAAAGAACATAACGACAATTGTCCCCAAAAGGGTAAAGATGTTGATAATTATTGAGGCGGCAGCTGTATTTAAACCTTCACCGACCAAGTCAATGTCATTTGTAAAACGACTCATTAAATCACCATGCGTATTTTGATCATGATAGTTAACTTTCATTTTAAGCATTGTATCAAACATATTTTCACGCAGTTTTCTAACCGTTCTTTGCGATATTTTAACCATCATTCTCCCAGAATATAAGGCTGTCCCAATTTGAATCACATAAACTCCCGCTAAAAAAGTTAATTTAGCTATTAGATCGCCATACATTTGCTCACTAGTAGTTACTCCCTTTAACCCCTTTTCAATTATAGTGATTAAAGGTGATATGGAATATGCTCCATATAGTCCAGCTAAAGTTGAGGCTATTGAAGCTAGGATTACAAAGAATAACAATAGCTTAGATTCATTAAGATATGATATTAAACGAAGTAATGTTCCTTTTTGATCTTTAGGTTTTAAACCTGCGGCACTTCTTCTGTTCATTCTAATCCACCTTTCTCCATTTGACTGTCATAAATTTCTTTATATACACTACATGATTGCATTAGCTGATCATGGTGACCTTGGCCAACAATTTTACCTTCATCAATAACTAAAATTTTATCGCTATCAATTATTGAAGATATTTTTTGGGCTACATTAATTATTGTGATATCACTATACATTGTTGTAAGTGATTTTTTAACTCTTGCCTCAGTAGCAGCATCTAGGGCAGATGTTGAATCATCTAAGACCAATATCTTAGGATCAACCACAAGTGCTCTAGCAATGCTTAAGCGCTGCTTTTGACCACCAGAAAAGTTAGATCCACCTTGTTGAACAATTGATTCAAACTGATCTGGTTCATCCATTAAGTAATCATAAATATCTGCAGCCTTTGCAGCACGTTTTAGGTCATCAAGACTTGCATCTTTATTTCCCAGTCTTAAATTTTCAGCAACTGTTCCACTAAATAATACATTGTGCTGGGGAACAAAACCAAACTGTGAGCGTAATTCTTTTAAATCAATGTCACGAATATCAGTGCAATCTAATAAGATTCTACCTTCACTAACATCAATTAGTCTTGATAATAGATTGATTAGAGTTGACTTACCACTACCAGTCGATCCAATAATCCCAATGGTTTCACCAGGTTTAATATCAAAATTAAGATTACACAAGACATTTTGAGCCCCTTCATAATATCTAAAGGAAACATCTTCAAATACTAAGTGACCTAAGCCCTTATTAATTTTAACTAAATTATCTTTTGAACTAATATCTGCATCTGTTTCTAATATTTTATTAATACGGACAACTGATGCTTTCGAACGTGACAACATCATAAAGACATGCGTTATCATCATCATTGAAAACATTGTAAATCGTAAGTAGTTAACAAAGACCAACAGGTCTCCAAGTTTAATCACTTGTAAATTAACAATCATGTCAGCTGCTAAATAAACAACAACAATTGTCGCAAAGTTAACTGCCGTCATTAAAGCTGGCCCCATTATTGTCATTAAAATATTTGCATGGACACTAGCCTTGTATAGGTCTTCGTTTTCATCTTTAAAGGTTAAGTTTTCATCTTCTTCACGAACAAATGATTTAATAACGCGAATATTCATAAGTGATTCTTGAATTCTTCGATTCATTTTATCTACTTGATCTTGTAAAGCCATAAAACGCGGAAACCCTTGTTTTACAACCCAAAAGAAAACAACACTTAAAATAATGACCGCCACAAGCATTACCATGGATAACTCAGGACTTGTCAAATAAGTTAGTACAACTGTACTTACTAAAAAGACCGGAGCCCTTACAAGCATTCTTAATGACATCATTACCGCTCTTTGTAAAAAGTTTATATCATTAGTTAATCTTGTTACTAAAGATGAGGTTTGAAAGTCACTCATATTTTTTATTGAGTAAGTTTGAATTTTTGAAAAAACACTTTCTCTCAATCTTAGTGCAAAATTATTTGACGCCTGTGATGGCAAAATCAAACCAAAAATTGATAATACTAAACCAAGTAGCGCTAAACCTATCATTTTCATTCCAACATTAATAATTACAGAAAAATCTGAATAAGCAATTCCATTATCAATAATCTCTGCCATCAACCTAATTTGGTAAAGGTCGATAAATGCTGATACAGCAATAAAGACTACACCTAGCAGGGCTATTGGTACTTCGGGCTTAAAATACTTAAATAATTTCTTCATCAACAAGCCTTCTTTCTAAGCTATTGCTCATAATTTCAAGCAATCTTTTTAACTCTAATAATTCTTTTTCATTTAAATCGATAAACATTGATGTATTTATTTGATCAAAATTTAACCTTAATTCAACAACAACTTTATAACCTTGTTCACTTAATTTTAATAAATTGATGCGACGGTCTTGCTGACACTCTTCACGCTCAATAAAACCACTTTTTTCCAAGCGACGAATCGATACTGAAGTCGCCTCTTTTGTTGTATCCAACATTTCTGACAACCTTTGTTGACTAATGCCAGGATTTTCCTTTAAGGCAAAAAGCACACGGGGCTGTCCCATATATAATCCTAGCGTTGTAAGATAATTTTGTACCAGTGTTTGATGTTTTTTCATTAGCGATCTAAACTCATTGTTTAGGATATTTTCCATGCAACCTTCCTTTCGTTAGCCGATTAACTAATTATACAACAACTCCCACAAAATGCAATTAAATGCCACTTAGCGATATTAAAAAGCTATAAATAATCATTAAAGCATAATAAAAGGAGTCCTATGACTCCTTTAAAAATTATTATTTAGTTTTTAAAGCTGTGAACTGGGGCTGGTACAAAACCACCACGACTAATAAATTTATCATTATCTAAATTATTAACTTTCATGATTGGAGCATAACCTAAAAGACCTCCAAAATGAGCAATCTCACCAACTTTTTTACCATAGACTGGGATAATTCTTACCGCTGTAGTCTTATTATTAATTAAACCAATTGCAGCCTCATCAGCAATTATACCTGACAAAGTTTGCCAAGATGTATCACCTGGAACTGCCACCATATCTAAACCAACTGAACAAACAGCTGTCATAGCTTCTAACTTTTCAATATTTAAGGCACCTTGCGTTACCGCATTAATCATTGCTTGGTCTTCACTAACAGGAATAAAAGCTCCACTTAAACCACCAACATGTGGAGAAGCCATTAGACCACCTTTTTTAACACTATCATTTAAAAGTGCTAAAGCCAAAGTTGTGCCAGGTGCACCAGCTAACTCTAGACCCATTACTTCAAAGATTTCACCAATACTATCGCCAACCTTTGGCGTTGGCGCTAAGGACAAGTCAATAATACCAAAAGGCACATTTAATCTTTTGGCCGCTTCTTTACCGATATGTTGACCTAAACGCGTGATCTTAAATGCTGTTTGTTGAATTAGATCACAAAGTTCATCAAAGCTAGCATCTTCTTTGTCCATTAAAGCTGCCTTTACAACTCCAGGGCCACTAACACCAACACTTAAGACAACATCTTTTTCGCCAACACCATGGTAAGCACCTGCCATAAATGGATTATCATCAACTGCATTGCAAAAAACAACCAACTTGGCACAAGCTATACTGTCATCTTCTTTTGTTTGCTCTGCCATGTCTAAAATAATTGGCCCCATTGCTTTAACTGCATCCATGTTTAAACCATTACGGCTAGTCCCCAAATTAATGCTTGAACAAACTCTTTGTGTTACTGATAAACTATCTGCCAAACTATCCAAAAGGATTTGGTCACTCTTTGAAGTACCTTTTTGTACAAGTGCTGAAAAGCCACCAATAAAGTCAACACCTACTGCTTCTGCAGCTTTATCTAAAGTTTTAGCAATTGAAATATAAGAGTCAGTTTTACACGCTGCTGCAGCAATGGCAATCGGTGTTACAGAAATACGCTTGTTAATTATTGGCACACCATACTCTTTTTCAAGCTCATCCGCAATCTTAACCAAGTCTTTGGCATGGTGAGTAATTTTTTTATATATATTGTCATTAAACTTATCAATATCACTATCGGCACAATCTAAAAGACTAATACCCATCGTTAATGTTCTAACGTCTAAGTTTTGATATTGAATCATACTTTTCGTTTCAAAGACATCATCGTAATTTATCATAAAGAGCTCCTTGAAATTTTATACATTTCATCAAACAATTCTTTTCTTTGCATCGTAATTTCAACGCCCATTGAAGTGCTTAATTTTGATAGACCCTTGCTGATATCATTAAAGCTAGCACCATCTTCAATAACTTCTACAATCATAAACATATTAAAATAACCCTCAGTTATACTTTGATTTATATCTAACACATTTACTTTATTTTTAGCTAAATGCGTGCACACTCCCGCAATAATTCCAACTTGATCTTTTCCAACTACTGTAATAATTGATTTCATAGTAATCACTCTTTTCTATATCTTAATATACTAGCATGTTTCCACTTTAAATTGTGTGACAATTTGATTAAAACTATTATTAAAAAACAGTCAAAATGATACCGTGACTGTTTTGTTTTTAGCGCTCTATATCTTTTTTAGCCCAATTTAAAAGCCCAGCTTTTAAATTAAGGAAGTTTTCACTGACACGCTCTAAAGCGTAAGTTGAAATTAATTGGTTTTCCCTATTTACTAATTCTATAATTTTATCATTGGCCTTGTTTGGACCACCATCATGACAAAAGAAAAAACTTATCTTCTTATTAGTAAGTTGACCATTTTCTAAAAGTGTTTTAATTGCAGGCACATAAGATCCAGCCCAAATTGGACTACCTATAATAATGTGTTCATATTCATTTATATTTGAAGTTAGCGACATTAGCTTTGGCTTAATCTTCATTACTACTTGACCACCCCCAACTATATACTTACTAAAACCATGCGACTTTAAATCTTTAATCACTCGGATTCTTTCAATTGGTAAATTTAGCTCATTTGCTAAATAATTAGCCATTTGATGAGTACTCTCTTCAAATGAATAATACAAAATCAATGTTTTTGCCATAAGTTTCTCCTTGTTATACTTTGTTTGATTTAATTAATTGCAGTTTTTGAGAGCGACTATACTTTTTAATTTTTAATTCACGCTTCATCGCATCACTTTTACTCGCCAATACTTCTTGATAAACAAGTCGCACTGGCAATCGACCTCGAGTATACTTAGCCCCTAAACCTTCATTGTGAACAGCAAGCCGACTATCTATATCGACTGTATAGCCAGTATATAAGGTATTGTCATTACACATTAATATGTATACATAAAACAAATACATCATTCCATCCTAAATTAAAAATTATTTTTTATAATCATTGGTTTTAGTGGGCAAACCTTTTTGAGCCAACCTAAATTCAGTCAACTCTTTAATTATTGAATAAACAAAGACAAATAGTGGAACACCGATAATAAGACCAACAAAACCAAAGATTTTACCTGACACTAAAAGTGAAAACAAAATCCAAAATGGCGAGATTCCTAAACTATCACCCAAGATTTTTGGACCAATAATATTCCCATCAATTTGTTGAATCACTAAAATTATAACTAAAAATATTACAGCTTGTTGTGGAGAGACAAACAAGATAATAAAGAATGATGGAATTGCTCCAATAAATGGTCCAAAAAACGGAATAATATTTGATACACCAATAATAAAGGACACCAATAATATATAAGGCATTTTGAAAAATGTTAAGACAAAAAATGTTAAAATTGCTACAATTAAAGAATCCAAAATTTTACCACTTAAAAAACTTCCAAAAATACTATCTGCTCGCTCAGCTAATTCAATTGTCTTGGCCGCACCTTTTTTTGGTAAAAGTGCTGCAATCATTTTTTTAGATTGAGCCGTAAATCGCTCTTTATCCATTAAAACATAAATTGAAATTATTAATCCCAAAATAATATTTGAAACACTTGAAAGCAATGATTTTGTGAGATTACCAATAAGCGGAAGTAAGTTTGATGCTAAATTTACAATATAGTTTGTCATTTTATTAAATTGTTCAACTATAATTAAATTTATTTGATCATTAAACTCAAAATTTTTACTCATATCGTCAAACCACTTACTAATATCTCTAACATGGCTAGGAATATCATTAACGAGTCCAACCAAAGAAGATATTAACTGTGGCAAGATAAATTGTAAAAACAAAATAAATAATATACCTACAGTTATATAAGTTAAAACCAAACTTAAAAAACGTCTAAAACTCTTTTTTATTTTAAGGCTATTTAAAACTTTTTCTTCATACAAAACCAAAATAAAATTAAACAAATAGGCCATTACAAATCCAATTATAATTGGCGTAAATACTGCGATAAATGCTTTTATATGACCCATAACGCCATTAACTTCAGACATTACTAAATAAAACAAAATACTCATTGATATTACAAGAAAAGAGTAAATCGCAATACTTATATATTTCTCATTTTTCTTAAAATTCATTAAATTCTCCTTAATATGCACTTCTTTATAAAAGTGTAAACTTTTTTTAAACTATTGAAACTTGCCTTTATATTGTAGCACAAAATAATCACTTAATATTGACTGGCTTTAAAGCAATTTTGGCTAACACACAGTAAATTACAGTTTTATCTAATTTACAGAATTAACGACACCACTTTAGTTTAAGTGCGATTATTTTGTGTTAAACTATAACTAATATATAAGGGGTGATAATTTGGAAAGTTACAGTAAAAAATTAGCGGACACAGCCGTTTTAGCTGGTCAAATCATGTTGGAGTGTAACGCAGAGAGTTATCGCGTTGAAGATACGATGAACTTCATTTTAAACTCATCATCATTTAAAACCTGTGAGGCTTATGCTATGGCCACTGGTGTTTTTGTTACCTTAGATGATCCAACAATAGAAAATGTCACGGTAATTAAACGGGTAAAAAAACGTAGCATCAATTTAGATAAAATTGCTGGGGTCAATGATGTTTCTAGACAAATCCACAATCATCAAGTTGATGTGTATACTGCATATGATCGCTTGGAACAATTACAAGCTAAAGAAAGTGACACTTTTATTAAAAATATTGCCCTAATGGTTATGTGTGGTTCTTTTGCAGCGCTCTTTGGTGGTGGCTTTGCTGAGATTTTAGTCGCTTTTATCGTATCTGGTTTTCTACCTATAATTAATAAGATTGATCAAAGTATTGATCTTGGAGCTTTTTTTACCAATGTGTTGGCACTAATACCAATGGTCTTTTTAATAGTTTCAATTAAAACATTTATTTGGCCAAACTTAGCAGAAGGCATTTCAATAATTGGCGTTATTATGCCCCTTGTGCCAGGGACTGCCATTACAAATGCAATTAGAGACACATTTCAAGGTGATTATAATTCAGGTGCTGCCAGAATGCTAGAAGCCTTTGTAATTGCCCTATCCGTTTCAATTGGCGTTGCTTTAGGTTTGCTATTGTCTGGAGGGATTATTTAAGATGATGATTTTTCAAGTATTTGCTGCAATAATAACTGTTTATTGTACAGCCATTGTTTTAAATGCTCCAAAGCGTTTAAATATTTTTATTGGACTTTTAGGCGGTTTAGGCTGGTTTGCTTATTTAATTTTCATTAACCGTTATGATTATATCTTAGCTACCTATTTAAGTAGTTTTGTAATTGCCTTTTTTTCACATATTGGCGCAAGACGCTTTAAAGTTCCAGTCACCGTCTTTTTTATTCCAAGTTTTTTTCCACTAGTTCCAGGAGCTAAAATGTATCAATCAGTTTATGCTTATATTACTAATAAACCACTTTTAGGAAACACTTATTTATTAGAAACAATCTTTACCTCTGGAATGATTGCTCTAGCTATTTTAACGGTTGACTCAATGTTTAGAATCTACTACAAAAACATTTTAAAGAGATAATAAAAACAATTAATTTATTAACAAAACCGCAAATGCGGTTTTGTTATTTATAATAGTGTAATACCATGTTTTTTAGCAATTTCACGAGTTTCCTTTGACCAGATCGAAGCTTGAATTTCACCGATATGCGCTTTTCTTAAAAAGAACATACAAATCCTTGATTGACCAATACCACCACCAATTGTTAATGGCATTTCATCACTTAGGATAGCTTTTTGATAAGGTAAATTTGCTCGATCCATGTTGTTAGATTTGATTAATTGTTTTTGCATTGAATCAGCATCAACTCTAATTCCCATTGAAGATATTTCTAAAGCAATATCTAAAACTGGGTAATAAAACAAGATGTCGCCATTTAATTGCCAATCATCATAATCAGGTGCTCGATTATCATGAATACTCCCTGATTTAAGTTTATCACCTATCTGTTTTATAAAGACTGCTCCATGTTTTTTTGAAATTGCATATTCACGCTGTTTAGAAGTCATATCAGGATATGCATCTTCTAACTCTTGAGAAGTTACAAATGTAATCTCATTTGGTAAAAGTCGATCAATATAATCATACTCATAAACAATATAATCTTCAGTAACCTTAAGCGCACGATAAATACTTTTAACTGTTTCTTCTAAGTAAGCCTCAGTACGATTTGCTTTGTTAATAACTTTTTCCCAATCCCACTGATCAACATAAAGGGAGTGAATATTACCTAAATCTTCATCACGTCTAATTGCATTCATATCTGTATAAATACCTTGTTCCGCTAAAAAACCATACTCTTTTAAAGCATTTCTTTTCCACTTAGCAAGAGATTGCACTACTTCAGCACGATGACCATTTAAATCGGCAATACCAAAAGTAACAGGTCTTTCAACCCCACTTAGATTGTCATTTAAACCAGATTCAGGAAGTACAAACAAAGGTGCTGAAACTCTTGTAATATTTAATTGGCGCGAGAGCTCTCGCTCAAAAAGATCTTTGATAGTTTTTATCGCAACCTGTGTTTCTATTAATGATAAATTTGGCGTATAGCCCTTTGGAATGATTATATTATTCATAAACTGCCTCCTGATGAATTAAATTTTTCTGTTATAAATCATTATACACTATTAAGGCAACTAATTCTAAAATCAGTCATAAATACGTATACATTTAACTAAAAAAACTATGCTATAATTTAATAAATAGTGGGGGTTATCAAATGGATTTAAAAAACAAAAAAATTGTACTAACTGGTGCATCATCAGGAATTGGCTTACACCTTTTACAATTACTAAACAAAAAACAAGCCCAAATTTTAGCCATAGGCCTAGATGATAACATACCAAAACTTAAAAATGTCACATACCTTAAAATGGATGTTTCAAAAGAAGCAAATGTTGACAAAATTTTTGAAGTCGCAAAACAAACCTTAGGTGACATTGATATATTTATCGCTAATGCGGGCTTTATGTACTATGAAAGTGTCGAGATGGCCAGCTGGGATAAAATTAGTAAAATCTTTGATACAAATGTTACATCAATAATTTACTCCTTTAGTAAATTATTGGAGTTAAAAAAAGCAGGCGATTTCCAATTTGTTATTACGGCAAGTGCTATGAGTTTTATGCCTTTAGCAGGCTATGGACTTTATAGTGCTACAAAACACGCTTTAGAAGGTTTTTTTGAAAGTGCCCATATGGAACTTTTAGACAACCAAATTATAACTATGATCTATCCAATTTCAACAAAGACAAATTTTTTTAAAGACGATATGCCAAAACCATTTCCAGTTCAATCTGCTGCAAAAGTAGCCAAAAGCTATTTAAAAGGCATTGAAAAAAACCAAAGAAGAATATATCCATCCAAGGCCTTTGGTTTTGATAATCGTTTTAAAATAATCCAACCTTTAATTAAAAAAAGAGAAGCCAGACAATTTAAAAAGTGGCTGAAAAAAAAGGATGACTTTTAATTATTCTTTAACAATCAACCCAAGCATTTCAACAAAAGCTAACCCTTGATAAGCAGAAACTGTACAACCTTTTAAATCATC
>LFRM01085750.1_pt1 | contig 12575 bp, 26 predicted proteins | sample 618341 | NCBI WGS metagenome assembly LFRM01 (sample SAMN03654438, study PRJNA283298) | anaerobic digester metagenome | isolation source: pool of bioreactors CSTR01a, CSTR02a, and CSTR03a thermophilic anaerobic... | place: Denmark: Kgs. Lyngby | collected 2014-05-21
TTGGAAACATCTGATTCTGATAAATCCTTAACTCGAGTGTCCGGGTTAACACCCGTGGCAGAGAGAATTTCTATTGCAGTGTTTCGTCCGATACCGAATATATAAGTTAAACCAATCTCCACTCTTTTGTCACGGGGAAGATCTATACCGGAAATTCGTGCCATCATTACACCTCCATGTTAATTATTGCATGTTTTAGCAGTTTTTAACCCTGTTTTTGTTTATGTCTGGGGTTTTCGCAGATGACCATTACTTTACCTTTTCTTTTGATGATCTGGCATTTTTCACATATAGCCTTAACAGATGGTCTTACCTTCATCTCATCCAACCCTCCTCTTATCCTTTTCCGCGCCATGTAATACGGCCACGGGTTAAATCATACGGGGACAATTCTACTGTAACCTTGTCACCCGGAAGAATTCTTATAAAATTCATTCTAAGTTTTCCTGATATATGGGCTAGTATCTGATGTCCATTTTCCAGTTCAACTTGAAACATAGCATTGGGCATTGCCTCTACAACTTTACCCTCAACTTCTATTGCATCGTCCTTTGCCAAGAAATACCACCCTCCTTAATTCTCATATCCCAGCGATTGTAAGCTTTTCCATAGATCCGCATTCAATACCGTTTCCCCTGCTTCCAGCTTTCGCTGTAATTCTTGAACCAGTATGGGTTTCGGTATGAGATGCTTTAATTTTTTCTTCTTTGGTTGTTCAATTCTCCGGCCTACACCATCTGCAATGAGCACATACTCATCGTCCAGCCGCTGGATGATGATAAAGGCCTTTCCTTTATCTCGACCGGCTTTCGCCAGTACAACCCTGCCTATCTGAAACTGTTCCATATTCATGGTAGGGTTCCCTGCCCTTCCGAAGTTAGAATGAGGGGATCCCCTTCTGTTATGGCAATGGTGTTCTCATAATGGGCAGAAAGGCGTCGATCTCTTGTGTATACCGTCCATCCGTCCTCCATGATGTCCACTTGATCCGTTCCCTGATTAATCATAGGCTCTATGGCCAATGTCATTCCGGGGCGTAATCGTGGTCCCTTGCCTGGTAACCCAAAATTGGGTATCTGTGGGTCCTCGTGCATGTTTCTGCCTATTCCGTGACCCACAAAGGCTTTCACTACTGAAAAGCCTCTGGCTTCAACATAGCTCTGAATTGCATGAGATATATCGGAAAGACGGTAGCCCAAGCGAGCGTATTTCAAGCCCTCAAAGAACGAGTTCTTTGTTGCTTCAATCAATGCAGCGGCCTCGACCCTTATATTTCCAACGGGAAATGTTCTGGCTGCATCACCGCAATAGCCCTTGTACACTGCACCAACGTCAATGCTGGCAATATCCCCTTCCTGCAGTTCTGTATCATTGGGGAACCCGTGTACAACCTGAGCATTAATGGATGCGCAAATACTGGCCGGGAATCCATTATAGCCTTTAAATACAGGGGTTGCATCACAACTTAAAATATATTCTTCCGCTACCCTGTCAAGGTGAGCTGTAGTCACCCCTGGCCGTATTTGCTGCTCTACCAAATGCAAGGCAGCGGCGGTTATTTTGCCAGCCTCCCGCATAATTTCCAATTCCTTACTAGATTTTAGTATAATCACTATAACGCTTCCTTACTTCAAAAAGCCTTTATAATGTCGCATTAGCATCTGGGATTCCAATTGCTTGGATGTTTCCAGAGCTACACCGACCACAATCAATACAGCGGTTCCTCCAAACGACATTCCGACGCCTGTAATTGCAGTAACTAGAATAGGCAGTATGGCAACTAGTGCCAGAAAGACAGCCCCTACTAGTGTCAGTCTGTTGGATATTTTCATCAGATAATCCGATGTGGGCTTTCCAGGACGGATTCCTTGCACAAAACCACCATACTGCTTGAGATTATTCGATATTTCCACGGGATTAAAGGTAATCTGTGTGTAAAAATACGTGAAGAATAAAATCATCAGTGCATATAGGATGGCATATATAGCGCTATTCTGGCTAAACCATTTTGTAACCCATACAACAAAACCGCTATCTTGCGCCATAAATTGGGCGATGGTTTGTGGAACAGCCAATATGGATACGGCGAAAATTATAGGAAGCACACCCGAGGAATTAACCTTCATAGGTATATGAGTGCTTTGTCCGCCGTACATCTTTCTGCCCACTACTCTCTTGGAGTATTGAACCGGGATTCTTCTCTGACCTAAATCAATAAAGATAACACCGGCTATAAGCGCTAGCATAAATACGAGTATAACAGGCAACAACAGTGGACTGACTTCATTAGTCTGGAAAGCCATTCTAAAGAGCTGAATCACCGCTATAGGTGCTCTTGAAATAATACTGGTGAAAATAATTAGGGAGATTCCATTTCCAATACCTTTTTCAGTAATTTGTTCCCCCATCCACATTAAGAATGCGGTACCTGCTGTTAATGTCAAGGATATGACCAAATATGACCAAACGCTATTATAGAGTAATGCTCCTGAAGTTCTAGCCAGACCATAAGTGATACCAAAAGCTTGGACGAAAGCTAAAATCACAGTAAAGTATCTGGTATACTGTGCAATTTTCTTTCTGCCTTCTTCCCCTTCCTTAGACAATCGCTCCAATTTAGGAATGGCTACAGTCAACAACTGCATAATAATGGAGGAGTTGATGTAAGGGGTAATAGACATTGCAAATATAGTGAAATTCGCAAATGCACCACCTGACATAATATTGAAGAATCCCAGTAAACCACCATCATCAATAACTGCACTGAACAAAGAAACGTCAATACCCGGTACTGGTACAAAGCTTCCTACACGATAAACCAACAACATAACCAGCGTAAAGAGTATCTTTTTCTTCAGGTCCTCTATCTTCCAGGCATTCTTAATGGTTTCCCACATTTATATCACCTCTGCCTTTCCGCCTGAGGCTTCAATCTTCTCCTTGGCAGATTTACTGAATTTATGAGCCTGAACGGTAAGATTCTTGGTAATTTCGCCTTCTCCTAATATCTTAACACCATCATTTTGCTTTTTTATCAAGCCTGTTTTTTTCAATAGCTGGGGTGTAACGATAGTACCATCTTCGAACTCATCCAAATCTCTAACATTAACCAAAGAATAAACCTTGGCAAATATATTGGTAAATCCTCGTTTGGGCAATCGTCTGGTTAAAGGCATTTGTCCGCCTTCAAATCCGGGTCTTACTCCGCCACCGCTTCTAGATTTCTGACCTTTGTGACCTCGACCTGATGTTTTCCCTAAACCGGAACCGGGTCCTCGGCCTTTTCTTAAAGGAGTTTTCACCGAACCTTCTGCCGGTTGTAATTCATGTAATTTCATGGGGCTGCACCTCCTTTATCCTTCGATTTCTTCCACAGAAACAAGATGCTTCACTTTCTCTAACATGCCATTTATAACGGCATTATCATCATGTATCTTAAAAGAACCAATCTTTTTTAATCCAAGTGCTTCCATAGTAGCTTTTTGGTTCTTAATACGGCCTATGGTGCTCCTGGTTTGGGTAACTTTCAGCTTCGCCATTGTAAGTTCCCTCCTAACCTAGTATCTCTTCAACGGTTTTGCCTCTTAATTTGGCAACATCTTCAACGGTCTTAAGACTAGCAAGCCCGCTGATAGTAGCATTAATCATGTTTCTTGGGTTATTGGAACCTAGTGATTTAGTTCTAATATCACTAATACCGGCCAGTTCCAATACTGCACGAACAGGTCCACCGGCAATAACTCCGGTACCTTCCTTAGCTGGTTTCATCAATACGCTTCCCGATCCAAATCGGCCATTTATCTCATGAGGAATTGTTGTATTAACGATAGGCACCTTGATTAAATGCTTCTTGGCATCTTCTGTGCCCTTTCGGATGGCTTCTGGAATCTCAGTTGCTTTTCCAACACCGACACCAACATGTCCGTTTTCATCACCAACAACAACTACTGTGTTGAAGCGGAAATTTCGTCCGCCCTTAACAACCTTGGAAACTCTGTTGATGCTAACCACTCTATCTTTTAAATCCAATGTACTGGCATCTATACGGTCCATCTGTTTCCCTCCTTTAAAATTCCAGCCCGGCTGCTCGTGCACCAGCTGCAACTTCTAATATTCGTCCATGGTAGATGTAACCGCTGCGGTCAAATACTACCTGCTTGATACCCTTCTCCAAGGCCTTTTTTGCTGCAGCTTCACCTACAATTTTGGCAGCTTCTTTTTTGGTCTTGTTTGCAATCTGATCCTTTACTAATGGATCAAGGGTAGAAGCAGCTGCTAAGGTTGTTGCATGTTCATCATCTATAATCTGTACATATATGTGGTTTAAGCTTCTATATACACTTAAACGTGGTCTTGCAGGTGTCCCTGAAATTTTTCTCCTGACTCTGTCATGTCTGACTTTTCTGGAGACGTTTTTGTCTTTCTTAGTAATCACCTAAGCTACACTCCTTCCCTTGTTATTTTCCGGTTTTACCTTCTTTACGGATAATTCTTTCATAGTCATATTTAATTCCCTTACCCTTATATGGCTCAGGCTCTCTTATGCCTCTGACTTTGGCTGCCATAGCTCCTACTTTCTGTTTGTCAATACCTTTGACAATAATTCGGTTTGGGGCAGGTACGTCAAACTCAACGCCATCCTCTTCAGGTATCTCAACAGGATGTGAATATCCAACTGTTAAAACCAGCTTCTTACCTTGTTTCTGTGCTCTATAACCTACACCATTTACCTCAAGGGTTTTTTCGAAGCCTTTAGTTACGCCATCCACCATATTGCTGATTAGGGAACGACTCAATCCATGAAGAGATCTATGGGGCTTGCTGTTGGATGGCCTTTCAACTTGTAAGGTAGTTCCATCTACAACAACACTTATATCTTTATGAATCTTCTGTGCTAATTGTCCTTTAGGACCTTTTACATCAACCATGTTATCATCGTTTATTGTAACAGTGACCCCACTGGGCAACTCCACAGGAAGCTTACCAATACGCGACATATCTTTACACCGCCTTCCGTTATGCTGATTTCTATTTATGCATTTAACTCATTACCAGATGAAGCAAAGAACCTCTCCGCCAACACCTAGCTTACGAGCCTGTTTGTCTGTCATTACACCCTTTGATGTGGAAATGATGGCGATACCCAATCCACCTAAAACCTTAGGAATCTCATCGTTCCGAGCATAAACTCTCAGACCGGGCTTGCTAATTCTCTTCAAGCCACTGATAACACGCTCATTATTGGGAGCATACTTTAGAGTAATTTTCAACACACCTTGTATACCATCGTCAATTACGGTATATCCCCTAATTAAGCCTTCTTCTGATAATATATCTGCAATGGCCTTCTTAACGTTGGAGGCCGGTACCTTTATTTCACCATGTTTTTCTACCAGTGCATTTCTTATGCGGGTTAACATATCCGCGATGGGATCTGTCATAACCATATCTTCTACCTCCTTCCAGTCTCGACTAATTACCAGCTTGCTTTTCTAACGCCGGGTATTTGTCCCTTATATGCCAATTCTCTGAAACAAATTCGGCAGACTCCGAATTTCTTTAGTACAGAATGCGGACGTCCACACAGTCGACATCTTGTATAGGCACGGGTTGAATACTTGGGAGCTCGCTGTTGTTTAATCTTCATCGATTTTTTTGCCACTTATCAATTCCCTCCTTAATTCTTGGACTGGTTTAACTTCTGAACGCAAAGGGCATTCCCATTATGCGTAACAATTCTTTTGCTTCTTCATCGGTTTGAGCAGTTGTGACAATTATAATGTCCATGCCCCTAACCTTATCAACCTTGTCATAATTGATCTCAGCAAAAATCAACTGTTCCTTGATTCCCAGTGCATAGTTTCCTCTTCCATCAAAGGACTTGTCAGAAACGCCGCGAAAGTCTCTTACACGAGGAAGGGCTACATTAACCAGTCTATCCAGGAATTCATACATTCTATCTCCACGAAGTGTAACCTTCGTTCCGATGCTCATTCCCTCTCTTAGCTTAAAAGCAGCAACAGATTTTCTAGCTTTTGTTATAATCGGTTTTTGACCAGAAATAGTAGTCAAGTCTTCGACAGCTGATTCTAGGAATTTTGCATTTTCCTTTGCTTCTCCTACACCCATGTTGATAACAATTTTCTCCAACTTAGGCACTTGCATTACGCTCTTATATTGAAAGCGATCCATTAATGAGGATACTGCTTCATTTTTATAGTAGTCTTTTAAACGAGCCAAATCTTTTACCTCCCTTCAAAGAAGAACTTAGTCACTGATGACTTCTTTGCATACCTTGCAGACTCTGACCTTGGTCTTGTCCTCCAATATCTGATATCCAACTCTAGTACGGTTGTTACATTTCTTACAAACAAGCATGACCTTGGAGGAATAGATGGGGCCTTCCTGCTTTATGATACCGCCTTGCTGATTGGCACCTTTTGGTTTTTGATGCTTTTTCAGAATGTTGACTCCTTCAACAATAATCTTACCTTTTTTTGGTGATGTAGCAAGTACTTTGCCTCGCTTGGTTTTATTTTTGCCGGAGATGATTTCTACGGTATCTCCTTTTTTAACGTGTAATTTTCTGGGTACGTTCACCACAGTAGCCACCTCCTCTTATAGTACTTCCGGGGCTAGAGAAATGATTTTCATGTAATCCTTTTCTCTGAGCTCTCTGGCAATTGGGCCAAAGATACGGGTACCCCTAGGTTGTCTTTGATCATTTATTATAACTGCAGCATTGTCATCAAAATTAATTGTTGATCCATCAGTTCTGGAAATACCTTTCCTTGTTCGAACAATGACTGCTTTAACAACTTCGCCTTTTTTCACAACACCGCCGGGTGTTGCGCTTTTTACTGATGCAACAATGACATCGCCTATGTTGCCATATTTTCTGCGTGAGCCGCCTAAAACCCTAATGCAATAAATCTCCTTTGCGCCAGTATTATCAGCTACTCTAAGTCGGCTTTCTGTTTGGATCATTTTGTACCCTCCTTTCNNGCGACACTTCTCTGCGTTGCAGGTCATCCTTGTTGAGAAATGTCCCCAACTTTACTGTGCTTTCTCTATGACGGACACCAAACGCCAGTTTTTGTCGCGGCTTAAAGGTTTGGTTTCCATGACCCTTACACGATCACCGATCTGACAGATGTTCTCTTCGTCATGTGCTTTAAGCTTTGTGGTACGTTTTATATATTTTCCGTATAAACCGTGCTTTACTTTGGTTTCAATGGCAACAACGATGGTTTTATCCATTTTGTTACTTACCACTTTGCCAATACGGACTTTTCGATTGCCTCTTGTTTCATCGGCCACGAATATTCCTCCTTTTCCGTCAAGCCTCCAGGGCTTTCAGCTCTCTTTCCCGAAGTATAGTTTTAACTCTTGCAATGTTCTTCTTTACTTCACGAATCCGCATGGGATTCTCCAATTGGCCAGTGGCTAACTGGAACCGAAGGTTGAACAGCTCACTTTTGAACTCGGTTAGATTCTGATTAAGCTCATCTTGGGACATCTCTCTATATTGATTAGCCTTCACTACCTTCACCACCCAATTCTTCTCTAGTCACAAACTTCGTTCTTACAGGAAGCTTGTGCGCTGCCAGCCTAAATGCTTCTTTGGCTTCTTCTTCGGATACACCGGCAATTTCAAAAAGAATTCTGCCAGGCTTTACTACGGCTACCCAGTATTCTGGGGAACCTTTTCCGCTACCCATACGAGTTTCAGCGGGCTTTTCGGTTACCGGTTTGTCGGGGAAAATCTTAATCCAAACATTTCCGCCTCTCTTAATGGAACGAGTCATGGCGATACGAGCTGCTTCTATCTGGTTGCTGGTGATCCAGCTGGGATCCAGAGATTGCAGTCCATATTGGCCGTAGGTAACCGTGTTGCCGCGGTTTGCTTTTCCGGTCATTCTACCCCGGAACACTCTGCGGCGTTTCACTCTTTTCGGCATCAACATATTAATTTCCTCCTTCCGCAACCGGTCTGTTCTTTGCTTTGGGAAGGACCTCTCCTTTATATATCCATACCTTTACACCAATCTTACCAAAGGTGGTATTGGCTTCTGCAAAACCGTAATCGATATCGGCACGTAATGTCTGCAGTGGCATGGTACCTTCATGGTATCCTTCGCTTCTGGCTATATCAGCTCCACCTAATCGTCCACCAGCCATGGTTTTAATTCCTTTTGCTCCGGCTCTCATAGAACGTTGCATTGCCTGCTTCATGGCTCTACGATAGGAGATTCTGCGCTCTAGTTGAGCTGCAATATTTTCTGCTACCAGCTGTGCTGACGTATCGGGTGACTTAACTTCTACAATATTTAGAATAGCTGTTTTTTTGGTAAACTTCTCGATATCCTTTTTCAGGGAATCTACACCAGTGCCACCTCTGCCAATAACTATTCCAGGCTTGGCAGTATAAATGTTAACCTTGACACGGTTGGCTGCTCTTTCAATCTCTATTTTTGAAATACCTGCGTGAAAAAGTTGCTTCTTCAGCATCTCACGTAATTTAACGTCTTCAATCAGGTTATCTGCGAAATCCTTCTTAGATGCGTACCATTTTGCATCCCAATCCTTAATAATTCCGACTCTGAGTCCATGGGGATTCACTTTTTGGCCCACTTAATTATCCCTCCTTGTACTTTTATGCTTCCATCTCGTCCAGTACTATGCCAATATGACTGGTTCTTTTACGGATTCTATTAGCACGGCCCTGTGCTCTGGCTCTTAGCCTTTTTAGCGTTGGTCCCTGGTTTGCATAAACTTCAGCTATATATAAGCTTCCTAAGTCCAATCCCAGGTTATTCGTCGCATTGGCCATGGCAGACTTTAGAAGCTTGGCAACCGGCTCCGTCGCTGCCTTAGGAGTAAACTCCAATATGGAAAGCGCCTCTCCGACCTTTTTCCCCCGAATTAGGTCAATTACTATTTTGACCTTTCTGGAAGAGATTCGAACATATCGGACGGTGGCATGAGGGCGTTTTTCTTTGTTTTCCTGGCGTAATTTCGCCTTTTCCTTAATCCTAGTTGCCACTTTAATTCCTCCTTCGACTATTTCAATGCAGTAGACTTCTCCGCAGAACGTCCGCTATGACCTCTGAAGGTTCGGGTGGGAGCAAATTCTCCCAGCTTATGTCCGACCATTTCCTCTGTGATATAAACCGGAACATGCTTTCTTCCATCATGTACAGCGATGGTATGTCCGACCATTTCAGGGAATATGGTTGATGCTCTGGACCAAGTCTTAACTACTGTCTTTTTACCTTGATCATTTAATTCCTGTATCTTTTTCAAAAGATCCACGCGAGTATAGGGTCCTTTTTTTACCGACCGGCTCATCTATGGGCCTCCTTTCGATTCTGTAGATACTATTTTGTGTTTCTTCTCTTTACAATGTATTTATCAGTTTCATTCTTTTTCTTACGAGTCTTATAACCCAAAGTAGGTTTACCCCAAGGTGTTACAGGTGAAGGTCTTCCAATTGGTGCCCGGCCCTCACCACCACCATGTGGATGGTCATTGGGGTTCATTACTGAACCTCTAACTGAGGGGCGGAATCCCATATGTCTTTTTCTTCCTGCTTTTCCTATGGTAATATTCTCGTGGTCTGTATTGCCTACCTGACCTATAGTGGCTTTGCACTCTGCACGTACCATTCGAACTTCTCCAGAGGGAAGTCGGACTTGTACGTAGTTGACATCCTTGGCCATTAGCTGTGCTGAATTCCCAGCTGAACGAACCAATTGTCCTCCCTTACCAGCACGAAGTTCGATGTTATGAATAACTGTACCTGTAGGGATGTTTTTCAACGGAAGTGCATTACCAACTTTAATATCGGAATCTGGTCCCGATTCAACCATTTGACCAACCTTCAGGCCGTTTGGACTGATAATGTATCGCTTTTCACCATCTACATAATGTAATAGTGCAATGTTAGCGCTACGGTTTGGATCATATTCGATTGCTGCAACTTTGGCGGGTACTCCGTCTTTGTCACGTCTAAAGTCTACAATGCGATATTTCCTCTTTGCTCCTCCACCTTGGTGACGAACAGTAATTCGTCCCTGGTCATTCCTGCCGGCTTTGCTCTTAAGAGATACCAAAAGAGACTTTTCCGGTTCCTTATTGGTTACTTCTTCAAAGGCAGAAACGGTCATATGCCTTCTGGCAGGGGAGGTGGGTTTATACTTTTTAATTGCCATTTTCTTTTACCTCCTTATTGTGCCATTCCTTCGAAGAATTCGATTTCCTTACTCTCAGCCGTCAGCTTCACATAGGCTTTTTTGAAGGATGGCTTTCTGCCGGTGTGTACGCCTACTCTCTTCAACTTGCCCTGCTGGCGAAGTGTGTTTACACTCTGTACCTTGACACCGAAGATTGCCTCAACAGCTTTTTTGATTTCTGTCTTGTTGGCCTTGGGGTCTACGAGAAAGGTATATCTTTTGTCCGGCATTTCGTCATAACTCTTTTCACTGAGTACGGGTTTAATAATGATATCATGTGGATTCTTCATTAACCATACACCTCCTCGACAAGGCGTGCTGCATCCTGAGTAATTATGAAACGATCATAATTTAGGATGTCTAGTACATTAATTGTGTTAACAAAGGCCAGTTTCACATTTGGCAGATTACGAGCAGCTCGCTCAACTGCCTCATCTTTGCCAGGAATAACAACCAGTGCTTTGTTCTCCACCTTTAAGTTATTCAGTACTTTAACGATTTCCTTCGTTTTAGCCTCCGATAAAGCAAGTGAGTCCAGAACGGTGATATTGTTATCTTCCACTTTTGAACTAAGAGCACTTTTCAAAGCAAGTCTTCTTAATTTTTTGGGAAGTGTATAGCTATAATTTCTTGGTTTAGGGGCAAATGTTACGCCACCTTTTATCCATATGGGTGAGCGTGTGCTACCATGACGGGCACGGCCGGTACCTTTTTGCCTCCAAGGCTTTGCGCCGCCTCCTCTGACCTCTGCTCTGGTCAAGGTAGACTGGGTGCCTTGTCTTTTGTTGGCCAGCTGCATTTTTGTTACCTGATACAGTGCATCTTTGTTTACCGGTATTCCGAACACTTCGTCCTTTAACTCGATTTCGCCAATAGATGCACCTTCCATGTTATATAAAGCTACTTTAGGCATAGCCTGACCTCCTTTCCGTCTTACTTTTGAACTAATTCTTTACGGTTTCCTTAATTGTAAGCAAAGTACCCTTATTTCCCGGTAGGGCTCCCTTAATTAATAGCAGGTTGCGTTCTACATCTACCTTCACAACCTCCAGATTAGCAACAGTTATTCTTTCGAAGCCCATGCGACCTGGTAGCTTTTTCGTCTTGAATACACGGCTAGGTGAAGAACCTGCGCCTAGAGATCCAGGACGACGATGGTATCGGGAACCGTGAGCCATAGGCCCTCTGCTCTGATTCCACCTCTTAATTACGCCAGCAAAACCTTTTCCCTTGCTGGTGCCACTTACGTCTACTTTGTCTCCTGCTGAAAATATATCAGCCTTAAGCTCGCTGCCAACGTTATAATCTTGAGTGTTGTCCAGCTTGAGCTCTCTCAAATAACGTTTATAGGATGTATTTCCCTTGTCAAAATGACCTTTGAGAGGTTTATTGACAAGCTTTTCCCTAATGTCATTGAAGCCGACCTGAAGAGCTTGATATCCATCTTTTTCCTCAGTCTTGACCTGAGTTACAACACAGGGTCCGGCTTCCACTACGGTAACGGGTACCATTAGGCCGTCTTCTGTGAAGATCTGGGTCATCCCCAGTTTTTTACCCAGAATGGCTTTTTGCATTTTGTAAAACCTCCGTTCTAACTAATAGTGATCCGAAACCTTATAGCTTGATTTCGATATCTACACCTGCGGGCAGATCAAGTCTCATCAGGGCATCCACCGTTTTTGAGGTGGGACTTAAGATATCAATCAAGCGCTTGTGTGTCCTCATTTCAAACTGCTCACGACTGTCCTTGTGCTTATGAGGTGACCTTAAGATCGTAATAATCTCCTTGTCGGTGGGCAGGGGTATGGGACCGGAAACAACAGCTCCGGTTTTTTTCGCGGTTTCTACGATTTTTCCTGCTGATTGATCAATCAAGGTGTGATCGTATGCCTTTAACTTAATTCTAATCTTTTGACTTGCCAAAGAATTTCCCTCCTTTTAATCACTTTCGGGTAGATATTCCACCCAAGAGGGGCAATTATAAACCTTGTTACACTTAACCACGTGTGCCCTATTCCGCTAAAAAAATAAGGGTACATGAGTAACTAAGGTAATTCGCCCGATTCATGCGGACTGGTCCGTAAAAATTCCCCGGTGCGGAACCGGCAACCTTTTACTTCATCCCTTGTGTCCAAATGGAGCATAACCATGATAATTCCAATGGAACGCAACCATTATAGTTTACAATAAGCTTACTGTAAAAGCAAGCATTATTTTTAAGGAAATTCGCTATCCCGTAATGAAGCTGGGATAGCGAATTTATAGATTCATTTGTCAATTATTCTACGATAGAAGCAACAACGCCAGCGCCTACAGTTTTGCCGCCTTCGCGAATAGCAA
>LFRM01306921.1_pt2 | contig 12575 bp, 9 predicted proteins | sample 618341 | NCBI WGS metagenome assembly LFRM01 (sample SAMN03654438, study PRJNA283298) | anaerobic digester metagenome | isolation source: pool of bioreactors CSTR01a, CSTR02a, and CSTR03a thermophilic anaerobic... | place: Denmark: Kgs. Lyngby | collected 2014-05-21
ATTAAAGCTTTTGGATCAGCTGCGTTAGCCGGGATATAAAGGCTGTCTACGTTGTCAGATGGATAGTGATAGTCTTTTGCATCAGGTCCTATTGGTAATGGTACAACACCATATGCGTCTTCCATGCCCTCTTTCAACTGACCAATTCGCCAGGTTGGCAGGTTAGCAAAAGCAATTTGACCATTAAAGAATTCACGTTTTTCCCAGGTACCGCCCATAACATTTAATTCGTACTCCCACATTCTCATTTGTCTTAAAGCATTTACAACAGCTGGATCGTCACCAGTAAATGTTGCTTTACCATCAACACTTCTTACCAGGGCGCCACCATTGGCATGGATCCAGTCATCACCATTAGGTACAGTCATACCCCACTGGTCAATTTGGCCGTCACCATCAGTATCTCTGGTAGCCCTAATAGCTATTTCTGTCATGGTATCCCAGTTCCACTGATTGTTTTCGTATAATTCATATGGATCGGGTAATCCGTCACGCTCTAATAAGGTTTTGTTAAAGGCTAAGAAAACAGTGTTGTTATTAATACCATTAAATACACTGAAGGTATATTTCTTGCCATCTACACCAAGAATTTCAGCCATTTTTTGATGCTGATATGGCAGATTGGCATAATAATCATCAGTAATAACATTACTTACAGGATAGATGGCTCTAGCAGCCCACATTGGGAAGTAAGTAACATGAGGTAACATCCAGAGGTCATATTTAGAGTCACCAGCCAGGAAACGGCTCATGTAAATATCCTGGCCTTCAGGACCCCATGGTACCTGCAGGAATTGAATATCGCCAATATTAAATAATTTCTTGGCTTCTTCTATACGGCCTGCATAATTTCCACCTTCATAGAATTGCTCAAGAGGATCCCACCAACCTACAACTGTAACTGTAGCTCCACCAAAATCTACATGGCCAAAATCATAACGATCAGATCTATAAGCCAAAACTGGTGTAGCAACTAAAGCCAACAACAGAACCAACAATAAGACTTTACTGAATTTTCTCATTTCCTTCCTCCTTTAAAGTTTTGTATAAAAATAATTTTTTTATAATTTAAAATAAATTTATAATATCACCCCTTTGCAAAAGGATCTTTATGATATGGAAACCTCCTACAGGTTTCTAACGGGTTAGATAAAAACTTTTTTATAAGCAAGAGTTTTTAATTTATTTTAAAAAGACTATAGAAAAATAATTTTCTGATTTATTTTACGACTTTTCACTATATAATCTATTAGATATTTTACTATATTATTAATATATTGAATTAGAAAAAAGTGTATGTATATTTTATATACTTGTAATTATATCCTAGCTTGGCTTACTTGTCAATGTATTGATTATAAAATCCAGGAAAAGAATAGTGAATAAAATGAGAGTAAAAGGGGTATAAAGCCCTTTATTAACTTATATACCCCTTTTCACTTAAATATTTTTAATATTCCATTTCTACACTTGTACCGGTATACTTGATTTCTGTAGATAAGACTTCCTGGCCTGTTAATTCCTTGCTTCTCTCATCAGGCTGTTGTCCGCCAACATAGATTCTAAATACTCCTGGTTCCAGGAGGCATTTGCCTTCTTCATCAATCAGGGCAAATTGTCTCTTTGTAAGGGTAAATTCTACCCTTGCTTTTTCACCAGGCTGTAAATGAATCCGCTGGACACCATTTAACTGCCAGTGGGGAACCCGGACTGAAGCTTCCAGATCTTTTATATAAAGTTGTACAACTTCGTCACCGGCAAGTTTTCCGGTATTTTCTACTTCTACAGATACAAGAAGATCATCATTATCCTCTGTGGAAAGTTCCTCCCGGCTTACCTTTAAATTAGAGTATTCAAAGCTGGTATAACTTAAGCCATATCCAAAGGGATAAAGGGGAGCACTTTCCATATAACGATAGGTTCTATTTTCCATGCTATAATCCCGGAAGGGGGGTAACTGGTCTATGGACTTAACAAAGGTTATTGGCAACCTTCCGGCAGGATTATATTTACCAAAGATAACATCAGCAACTGCTGTTCCACCTTCTTCACCTGGATACCAGGCCTCTACAATAGCCTCTACATTGTCATGAGGCCAGTTTAATTCAACAGGACTACCATTTAAAAGGACCAGGACAATTGGTTTGCCTAACTGGCTAATAGCCTGTAATAGTTCCAGCTGTAAACCAGGCAATTTCAGGTCTACCTTATCTCCTCCACCATCAGATTCAGCAACTGCACCTTCTTCTCCTTCAAAATCAGGTGAAAGGCCCAGGCACATGATTACTACATCAGATTTTTCTGCAACAGTCAATGCTTCTGCAAATCCTGTGGTAGGTGGATTGCCCCAGAAAGATTCTGGTGTTTCTCCCAGAGCACAGCCTTCAGCATAAAATACTCTGGTATCTTCGTTTACTGCCTGCTGGATACCTTCCAGTACAGTTACATATTTTGATGGCAGTCCAAAGTAATTGCCCAAAAGAACATCTTTCCGGTCAGCATTGGGGCCGATAACAGCAATTGTCTTAATTTCATCCTTGTTCAGGGGTAAGAAAGAATCCTTGTTTTTCAATAAAACAATTGATTCCCTTGCTGTTTCCAGGGCCAGTTGACGGTGTTCATCAGAATCATTTACTTCATATGGGATCTTATTAAAGGGTACCCTGTCTTCAGGATCAAACATACCTAATTTAAACCTTGTCCTGAATAATCTCTTCACAGATACATCTATGGTTTCTTCACTAACCAGGCCCTGTTTTACTGCTTCCGCCAGGTGCTCATAAATCCAGCCACAGTTGAGATCACAGCCCATATTAACAGCAAGGGCTGCTGATTCTACGGGACCACTGGTAATTTTGTGGTGTTCATGAAAATCCAGAATAGCTCCACAGTCTGATACATAATGGCCTTCAAAACCCCACTCATCTCTTAAAATGTCCTGCATCAGGGTTTTGCTGGCACAGCAGGGTTCACCATTGGTTCTATTATAGGCACCCATGACTGCCTCAACTTTTGCCTCTTTAACTGCATCACGGAAAGCAGGCAGATAGGTCTCCCGCATATCCTTTGGTGAGGCTATGGCATCAAACTCATGTCTTTCTGATTCAGGTCCACTATGTACAGCAAAATGCTTGGCACAGGCAGCAGCTTTCATGTATTGGGGGTCATCTCCCTGGAGACCTTTAATAAAACTAACCCCCAAACGGCTTGTCAAATAAGGGTCTTCTCCATAGGTTTCCTGGCCCCTGCCCCAGCGGGGATCCCTGAAGATATTTATATTGGGAGTCCAGAAAGTCAGGCCCTTATAAATACCCCGGTCTTCATGTCTCCGGGCAGCATTGTATTTGGCCCTGGCTTCATCTGCAATTGCTGCAGCAACTTTAAATAATCTCTCTGGACTAAAGGTGGCTGCCATCCCAATAGCCTGGGGAAAGACTGTTGCTGTCCCTGCCCTGGCTACACCATGGAGGCACTCATTCCACCAATTATACTCATGCACATCCAGCCTGCCAATAGCAGAAGAGCTGTAAAGCATCTGGCTGATCTTTTCTTCCAGTGTCATCCTGCTGACCAGATCATCAACTCTCTCATCAATGGTCAGTTCTGGATTTTTGTAAGCTGGTATTTCATTTGTTTTACTCACTTAAACCCCTCCCTAAGTTATTCTTTTTGTAAATCTTTGCTTTTTATTAATAAATACTTGCTTATTATTAATAAGTTTATTTTAGTAAATCTTTCTATTTAATTCATCAGGGATGCCTGATTTTCTATAGAAATAGGAATTAATGACATCCCGCCATTCTTTGGCATGTTCCAACTGAATATTGAATCTTTCTTCAACATGACGGTAGGTCTCATCATCTATTTTATCCTTTATACCCTGCCAGTCTTTAATCATCTCTTCTACCTGTTCAACCCCCTCAAAATGGGTATCATAGATATGTTGGATCAAGGTTTTTCCTGATTTCAGGCGATAGGTATAAGGAACCCGGTGGAAGAAGAGCAATAACTCTTCCGGGCACTTTTCCATAGATTCATATTTCTCTGCATTCTCGGGATAATATTGGCCAACATAGCCGGTACCATATTTAACGGTCCTGTCTACACCAATACCGAAATGATCTGCCCGATGATAGGTACCCCAGAGAGAGTATTCATAACCATCTACATCTGGCCCATAATGATGATTGGGTTTTACCATCCAGCCAATTCCCAGGGGAGAAGTATAGTTTTCATAGGTTTCCCAGGAATTCAACAAGATCTTACCTATGGTCTTGAGTAAGTCCGGATCATTACCAAAGGTCAGGCGGATCCATTCCTCTGTAATCTCTTCTGCCGGGAGTTCCGGATCCCAGGCCAGACGCCCATAGCCATAGAAATTAGCCTGGGCCAGGGTATGGCCGGTCCAGTTTTCATCATTCCCTATATTGGAAACAGCAGCAAAACCATAATGTTTCTGTGGAATCACAGCCCCAGTTACTATCTTGCTGATAGTTGAGCCTTTGCCTTCGGCATAGGTGTCAAATTCCAGAATTTCCTTCCACTGGGGGACCAGATAACAGAGGTGTCTCTGCTGGCCTGTGTACTCCTGAGTAATCTGCAATTCCAGAATCTGATTGGTTTTTTTCAGGCCGCCAAAGAGGGGTGATACTGGTTCCCGTACCTGGAAGTCCATGGGGCCATTTTTAATCTGTATAATAACATTATCCTTGAATTTACCATCAAGGGGCATGAAAGTATCATAGGCAGCCTTGGCCCGGTCTGTTTCCAGATCCCGCCAATCCTGGCGGCAATTGTAGACAAAAGCTCGCCAGATAAGAATACCACCAAAGGGCTCCAGGGCCTCTGCCAGCATATTGGCACCATCAGCATGGTCCCTATTGTAGGTAAAGGGCCCAGGCCTGTATTCAGAGTCTGCCTTAACGAGAAAACCACCAAAGTCAGGTATCTCTGCATATATCTCAGCTGCTTTGTCTTTCCACCATCTTTTCACATCTTCAGCAAGGGGATCTGCAGTGTCCAGATCTCCCAATTCAACAGGGCTGGCAAAATTTATACTTAAAAAAGTAACAATACCATAGTTACGGAAAATATCAGCAATAGTTTTTACCATTGGCAATCTATCAGTAATTAATTTAGTTTCTTCCTGATGGACATTTACATTATTGATTACTACACTGTTTAAACCAAGGGAAGCCACCAGTCTGGCATAGTCCTTCACTCTCTCCAGATTAGCTGTCAACTCATTCCCTTCATAGAAAATGGAATTACCAGCATAACCCCTTTCAATACTACCATCCAGGTTGTCCCAATGATTAATCATTCTTAAAGGACTGCCTGGATTGCTTAGATAATCAAGGCTGGAGAATTCTTTCCCCATCTGTAATTGCCGTAAGAGGTGAAATGTGCCATATAATAATCCCCGTTCACTTCTTCCTGTTACAATGAGGACCTCTTTATCCTGTAATACTGCTGTCTTGAGTAAAAACCCTTCTTCTGTAAGCTTATTTATTTCTTCAGCACTGACCACTTTATTGACAGGTTCCTGATCTGTTTTCATGATATAAACAGTAGCTTCTGCAGGGGCTTCTGTCCCGATTACTGCTTCTATACCGAGAATTCCCTCTAAGCCGGCTTGCAGCTCTTCCCGGATTGAAATCATTACAGGGCTCTTGCCTGCTACAAGTATCTTCTTGAATTTTCCCTGATATTCTTGCAGTAAAGCCTCATCTTCCAGCCGCCTATAAGTCAGCCAACATTTGTATGCATTGCCAGGACTTCTTTCTATCATCTCTTCACCCTCCAGTATTATTTTATTTTCTGCTTCCAGTATTCATTTCTTTTTGAACGTATCGTTATATTCTTCTATATTTAAATCTTATAATTTAATTCTTATATTTAATTCTACTTCGACAATTTATCAATAGCCTCCCATAGGCCATTTAAATAGGCAACTCCCAATGCCCGGTCATAGAGGCCATAGCCTGGCCGGGCTTCCTCATCCCAGATCATTCTTCCATGGTCAGGCCGGATATAGCCTTCAAAACCTACATCATAATAGGCTTTCATAATCTCAAAAACATCCAGTGAACCATCCCTGGACAGGTGAGAAACCTCATGGAATTGGCCAGGAGACAAAATCTTTATATTGCGGATATGGCCAAAATGTATCCGGCCCATGCCACCAAAGTACCTGATCAATTCCGGCACATCATTTTCCGGATTTACCCCCAGGGAACCACTACAGAGGGTTAAACCATTATAGGGGCTATCAACCAATTTAACCATCCGTTCCAGATTTTCCTTATTGCTAATAATCCTGGGCAAACCAAATATGGTCCAGGGTGGATCATCAGGATGGATGGCCATCTTGACATCATACTCTTCACAGACTGGAATAATTTTTTCCAGAAAATACTTTAGATTTTCAAAGAGCTTCTCTTCATCAACATCTTTATAAAGTTCCATAACCTCTTTTAATTCTGCCAACCTTTCCGGTTCCCAACCAGGTAAGGTAAAGCCTTTTGAACCACTTTGGTACTCTTCCACCAGGGAAACTGGATCAGTTCCCTTTATCAATTCTTCATTATAATATAAGGCATTAGAACCATCTTCCAGTTCATAAGCCAGGTCAGACCGGAGCCAGTCAAATACCGGCATAAAATTATAGCAGATAACCTTAACACCTGCTTTACTTAAGTTTTTTATGGTTTCCTTGTAATTTTCTATGTAACCATCCCTTGATGGTAAACCTAATTTTATATCTTCATGGACATTAACACTTTCAATTACTTCTAATTCCAGGCCAGCATCATTTACTTCTTTTTTCAATTCTAATATTCTATCTAGAGGCCAGACCTCTCCAACAGGAATATCCTGTAAGGCACTTACTACTCCTGTCATTCCTGGTATCTGGCGAATTTGTTTCAGGCTAACACTATCATCATTGCTGCCAAACCAGCGAAAGACCATTTTCATCTTTTTTACCCCCTCACATTTTTGCTAATCATAGCCATAATAATTATAATATTAAAATCAACTTTGGTCAAATAATATTGTTTTAAGGAGCCTCCTGGCAGGCCCCTTAATGAATTCTATATTATTGTACCAATAAACTATATTTCTTATCCCTTTACACCCGTAGTAGCAATGCCTTCTACAAAGAAACGCTGGGCCAGGAAGAATATTGTTACTATTGGGATCAGGCTTAGTATAGACATGGCAAATAAGGAACCCCAGCTAACAGCTGCTGCATTATCCAGGAAAAGCCTTAAACCCAGAGAGATGGTATATTTGCCTACATCATTGATATAGAGGAGTTGATTCAGGAAATCATCCCAGGACCACATAAAGGCAAATAAGGCAACACTGAAAATAGCCGGTTTACAGTTTGGCATAATAATATTCCAGAAGATCCTGAATTGGCTACAGCCATCCACTACAGCTGCTTCATCCAGTTCCCGGGGTATCCCTCTGATAAATTGTACCAGGAGGTAAATGAAAAAAGCACCGGAAAACTGAGCAGCAAAGGCTGGTACAGTCAAGGCTTTGTAAGAATTAACCCAGCCTAATTTGGAATAAAGAACATATCTCGGTACTAGCAATACCTGTTGTGGCAACATCAATGTAGCCATTAGCACAGTAAAGAGAAAATTCTTTAATGGAAATTCCAGTCTGGCAAAGGCATAGGCAGCCAGGCTTGTACTGAAAACAGAACCTATGACAATCAGGAATGATATTTTGAAGGAATTAATAAAGAAATTGCCAAAGCTATAACCAGGCAAGGCATTCCAACCCTTGCTATAATTGCTCCACATCCATTGTGAAGGCAGAATCTTACCAGGAGCAAAAATCTCATGATTTGCTTTTACACTGCCAAGAAATAACCAGAATACGGGATAGAGCATTAGCAGTGTAAAGATAATAAGAAAAACATATTTAAATATTCTCTTCTGCTTGGTTTTCATTTTTATCCCCTTCCTCTTTAACTCTCATAATAAACCCAGTACCTGGAAGTCCAGTAAATTAAACCAGTTACGATCAGGATTACAAATAATAACACCCAGGATAGTGCACTGGCATAACCCATTTCCGAGGCAGTAAAGGCTTTATTGTAGATATAAAGAACCATAAATAGAGTTTCGTTGATTGGTCCTCCCTTAGTGATAATATAAGCCTGAGTAAAGGTCTGGAAAGAACCAATGGTCTGTAAGATTAAATTAAATAGTATAATCGGGGAAAGCATCGGTAAGGTTACATATAAGAAACTTTGAATCTTATTAGCCCCATCTATTTCCGCTGCTTCATAAAGAGAGACAGGAATGTTTTTCAGACCAGAGAGAAAAATAACCATTGAAGAACCAAACTGCCAGACTACCAGTACCACCAGAACATAGAGGGCAGTTTTGGGGTTAGCTATCCAGCTCTTTCCCTGGATTCCGAATATAGCTAAAAAATCATTGATCAGACCCCTGGGGCCAAATAATTGAGTCCACATAGCTGCTACTGCAACACTGGTACCAATTAATGAAGGCAGATACAAGGCACTTCTGAAAAAATTAACCCCTTTTATTTTGTCTTTCAATAACATGGCAATAAAAAGAGCAAAGGATAATTTTAGGGGAACAGAGATAGCCACAAACTTTATTGTTACCTTTAAAGATTTTATAAATCTCCGGTCGGACAATAAAGCCCTGTAATTATCAAGGCCAACAAATTTGGTAGAAAACAGATTGGTTTCCTGTAAAGACATAATAAAGGAAGTAATAAACGGCCAGAGGGTAAAAACAAAGATTCCTATTAACCATGGTGCAAGGAATAAATAGGCTGTTAAATGCTTCTTTTGATTATTAAACAGAGAGCCTCTTTTATTTGTAATAGCTTTCATTTCACCCACCCTTTATTTTGAAGTTAAAATATACAATACTTTTAGTTCGAGAGATTAAAAACCAGGTTGATTTATATTAATATAAAGGAAGAATCCCTATATTATTTTTCAGCTCTTATTTTTACTTTTTTAGCTATTATTTTTATTAAATAATTTTTACATACCCTTAAATAATTTTAAATTCCCTTACAAGGTTTTCCCAGGGTCCACTAATAACACAATAACCCTCTTAAAATTTTTTCAATTTATTTCTGTAAAATTAAGAAACTTTAAAGTAAATATGAACTTGCATTTTCATGCAAGTTCATATTTTTTATCTTAGCAAAAGCAAATTATTCATTCTTGCTCCATACTAATCTTTACTTGATTTCTCTCATAATTTCTTCTGCCCCTTCTTCGGGTGTCATTAAGCCAAAACCAATCATCTGGCTTATTTCAGGCAGAATAATTGAGGAGATTTCTGAGTGTCCGGCAGGACCTACATAGGCTAACTTAAATTCTCTTTTCAGGATCTCGTCCATAACCTGCATAACTTTTTTGTCTACTTCACTGATCTCGGAACCAGCTTCCAGCATAGCTGCTCTCTGTACTTCTGTTGGCAGGATACCACGGCTGGTCTTCAGGATCTTTGCAGCCTCCGGGCTATTGGTAAACCAATCAATAAATTTAGCAGCTTCTTCTACATGTTTGGAGTTCTTTGATACTGAGAAGATCAAACCAGGTCTGGCCAGGTCGCCACTTTCTCCATTAGGTCCAACAGGCATTGGTAAGGGTTGCAAATCATCTGTAGTCTGGTCCTGATATCTGCCAAAAGTACCAGCATAGTTAATTTCATAAGCAACCATATTCTGTATCAATAGTGAGTTAGCAGAAAAGTCATTCATTGATGAAACACCAACTGGTGCAATGGCATTGCTTTCTCTCAGATCAGCAAAGAATTGTAAGAAGCTCTGGATATCTTCCTGATTAATGGTGAATCCCTCGTTATCAAAGGGGAAGGCATCTTCATAGCCTAAGACTGAATATCCATAGTATTTGAAGATATCAAAGCCCATACCTTCCGGGTTTGCTGTAAAGTCAGGAGCTCCATAGACAGTACCATTGGACTTCTCATATACCTCCTGGAACTTGGTTACCATTTCCTCCCAGGTGAAAGGTGCTTCCAGAGGCTCTATACCTAATTTTTCCAATAAGGTGTTGTTCTGGATTAATACCATACCATTAACAGATAAGTTTACTCCATACATTTTGCCATCAAGGGAGCTGGCTTCTACATACATAGGGTTATGGCCACTTACATCAACCATTCCAGTAATATCAACCATGGCATCAGCATCACGTAAGTCTGGATACCATTCCATAACAGTTGTAAAGATATCTGGTGCATTACCGGCCATTACCTGTGAGAACAATTTGTTCCTGAAGCCTTCAAAACCTGAATATTCAGGAATAATCTCCACATGAGGATTTAATTCTTCATAAAGGGCAATAGCATCAAGTGTAGCCTGATGTCTTGTTTCAGAACCCCACCAGGATACTCTTAATTGAACCTTATCCTGGGCAAAAACAGTAATTGATAATGATAGAATTAATAATGAAATAATTAAAAATCCAATTCTTCTTTTTAGCATATTAATTATCCTCCTGTATTTTTTAGTAAAAGAAATAAAAAATAGTCATCCATTCTTTTCCCGATACAGTAAAGACTTCACCTCCTGTTTGTTTTTTGTAATCCCCTTCTAGCCAAATTATTCTAATACATTAGTATATTTCTGCGTTACAATTATATTAACACACCAAGCTAGAAATGTCAAAATACTTCCCGGTTTACATAAATACCAATAATAGTAATAAGCTACTGGCCCTAAAAACTTTACTGAAAAAAAGAAAGGATAAAGGATAATACATGCCTTTATCCATTATCCCTCATCCCCTTGCCAGAGGTGTTTCTTTATTCAACACCAGCTATTCTTTTTTATAGTTGGTCGGCAACGATCAAGTTGCCCTAATACTATATGGGCTAGACCAAAGCCCAGTATACCTGCCCCTAATCGTTTATCTACCATTTTTGCACCTATGGCTGTTACCAATAATCCAAGTCCACTGATTGCCCAGCCAGTGGTGGCTGGATCTGTCATCCTTCTTTTCATTTTGAGTAATTTAAGAGCTTTCAATAAAAAACACCTCCATTAATATTATGACATTTAATGAAGGTGTTTATTAAAATTTATTTTCCTTACTCGTCTATAGAACTGATATCCCCTGCAGTTGCCACCATAACAGCTTTGATAGTATGCATCCTGTTTTCCGACTGTTCAAAAACCCTGGAATACTTACTTTCAAAAACCTCTTCTGTAACCTCCATCTCCTTTAGGCCATATTTCTGGTAAATTTCTTCACCAATACTGGTTTCCCGGTTATGAAAGGCAGGTAAACAATGAAGGAAGATTAATTGCTCATTTTCTGCCTGCTGAATTAAATCAGCATTTACCTGATAGGGGGATAATAATTTAATCCTTTCAGCAAATTGTGCCTCTTCTCCCATGGATACCCAGACATCAGTATAAATGGCATCAGCCTGATAAACAGCTGCCGGATCTGCACTAAGCTTGATTTTAGCACCACTATTTAGGGCCAGTTTTTCCGCCTCTTGAATAAGTGACTTCTCTGGCCAGAGTTCCTCGGGAGAGATTATGGTAAAATCCAGTCCCATCTTTCCTGCTCCTATAAGTAAGGAGTTGGCCATATTATTCCGGCCATCCCCAATATAGACCAGTTTAATACCCTTTAAATAACCAAATTCTTCTTTAATAGTCAGTAAGTCTGCCAGGACCTGGGTAGGATGGTATTGATCTGTCAAGGCATTCCAGACTGGCACACCAGAATACCCGGCTAATAATTGGATATTTTCCTGGGCAAAACCCCGGTAGGCAATACCATCAAAGAGCCTGCCCAGTACCCGGGCTGTATCTTTAACACTTTCTTTTTCCCCTAATTGAAGATCATTTTTCCCCATAAATTCCGGCATTCCTCCCTCATCCCGGGCTGCAACCACAAAGGCTGCCCTGGTCCTGGTAGAGGTTTTTTCAAATATGAGGGCAATATTCTTACCCTTTAAAGCAGAACCCTGAATACCCTTAGCCTTCTTTTCCTTTAATTTAGCGGCTAATTCCAATAAATACTCAATCTCCTCTGTGGAATAATCCAGGAGGGTCAATAAACTCCTTCCCTTAAGATCGATCTCCACCTTCTTCACCACCCTGTTTTTAGTTTATAAATATCCGAACATGTTTATATTTATTCAGTACTATTTATAATTATACATATCCTTTTTAAAGATGTCAACCCTTTTTTCTCTAGTAAACCCTTTCATTAAAGATTAATCTTCATAATTTGAATTCTTCTTTATGGTCTTGATTCTCATTTATATATATATTTATACAATAATTCCTGTATATTAATGAATTTACAGATAATCTTAACTAAGTAATATAAGTGATTATATAAACATAGTTTAATAGTATAGAAGTCTCTAAGCTTATTAAGAGATAAATAGCATAGGTGGGTGGTCCCTAATGGTGGCTGAATCCTTATCAACCATTCTCCTTTTGGCTATTATAGTGGAAGTGGTCACCAATGCCATTAAAGCAGCCTTTCCTTTTGTAAAAGGAGGAGAAGAAAAAAACGG
>LFRM01349070.1_pt1 | contig 12568 bp, 10 predicted proteins | sample 618341 | NCBI WGS metagenome assembly LFRM01 (sample SAMN03654438, study PRJNA283298) | anaerobic digester metagenome | isolation source: pool of bioreactors CSTR01a, CSTR02a, and CSTR03a thermophilic anaerobic... | place: Denmark: Kgs. Lyngby | collected 2014-05-21
GATGGTAAACAAGGTCTGTACTCACTGCCTGCTTTATGGTGCGCAGAACAAGCGGAGAATTATTGACGATCACATGGTCAAGTTGGTCATCCAGGGAGAGCTGGTTTAGTTCTCCCTGGCCCCTAAGGGGCAACGTTTGTTGGACACTATATCCGTCACCTTTTGGTCGATTAACGCCGTCTATTGCTGGACAGTATGGGTTAGCAGTAACATTAATGTCCACGCCGTTCTTCTTTCGGTTTCTAAAGAAGAAGGTTTCATAATCACTATAGTCAAAGAAATAATCATCAATATCATAATCATCCGGTAAGAAAGCATCGTTCTGATGAGTAAAGCCTGTCAGGGTCATTGTTAGCTTTTTCTGAGTATGATACAGCTCCGATATTTTCTTCTGATTGTCTTCATAATACTTAATAATATCATCGTTTATTTCTTTAGAGATAAAGTCACAGAAACTGAAAAAGGAATTGAACTGTTTCCGCCAACCTAGAATGTCCTTATATGCCGATTTTATACTGGCCATTAACATCCTGAAAAAGACTTCGCGCAACAGTTATACCGATAATTAGTCCTATAATAGTCAAAAATAGATTGATACCATCAAAATCCGATATAGTCATAATTAGTCCTACTATACCAATAGGTAAAAACAAAAATAATAATACAAGTTTAACGATCATTGTTATGGCCTTCATAGGAGTCTCCTTCACTCAGTTGTAGATACCACTTCAGTTTACTTATTGCTACTTCCTGTTTTAGCCATCCAGTCTTATCTATATATAGCCCCAACCACAACTTTGACAACAAACTCAATAAGTCTCCCTTGAGGTTTTTGCTGTGCGATCTATTACAAATTTCGATAACTGAAGTGTAAAATCCTGCAGGTTATAACAATATCTGTATAACCCTAGACAAGAACAGATTGGTGCCTTTTTTGCGAGATAGAAACGGGCTGGTGCCTAATTCGGTCATGGACAGACCGGAGAATTTTATGGATCTGGCAATTTATTTATGATATAATCAAATACTAACAATGGAGTCATGAAGGCTCATATCCTTTTGTAATCCTTTGAACGCAATTCAACCACGAAGGTGAAAGTAACTGCGGGAATGCAGTGATCACTTCGTGGTTTTTTATTTCGATTTTTCGCAAGTACACACATTAAGCATGGAAAAGACTGTTATCGTGGAAATTACAGCAAGGGAAGATAGAACACCGCTTATCTGAAAGCCTTGGCCGGTATGGTTTTGTGTATGCACTATAGCAGCTCTGTTTTCGCATTTATGGTAACAACTAGGAGGTGATGCAGTTAATGAACAGACTTGATTGGTTAAAAGCGGTAGAGTTTCACGGGCACGAGTGTCCGGGCTTGGCGATTGGATTCAGAGCCGTTGAGGCAGCCCGGGAACAGATGGGCATTACTTTTTCCGCGGATGAAGAAGTGGTGTGTGTTGTCGAAAACGACGCCTGCGGTGTCGATGCGGTTCAGGTTCTGACCGGCTGCAGCCTGGGGAAGGGAAACTTGATCTACCGGGATCGGGGCAAGATGGCTTTCAGTTTCTTCAACCGCAGGAATGGAGACGCCTTGCGCCTGATAGCCAAGCCTTTGTCCTCCGAAATGGGGAGAGAGGAACGCCAGGAGTACATATTGAACGCGCCGATCGATAAGCTGTTCGATTTCATGAAGCCGGCTTACAGCCTGCCTGAAATGGCCCGGATCTTTAACTCGGTTATCTGCGATTCCTGCGGGGAAAATACCGCTGAACACAAGATGAGATTACAGGATGGAAAAAAAGTCTGCTTGGATTGCTTTAAGGATTACAGCCGGGGATGGTAGTGACAAATACGAACGACTATAAAAGTTTCACAGGAAGAAAAAAAACGATCCTGGCGCTACTTGCAGTCCTGATGGTTCTGGCGTCTGCCGTTGCCATAAATACTGGATCGATCAAGTTAAGCCTGTATGAGGTTATCCAGGCTGTTATCACCGGCGGTAACAGTGTGTCGGACATGGTGATCTGGAGGATTCGCCTGCCGCGGATAACAGCGGCAATTGTTGCCGGAGCGGGATTGTCGGTGGCCGGTTGTGTCATGCAGAACAACCTCAGAAATCCGCTGGCTTCGCCATCTACACTGGGCATAGCCAATGCAGCCGCATTTGGAGCCAATTTGGCGATCATTGTTTTTGGGGCCGGCACTATACAGAGCACCAGCACCGATGCGGTGATCATCAATAATCCCTATTTAGTGACGGTTTTGGCTTTTATCTGTTCGATGCTGGCCACAGTGGTTATTTTACTGCTTGCCAGGATAAGGAATTTTACTCCTGAGGCCATGGTGCTGGCGGGAGTTGCGCTGAGTTCACTCTTTGCAGCGGGGACCATTCTTATCCAGTACTTTGCCCAGGATTATCAGATTGCCGCAGCAGTGTTCTGGACGTTCGGCGATCTGGGCAGGATAGCCTGGCCTGAAGTAGCCATCCTGGCTGTTCTTGTTACCGTAGCGTTTGTTTATTTCATGTTCAGGAGATGGGATTATAATGCTCTGGACAGCGGCGAGGAAACAGCCAAAAGTCTGGGCGTAAATGTTGAAAGGGTAAGACAGTTCGGGATGCTGGTGTCTTCCTTGATCACGGCGGTGGCGGTTTCATTCCTGGGCATAATTGGTTTTGTCGGGTTGGTGGGCCCTCACATCATGCGGAGAATAATTGGGGGGGATCACCGCTACCTGATACCGGCTTCGGCAATGATGGGCGCTCTCCTGCTCCTGGTTTCAGACACCCTGGCCCGGACCATGGTGGCTCCGGTAGTGCTTCCGGTGGGAGCCATTACTTCCTTCTTTGGAGCACCGCTGTTCTTGTATTTGTTAATCAGGGGGTATCAGAAGAGATGATTTTATCAGTAAATGGACTGGCTTTTGACTATCCCAGTCGTCCGGTTTTACGGAACATTAGCTTTTCTATTTGCAAGGGCAATTTCCTAGCCGTTCTTGGGGTAAATGGCGCCGGTAAATCAACCCTGCTAAAGTGCATTAACCGGGTATTGAAGCCCCGCGCCGGCACGGTCTTTCTACAGAAGGAAGAGGTGAACAAATTCACTCGCAGAGAGCTGGCGAAGAGAATCGGTTATGTGGCTCAGCGCCAGGAACAGGTCAGTACCACGGTTTTTGATGCAGTGCTGTTGGGAAGAAAACCCTATATCCAGTGGGAGGCTTCCCCCAAGGACCTGGAAACTGCCAAAAAAGCCTTGAGTATTCTTGAGCTGGAAGAGTATTCCTTACGGTACCTCGACGAGTTGAGCGGCGGCGAACAGCAAAAAGTGATGATAGCCAGGGCTCTGGCACAGGAGCCTGATCTGTTGCTGCTCGATGAACCAACCAGCAACCTTGACCTCAAGAACCAATTGGAAGTGATCAGGATCATAAAAAAGATCGTCACCAACGGGCAGATTGGTGCAGTGGTCAGCATGCACGATTTGAACCTGGCCCTCCGCTTCGCCGATAAGTTCATATTGCTCAAAAATGGCGAGATATTTGCCGCCGGAGGGTTAGAGGTGATGACGCCCGAGAACATTGAAAGGGTTTACTCAACCCCGGTCAAGATCACGGAGGTTGGGAGCATTCCGGTGGTGGTGCCCGTATAACAATCAAGCCACTGCCAGTAATTATTTATATGGGATATGGGGGATCGTGATGAAAAATAGGATGATATGTTTATCTGTGCTAATCTTGTTTTGCTTTTCACTGGCCTTGAGCGGATGTTCTTATTCCTTCAATTATGAATATGAAACCGAATTTTCCTTTGTAACTGTAACCGATACCCTGGGAAGGGTGGTCACTGTCAAAGGACCCGTGGAAAAAATTGTGGCTATTGGCCCTGGTGCCATGAGACTTTGCTGTTACTTTAACAATCCTGATATTTTCGCTGGTGTTGAACAGATGGAAATTGACAATCCCACCGGCAGGCCCTACCTTTATGCCTACCCGACGTTGACAAGCCTTCCCGTAATCGGAGCGGGCGGCCCGAACAATGCACCCGACGCGGAGAAGATTCTGGCGGTCAAACCTGACGTTATATTTACCACCTATGCCGCTGACAAAGCATCGGCTGATAAGCTGCAGGAGAAAACCGGAATCCCGGTTTGCGCACTGAGCTACGGGGAAACTTCCGCTTTTGATCCGCAGGTAGACAAGTCGTTAATCCTGATCGGCACAATTGTCAGGATGGAAGAAAGGGCACAGGAATTGGTTGACTTAATGGATGAATTCAAGAATGATCTGGATGCGAGAACCAGGGACATACCCCAACATAAGAAACCCACCGCCTATGTGGGAGGTTTGGGAATGAAGGGGACCCATGGGATCGAGAGCACCCAGGGTAATTACTCGTTGTTTAATGCCGTTCATGCCAGGAATGTGGTGGACGAGACCGGGAAAACCGGGTCAGTGATGATTGACAAGGAACAATTGGTTAAGTGGAACCCAGATAAGATATTTATTGATGCGGCCGGTTACCCCTCGGTGCTTGAGGATTACAAGAGAAACAGGCAGTTCTACCAAACCTTGTCGGCGGTGAAACAAGGGGAAATCTACCAGATTCTGCCTTACAATTTTTATACCACCAATATTGATACTGCTATCGCTGATGCATACTACATCGGCAAGGTTCTCTATCCGGAACGGTTCCAGGACATTGAACCCGAGAAAAAGGCGGATGAGATTTATCGGCTCCTTTTGGGGAAAGAGGTCTATGCCCGCATGGCGGAGGACTTCGGCGGTTTCAAGCAATTAACCCTGCCGCAGTTATAGTGATGGGTTTTGGCAGCTTTCTGCCTATGTTATCTGCCGACCGAATTTCCGAGGCAGGAACAGGCTGGTGTAAGTGTCCATGAAGTAGTCATCGGTCATACCGGCAATATAGTCTGCTACCATGCGCGCAGGAGGTGTGTTTTCTTTATACTTTGGGCTCATACCATCAAGGAAATCGTGAAATATGGGGGAGGAGGTATCATTCTCCTTGACCTGTTGTAGCAGAGTACTGAACATCTGGCGGAACATGGCTCTGATCTTGGTGTCTTGAGATTGTTTGAGCGGTGACAAGTAAATGTGCTGGTAGTTAAAATCCCGGAGCGCGTGCAGCGCGGCAACAATCTCAGGGGAGAAGACCAGGAAGGGCTGTCCCAGGCTGTGCTGCACCAGGTCCCGCACCAGGCGGTCAATGATTTCCCGGTTGGTGTTTCCCAGCACCCTTACCACGCGTTCGGGGAGCTGGTCCCGGGTTATCAGCTTTACGGTAATGGCATCTTCAATGTCGCGGCCGATATAAGCAATAACGTCGGAGATCCTGACTACACATCCTTCCAACGTGTACGGCTTAAGTTCTTTGCCGAAGTCCCTTTCCGTCCACAGTTTTTTATACTCGAGTTGAAAGTCCTCGAAGGTCTTGCGGGGGGCGGGGATGTACCGCTCGGAGATGGCCTCTCCATTATGGCAGAGAATCCCGTCCAGAACCTGGAGAGTAAGGTTTAAGCCCTCGCCACCCTTTTCCAGTTCTTGCAGGCACCGCACGCTTTGGGCATTGTGCCGGAAGTATCCTATCTCCTGTTCTTCACATATTTCGTTCAGATATCTTTCACCATCGTGTCCAAATGGAGTGTGTCCAATATCGTGACCCAAGGCGATAGCCTCGATCAGATCCTCGTTGAGCCGCAAGAAGCGTCCAATCGTGCGCGCAATTTTAGATACCAACTGTACATGCAGGACCCGGTGAGTAATGTGATCGTTCTCAAACAGGAAGAAAACCTGGGTTTTGTCAATGTAGCGGCTGTAAGCCAGGGAATGGATGATCCGATCGGTATCATGGAAATATGCAGGTCTGATGTTCTCGGAGTCAGGGATGGGTTCCGTCTGTAAACGTTGCGCGGCACTACTGGGACATGCGTAAGGACTAAAAGTCAGCTGCTCTCTTTTTTCGTTATTCGTTACAATTGATTTCTCCCATGTAGTTGGCAGCAGAATCACTCCTTAACGCTGAATTAATTATGATCCTACCTCATATCAGCTTTGTTAGCCAGATGGTTTTTGGAGAGAACAAGGAATAGGTGACGTTTCTCCTGTTACTGGTCATCTCTTACCTGGTGGCGGACAGGTTACCCATTAATCTCGAGCCGTTTCCGCTGTCGTCTATGGAAAGGGCTGCGTTCGCGACAAGACTTCCAGGGTCGGTACGCCCGGAGTTATTCGACAGTATTCATTGTTATATCTTCTGTCGGCTGCACTGAGAATCATATGCCTACTGCAGTGATGGCCGGAGGAGAGCTCGCTGATTGTTCTGATTAACAACATATTTGTGGAGCAATGGTGGCCAGTCAGGATTTAAGCCGTTATAATTGGAGAAGGAATGCAATTCATTCTGGAGTAATAATCTACCGACTGCAGCAGAATAGCTGCCCGAAGAGGGAGGGAATGTTATGGCACTAAAAACGCCTCAGCAATACCTGGACGAGCTAAGGCAAATGGATATCGAGTTGTATATGTTTGGGGAAAAGGTAGAGAACCGGGTAGATCATCCTGTCATCAGGCCATCCATCAACTCTGTGGCCATGACTTATAAACTGGCCCTGGATCCTGAATATGAGGATATTATGACGGCTACCTCAAACCTGACCGGGAAGAAGATCAACCGTTTTACCCATCTGCACCAGAGTACTGACGACCTGATTAAGAAGGTTAAAATGCAGCGCTTACTGGGTCAGAAGACCGGCAGCTGTTTTCAGCGCTGTGTGGGTTTGGATGCCTTTAATGCTTTATACAGTACAACATTTGAAATTGACCAGGCCCACGGCACCGAATATCACCAGCGTTTTAGGAAGTACATGGAATATGTCCAGGAAAACGACCTGGTGGTAGACGGCTGCATGACTGATGCCCGTGGTGATCGTTCCAAAGCGCCGGGTCAGCAGCCGGACCCCGATGCCTACCTGCGTGTGGTAGAAAGACGGGCGGACGGGATTGTGGTTCGCGGCTGTAAACTACATCAAACCGGCATGATAAATTCTCATGAAATCCTGGTCATGCCCAATAACAGCTTGAAGGAAAATGAAAAAGACTGGGCAGTAAGTTTTGCCATCCCGCTGGATACACCGGGTATGATCTATGTCTACGGCCGCCAGTCCTGTGATACCCGCAGGCTCGAGGGTGGGAGCGTAGATGTCGGTAATGTTCATTTTGGCGGCCAGGAAGTCATGACCATCTTTAATGATGTCTTTGTTCCCTGGGAGCGGGTCTTCATGGACGGAGAGACTGATTTTACCACCATGTTGGTCGAGCGCTTTGCCGGCTATCACCGCCAGAGTTACGGCGGCTGTAAAGTAGGGGTGGGAGATGCCCTCATCGGTGCCGCCAAAGCGATTGCTGATTACCAGGGGACATCCAAGGCTTCACACATTAAGGATAAGCTGGTTGAAATGTGCCACCTTAATGAGACGCTTTACGGCTGCGGGATTGCCTGTTCGGCGGAGGGCAGAAAGACGGCCTCCGGCAACTATTTAATTGATCTGCTGCTGGCCAACATCTGCAAGCAGAATGTTACCCGTTTTCCGTATGAGATCGCCAGGTTGGCCCAGGATATTGCCGGCGGGCTCTTCGTGACCATGCCTTCAGAGAAGGATTATGAACACCCGGTTATCGGATCGCTGGTGAAAAAATATACCGCCAGCAGAGCTGACGTACCGGTTGAGCACCGGCAGAGGATGCTGCGGCTTATTGAGAACCTCACCCTGGGAACAGCCGCCGTCGGCTACCTGACTGAATCAATGCATGGTGCCGGATCGCCCCAAGCCCAGCGGATCATGATCACCCGCCTGATTAACCTGGAGCACCGCAAGGAGTTGGCGGAAACGCTCTGCGGGATAAAAGAAAACCCGGACATTGATTGGTAAACAAAGGTTGTCAGGGAGAAAGGGTTATACATCTTATCTCCCTGATTCACCTTCCCCTGCGATTCAAGTCAAAGGGGAATAATACCGGGCACATTACCGGTTCAAAAATGCACGACCGCCTTCTAGTATGCTAACGATTGGCCGGAAGACTATAGTTATTTTCACGGGCAATAATTCGGAATAAGGTCTGAGGGGATAACAGCAGTCAGGCCATGTTAGTCGTTGTCCCCTCCTGCCCGGTGGGGACAACGACAGTGGATTGTGTGCTCGGTATTAATCTTGATAGAGCGAATCAATATCAGCCGCGAAATTGACTGAAATTACTCTGCGCTTAGTTTTAGATGTAGGGGTAAGTTCATCAAGTCTTTGTAAGAATTTTCTGCGGGGAATCTTAAATTTCTTAATCTGTTCAAAGTCAGCCAGTTCCTGGTTGGCCGATTTGACCGTTTCCGCCACAATTTGATTGACGAATTCATTGCTGGCGAGATCTGGCCCTACTTCTACGCAGACGGACAGGCCATTAACGATTTCGTGACGCAACTGGTCTTTTTCATATTTTATATCTTTAGTGTCACAGAGTCTGATGATTTCATCCCAGTTCGGACAAATAAGCGCAGCGATATATTTTTTTCCGTCACCGAGGATAAGCACCTGATCAATGAGAATGTTCTGCATGATTAAAGATTCCAATTTAGCTGGAGCCACATTTTTACCAGTGTCCATAACAATGATTTCTTTTTTTCTGTCAACGACACGCATGATACCATGTTCGTCAAACTCCACTATATCGCCGGTCCTGAAGAAACCATCATCGGTGAAACTAACCCTATTGGATTCGGGATCATTGTAATACTCCTTTATGATTCCAACACCTTTTAACAACAGTTCACCGTCATCATCTTGACGCCACTCAAGCCCTGGAGCGATCGGTGCATTCCAGCTAACCTTGACTGAGGTAGCACGTCCAACTGCAACACCACAAAGGGTTTCAGTCAGACCGTAGCCGTTGGCTACAAAGAACCCCATACCCAGAAAAGGTTTGTGAAGTTCGGGAAGAATGGCAGCTCCGCCAGAAGCAAAGCAACGAAGACGTCCGCCCATGGCTGCATGTACTTTATCAAAAACTGCTTCTTTAGCTTTAATATACTCCTCCCTGATTTCTCCGGTCAGTTCGTCCAAAAAGTCGAGACTCATATCAAAGGTACCGTCTTCGCCCATACGGGCATCAACGGCGCGCATAGCGACATCGATGGCCCAATCCCAAGTGGCAGCGCCTTCCGGAGTAGCGGCAAAAATCTGGCGGAGTCCTTTCAAGATTCGGTCCATCATTCTTGGGACCATGACCATACATGTTGGTTTAATCTCCTGCATATCCTGAATAACCATGGTCGGACCTCTTCCCCAGGCCAGACATGCCCCAACTGCCATAACGCAGAACATGCCGTAAGTACGTTCCATAATATGGGCCATGGGCATTACCGATAAATATACATCCTCAGTGATAAAACCGATGTTACCCATCATTTGATTTCTCAGGCAACGCCAGAGCCCTCCGGTTACTTCACCGTGACTTAATCTGACTGCTTTAAGCTTTCCGGTGGTGCCGGAGGTATAGACAGTGGTAGCGGCATCATCCGGGGTAATAGTGGCTATCCGTTCTTTGACTACTGTAGTACCTTTAGCCAGAAACTCTCTCCCGGCTGTTCGTATATCATCTAATGTAAACAGGTCCTTACCATTGCCTGATTCCAATCCGTGAAAGCAAATAATGCCTTTAAGGGTAGGCAGTTCAGAACGCAAGGAGTTGATCATGGCGGATATATTCGGATTGCCGGCGAACACGTAAGAGACCTGTGAATGGTTAATAATATATGCAACATCATCTTTTCCCAGGCTCGGGAAAATCGTAGTGGTGCATCCTCCAGCCAGTTCGATGCCCATATCGGCCCAACCCCATTCAGCGCAATTAGGGGACATGATTACTAAATTGTCACCTTTTTTTACTCCAAGGCCGATGAGACCGGCTGCAATTTCTTCAGCAATGACCGAAAGATCTTGATAGCTCAAATTTACCCAGTGGTCATCTTTCCAGTATATGTGTGCATTACGATTGCCATGATGCTTGACCGAATGGTAAAACATCTGGGGCACGGTATGGATGTAATCGTGCCATAAATCCAACCATTGAATTCTGAAATCAGTATCTGGAACAACTTTAAGTGCCATTTTGTTGATTCCTCCTCCTCCCTTAATAAACTAAGCTATACTTTCGATATCGCTTGTTTTCTCACGATTTCATGTTTACGGACAGCCCATCTCTTGTTTGTTACATCTATGTGTAATTATGGGTGATGGTGAGTACGTTCCGCCAAGCCGCTTGATTTCTCGTATTGTGGCCAGTGGGATTCCACACCATCTCCTGGCAGCAACCCTCCCATGTCTTCCTGGGTCTAAAGCCCTTAATTCCTTCGTCCTGCCTATCCAAGAGGTGGAACGTCAGTCATGCTCCTATGTGGGGTCATTGCTTATCTAAAGTATATCGCGATATATATGGAGAGTCAAGTCAGTCATGCTCCTATGTGGGGTCATTGCCCTTATGGTAAAATTCAACCTGACTGTCCCGGCTTCCGTTTTATCGTGATATTTGGTTCTTGAAACTTCGTCCATCGCCGGTTTTGAATGACTGCGGGTAGCCATCTTATGCTGGCAATGACGTGATAAACTATCGTTATGGTAAGTCTCTATTGCCAGTCTAGGCAGCTACTCTAATTGACTGATTCATGTCCCCAAGCATCTTTTCCGGGCTGTAATCAACGCCTTTGGTTAGTATTGCAAAGAAAACCCGGACCAGCTTGCCACAGAGTGCGATGATGGACTGCATCTTGTTGAGCGGGTTATTCTCCCGCCTCAGGTTTCTTTGGTGAAGTAGCCGAAACTCTTGGTTTTTTCCTAGCATGGCAATCATGGAAAAGAATAAGCTGTGTCTCAGTCGTCTTCTACCCCTACGGCTGATAGTGGTCTTTCCCTTGTGTTTGCCGGAACTGTTCTCTACCAGATTGAGTCCAGCTAGCTTCTGTATTTGCCTGGGATCTTGGAATCTACTGATATCGCCCACTTCCCCCACAAAGGTGGCTGCTGTGATTAGGCCCACTCCTTTGATATCCAGGAGTTTGTCAGCATTAGGTACTTGCATCAGCAGATCTTGCATGAGCTGTTCTTGCTTGTCGTATTGCTGACAATACAGGTCATATTCTGCCAGCAGGTTTTGTAAGCTGGCCTCGGAGGCCACTTTACCGCTAGTTCGACCTACGCTTCTATTTGCCGCTTTTACCAGTCTTTCTGCACGTTTTAGGCTGACGCGCTTCATTTGCTTTCTCCACGTCTCTACAATCTTATCAACACCCATTTCCATGACCTTCTCGGGTGTTGAAAAGCTTCTGAGGGTTATCAATGCCGCGTTTCTTCTCCAGTCCTTAAAGACTGTTGTGAACTCGGGAAACCGGATGTCGAGCCATCTAACGACCCTATTGTAGATAGAAGTCAATTGCTCCTGCAGCCGTTCCCGTTCTGATACCGCCTCTCGTAGTTCTTGATAGATGTCGTCGGGTATGTACACTTCCCGATAACGCCCATCTTTCACCAACATGGCGATTGTTTTCGGGTCTTTACGGTCGTTCTTGGTAGGGCTATTGTCATCCAGTTCTTTGGTTCGCTTGACGTGGAACGGGTTGACTATGGCCAGTTTGTAGCCTTGACGTTTGAGATGATCCCCCAGCACGAACCAGTAATGTCCTGTGGGTTCAAAGCCGGCGATGATCTCAGTCTTCTCTTGCTGCTTACATATATCACGCATCCACTGATCAAAACGTTGAAATCCTTGGTCTGTGTTGCTAAATTTCAGCAGCCTGGCCAGCTCTATCCCTCTGTAATCAAAGGCTCTTGCATAGTGGGTCTCTTTACCAATGTCAATTCCAACGACCAGTGTCTCAAATTTGATTTGCGAAATTTTCTCGTTTTGTGTACTTTTCATATAGGGACGCCTCCTCAATCTCTTGTTTTGTGCCTTTCTGTCGCTGATCAGCACAATTCAATTGTATTGATGGGCGTCTCTTTTTTCAAAGATCGTTCTTAAGCATTACAGGAATGCTCCTGTCAATATTCACTGGTGGCTGCTGTTGGACCCGTAAGAACTAGCTTATCATCCCCTCTCATGCTTGGGCGGAATAGGTGAGTTCCTCATAAAATTCATATGTTTCTAATTCCATTGAAAGAAGTAAAATCCTGCAGCATAATAATATTTTTTAAGAATATCGTTTAGAAATATTTCAATAACGAAAAATATGTGGAATACCGGTAAATGCTAATTATTTTGTTTTCCGTTGCCGCAGGTGGTGCCGCAGCTCAAGGAACTGGCGGAGAATCTGTGTGGGATAAGGATGTTGAAGGTTGTCAGAAGGGAGCAGGTATTCATCTAGATTTCCCTGGCGTACCTTTTCCCCATGTAGCTGTGATTGAGAGGTAGCAGCAAGGACTTTAATAGCTCCCTAAAGCCTAACTGGTTGAAAAAAGAAATCGAGTAGGAGGGGGCGGCTAACCCCCGTCCTCTCACACCACCGTACGTACCGTTCGG
>LFRM01398873.1_pt1 | contig 12562 bp, 11 predicted proteins | sample 618341 | NCBI WGS metagenome assembly LFRM01 (sample SAMN03654438, study PRJNA283298) | anaerobic digester metagenome | isolation source: pool of bioreactors CSTR01a, CSTR02a, and CSTR03a thermophilic anaerobic... | place: Denmark: Kgs. Lyngby | collected 2014-05-21
ATACGGGTCTGGGCAGCAAAAACTCCCAAGGCTTCGGCTGCTTTGCGGTTATTGAAGGGTTAAAAAGGTAACCATTTTTATGCAATTTATACAAATTTTACACCCAAATTTTTATGGGACAAATATAGTGTGCCATTAGTGTGGTATAATATATATGAAGGTGTTATAACACTAGTTCTGGAAACTTATGTTCTAACTTATGCGCAATACATATCTTTTTGTCATTCACAGGATTATAAAACATACGCAAAATACATTTTCGATGAATCTGGTCAACTTTTATCCGAGCAGTGTATACATTACTATTTTTACTTCTATGAAAATATAACATATGCGGTTAGTGTACAGAGTGAGGAAATTGCTTCCACAATTATTAGTAGAGAGGGGATGAACTGTGCTTGGTGCGATTAGGGAAATTGGACGGCTTAGGATTAAACAAGAAGAATTGACACCTTTGCAGGTACTTGTGGAGGACCCTGATTCGAATGGAAGATATGAAAAAGTAATAACAATTATGTTTGAGCAAGGGTGTAGTGGCAATTGGACTTTTAAGGATGTTGAACTGGAAAACTACGAAAAAACAAAGGTTATAAGGTATTTATACAAAAGTGGCTCAGCCAGCGGTGCAGATTTTACACCAACAGCAAGGTTAAGTGGCAAGCCTGAGGGAACGTTTGACAGAAAAATATTAGGATGGTTCAATATTCTGAATGATAAAGAACTTCCCATTTCAAGTCACGAAATCGACTTTTTAAATCACATCAAGGATGAGTTAAATAGTAATGCACTTCATATAAAACAGGAGATTTTAAGAATAAGAGATGAAATACCGAACAGAATTGGAATAGTGGTCACACTAAAGTTTAAACAAAATACTGAAGAGAAGTATGTAGGTGATTATCCTGTTTTTGTGCAACTCTTATTTTACCAGGTAGATAAAAAGAATGAAAAATGCGCGACAACAGACAAGATATGTTCTATATGTGGTGAAAGAAAAGATATGATTATTGGTAATTTAGATACTTATGCATTCTATACTTTGGATAAAATCGGTTTTATAACCGGAGGATTTAAGGGAAGTGAGGCATGGAAGAATTTCCCGGTTTGTAGAGAGTGTAAATTTGAATTGGATGAAGGTAAAAAATTCTTGGAAAAAAGCATGACTTTCAGGATGTGTGGAATAGAATATAATCTGATTCCTAAATTTATCATAGGAACTGAAATGGTTCCTCAGGAGATTCTGGATGTATTTGTTGATACGTCAAAACGGATTTCATTGAATCAAGAAGTAATAGACAGAATTACAGCTGACGAAGATGATATATTATATTACCTAAAAGATACTAAAGATATTATCACGCTTAACTTTCTTTTCATTAGGAAAATGAACGCTGCCGAAAGGATTATTCTTCTGATAGAGGATGTATTTCCATCTCGTCTTCGCAGTATATTTAATGCCAAGTACAGCACTGATGATACCTTTGAAGATAAATTCACATTTGCTTCCATAAGGAATTTCTTTTCCAGATCAGATCCGAACAAAAGTGATTATGATCTTGACAAGTATTTTCTCGATATAGTGGACAGAGTGTTTAAGGATAGACCGATCAGTTATCATTTTTTGCTGAAATTTATTATGAAGAAGATCAGGAATGAATTTATAAATGATGGCTATTATTATCAGGCCATTAAGGATGGTCTGATGACTATATACTTTTTACAAGCATTAGGATTAATAAAAATGGAGGGGGAGGTCATGGAAGAGAGAATTTTTGATGGATTGTTTAAAAAGTATGGACCTGCGTTTGAGACGCCCTTGAAAAGAGGCTTGTTCCTACTCGGTGTGCTTACTGAACTATTATTGCGGAAACAGTTTGTAGAAAGAAGTGCAAAACCGTTTATGAAAAATTTGAAGAGCTTGAAAATGAATGAACGTGATTTCAAGGGGTTATTGCCAAAAATACAAAATAAACTGGAAGAATATAATGCTTTTGATAAAGGTAAGAAAATTATAGCAGGTGAGGCGGCAAATTATCTGTTACTTGCGCAGGATGATTGGCAAATGTCGGTTGACGAGCTTAATTTCTATTTTTCAGCAGGTATGAACATGGTGAATGAAGTGGCTAAAATTGTCTATCCTGATGAAAGACCTGAAGAAATTGAAAATCAAGAATAATAATTTTTTGAGGAGGTAATTGGTATGTCAATAGTGAAAAACAGATCTGAAATCCTATTTCTTTATGATGTGACTGATGCCAATCCGAATGGTGATCCAGTTGATGAAAACAAGCCTAGGATCGATGAGGAGACCGGAATTAATTTAGTGACTGATGTGAGACTAAAAAGAACTATAAGAGATTATTTGTATTACTATAAAGGATTAGATGTTTTTGTTCTTGAGATAAGAGAAGACGATGGTAACCTGAGGACAAAGGAAAAGAGGCTGGCAGATTATAAGGGAAATGAAGATATCATAAAAAAATGCATTGATGTGAGGCTTTTTGGAGCAACTACTGCGGTTAGGGATAAGACTATGACCTTAACTGGACCTGTACAGTTCAAATACGGTAGATCATTGCATAGGGTTGATATGGTATATGTAAAAGGAACCACTGTAATGCCTTCGCAGCAGGACAGGAAACAAGGTACATTTACTGAGAAGTACATACTTCCTTACTCATTGATAGCATTCTACGGTGTTATAAATGAAAATGCAGCTGAAAGTCAGGGAATAGAGTTGACAGAGGAGGATATCTCGTATCTTCTGGAAGGGTTGTGGAATGGGACAAAGAACCTCATATCCACTTCAAAGGCTGGTCAGATGCCCAGATTATTAATTCAAGTGGTATATAAAGAGAAAAATTTTCATATGGGTGAGCTGGACAAGAGGATTAAGTTTGTAAGCGATAAAAACGATGAAGAGATCAGGGATATAAAAGATGGTAAGGTGGATATAACCGAACTGATAAATGCTATAAATATTTACAGAGATTCCATTGAAAGGATTAACTATAAAGTGGATGAACGCGTAGCTTTGATGTTAAATGGTGAGGAAGTGTCTATACAAAATGCACTTGCAGGATTTGATTTAGGTGAACTTATATTTTAAGGGGTATGTATTATGAAGACATTAGTCTTTGATATATGTGGGGATTATGGGCATTTTAAGAAATTCTATACGACCTCCTCACCTCTTACCTTTTGTTTCCCTCCACCACCTACTGTACGCGGGATGCTGGGAGCTATAATAGGTGTAGATAAAATCGAGTATTTAAATATATTTTCCCATAAGGATTGTAGGATTGCTATAAGAATTCTATCACCTGTTAAAAAGACCAGAATAGGGATAAATCATATAAACACTAAAGGTAATTACTGGATTCCCGTAAAAAAGAAGAATCACGAAGCTCGAACTCAAATAAGAACAGAATTTTTAAAGAATCCTGCATATAGGATATATGTGTCTCATGAGGATAGTAGTGTTTTTCGCAAATTAATAGATCATGTAATGGAACATAAGACTGTTTATACCCTTTCAATGGGGTTGAGTGAATTGTTAGCTGATTTCACATATGTAGGGTTATGGGAAGTAAAAGAAATACATGGCGGTGAAGGAGAAATTGTTACTGTGATACCAATGGATACTGTAGAGGAGTATGGCATACACTTTGAAGAAGGTAAGAGGTATTTTAAAGAAAAAGTACCTGTAGATATGAAGGCAGATAGAGTAGTCGAAAGCTATAAAGATGTGTTATATGAAGCTCAAGGAAAACCGGTTTATGTACAGACTAAAGTATGCTGGGAGGTTGAAAATGGAGAGCGTATTGTATTCTTCTGAGTTATTCTCGCACAAAGAAAAGGCTCTTGAGAAACACTTAGTTGCTGTTGCAGATATTGCTACTCAAAACTTGAATAAGGCACCCAATAGTATATTTGATCATTATGGTAAAGAAATCATATCGAGGTTGGTTAGAATTTGCGCCTTATGTCACGATATTGGTAAAGCTACTTCATACTTTCAAGAATATTTATTTGCATCTGAGAGTAAAAAAAACAGTCTTAAAGCCAAAGACGAAACCCGGCATGGGTTACTGTCCGCTGTTGCATCATATTTTGTCTCAAAAGCAGAGTTTTGCGGTTCTGATTTGCAAGAGGGCGATGAAAGGGATTTTTTACCCTTCATCGCCTTTTTGGCTGTTCGCAGACATCACGGTAATTTCAGAGATGTTATGAATGAAGCGTTATTAAATAAAAAGGAAAAAAGTGTTTTATTAAGACAGGTGGAAAGTATTGATGAAGCAAAACTGGCTATTGTTAACGGCAAGTTAATTCAGGCAGGTTTGAATGTGGGCATAACAGCCAGCGTGCTCAGAGAATGGGTTCTAAAAATTTCGGATGAGCTGAGGCGTATGAGAATGAAGTTGAGAAAGCTAGAAAGATCAAAAGATATTGAGCCATATATTTTAACCAATTTTGTTTTTTCGTTACTTATAGATGCTGATAAAAGCGAGGTTACGGTGGGGAAGAATGTTAGCCGTCCAGAGGTTAATTTGGATTATCACATTGTAGATAAATATAAGGCGACAATGAATATAGAAGATAATTGGATAAATAGTTTAAGACAGAGGGCATATCATGAGGCGTTATCTGCTCCAATAGATTTGAACGCCAGAATTATGTCAATTAATCTTCCTACCGGTTTGGGTAAGACCTTGACATCATTAGCTTTTGCACTTAGGTTGAGAAAGAGGCTGCAGTCAGCAAAGGGGTACACCCCGCGTATAATATATTCCCTTCCATTTTTAAGTATTATCGAGCAGAATGCTGAACAGTTTGAAAAAGTATTAACAGCCAACGGATTTGATGTTGATACCAGCTTGTTACTAAAACATCATCATCTGGCAGATTTATACTATAGAAAAGGGGAAGAAGAGTTTGAGCCCGATGATGCAAAAATTTTGATAGAGGGATGGAATTCAGAAATAGTCGTCACCACATTTGTCCAACTTTTCCATACTCTGCTTTCAAATAGAAATCATGATCTGCGCAAATTCCATCGGTTAAGCAGCAGTATAATCATATTGGACGAGATCCAGTCCATACCCGCTTATTATTGGCTGCTTATTGGACAGATGTTTAAAAAACTAACCGATGACCTTGATGCATATGTAATATTGGTAACTGCTACTGAACCTCTGATTTTTTCTCGGGACGAAATTGTCCATCTGGTGAAAAGAGAGAGTTATTTCAATGTTATGGAACGAGTGACCATTATTCCTCGTGTTAAAGAAAGCTTAAGTTTGGAGGATTTTGCTGAAAGTGTTGAGTTACAGGACGATAAAAGTTATTTGTTCATTTTAAATACTATAAATTCTGCAAAAACTTTCTACGATCTTATAAAAGAAAAAACAGGGGAAGAGGTTGCTTACTTATCGACCCATGTTGTGCCTTATGAAAGGCTTGAACGCATTAAACTTATGAAGGATAAAAAGGTGAGATTTGCTGTTACCACACAGTTAGTGGAGGCAGGAGTAGATATTGATTTTGATGTTGTATACAGGGATTTGGCACCGCTTGACTCAATAAATCAGGCAGCCGGACGCTGCAACCGGCACGGAACGAGTAAAGGGGAAATCATAGTTGTTTCTCTGAAGGATGAGAGAAGAGCGTATGCTTCTTTCATTTATGATCCGGTGCTTCTGGACATAACCAGAAGAATATTAAGTAATAAAGAATTTATTGAGGAGAAAGAATTTTTACAAACAATTGATGAGTATTACGTTCAAGTACAAGCGAAAAAATCCAACGATATTTCCAGAGGGATTTTGGAAGCTGTTTATAAGATGAAGTATGAAAGTGTGGATGACAGTACATGTATTGCAGATTTCAAACTAATTAAAGAAGATTATCCCAAAATCAGTGTTTTTATTGAGCTAAATGATGAAGCAAAATATATTTGGCAAAGATATGTAGAGATAAAAGGGATAAAAGACTTATTTCAAAGAAGATTGCACTTCAGTCGTATAAAAGCTGATTTTTACAAGTATGTAATTTCAGTTCCGATGGAAACTAATAATATTCCACCAGAAGTTGCAGGTTTCAGGTATGTTGCAAATAATATGCTTGATGAATACTACCACAAAAATACCGGTTTTATGACTCAAGGGGTGATGGCGTTATGGTAGCTATAACGGGTACTATGGTACAGAGTTATAACATATGCAAGCGACAGACATGGCTTATGGCCCATCAGATTATACCAGATCAAGAACATACCTACATAGAAATGGGACGACATATTGATGAAGATACATATGGAAGGGATAAAAGAAAAATTAATTTCGAAAATGTAGTGTTAGATATTATAAGGTCAGAAGAAAGCGGCATAGTTGTGGGAGAGGTAAAAAAGAGTTCAAAGGCATTGGAAAGTGCAAGATTACAACTCGCTTTTTATCTTTATAAACTTAAACAAAATGGTGTGGAGGCCAGGGGGCTATTGTTATTTCCGGAAGAAAGAAAAAGATTAACTGTTGAACTTACTCCTGCTTTGGAAAATGAGATAGAGAATATATTAAAGGGAATAAGTGCATTGATCTCACTGAATATGCCACCGCTTCCTAAAAAAATAGGATACTGTAAAAATTGTGGACATAGGGAGTTTTGTTGGGCTTAGAGAGGGTGATTTTCATTGAAGAAAACTATTTATATATTCTCAGATGGAGAATTGAGGAGAAAAGATAATACTGTCTATTTTGAGAATGAGGAAGGAAAGAAGTTTATTCCAGTTGAAAATACCAAAGAAATATGCGTATTCGGTGAGGTGGACGTTAACAAACGGTTTCTTGAGTTTTTGACACAGAGCGAGATTATTATGCATTTTTTCAATCGTTATGGATATTATGTAGGCACATTTTATCCGAGGGAACATATGAATTCAGGATATATGATACTGAAACAGGCCGAAAATTATCTAAATTTTGATAAAAGGTTTAAGATAGCTTTGGAATTTGTATATGGTGCATCAAAAAACATGAGGCAGGTACTCAGGTATTATATAAACAGGGGTAAGGATTTAAAAGATGTAGAAGAAAATATAAAAAAATTAGAAAATGAAATAGGATATTATAACGATATAGAAGGGATCATGGCCATGGAAGGTAATATTAGGGAATATTACTATAGATCATTTGATACAATTCTAGGCAAAGCTGCCTTTACTTTTGAAAAGCGTACCAGGAGGCCGCCTCGGAATTATTTGAATACCCTTATAGGTTTTGGTAACTCCCTGTTATACACTATTGTCTTGAGTGAAATTTATAAAACACATCTTGATCCGCGTATTGGGTTTCTACACGCTACTAACTTTAGAAGGTTTACGTTGAATTTGGACATATCAGAGATATTCAAACCGATAATTGTAGATAGAGTGATTTTTACGGTGGTAGGTAGAAACATGATAACTGAGGATGACTTTGAAAAGAGTATGGATGGTCTTGTTATGAAGGAAAGAGCACAAAAAATTTTTGTGCAAGAAATTCAAAACAAACTGAAAACAACTATAAAACATAGGCATCTTGGAAAGCATGTGTCCTACAGACGGCTCATAAGACTGGAATTGTATAAGTTAGAGAAACATATCATAGGTGAGGAAGATTATACAGCCTTTGTGGCCTACTGGTAAAACCAGGCTTATGAGATTCAGTTTTATTATTATATTATAAAGCAAAAAGATGGGGGTAAAGATGTTTTTAATTTTGGTTTACGATGTAGGGGAAAAAAGAGTGGGGAAAGTTCTTAAGATTTGCAGAAAGTATTTGAATTGGGTGCAAAATTCGGTGCTTGAAGGAGAAATATCCGACGCAGGATATAGAAAGTTAAAAATGGAGCTAAAAAGAGCAATAAATGAAAAAGAAGATTCGGTTATATTCTATATATTAAGAACAACGAAATATTCAAAACGTGAAACTATGGGTATAAAAAAAGGTGGAGATGATATTTTTATCTAAATAAACATTATAAATAAAGAATGTATATTTGTCGTCGACCTCCAATAGTGCAAAAACCCCTGGAGATCGACGACAAATTTTTTTATTCCAAAAACCTTGTAAACCTTTATTTTCTGGGAAAATTATGTTATAATTGGAAATAACAAATAAAGCAGATCTGATGTGGCAAAAAATAACAAACCTTGATACAACTGCAACTCAACAGGTTTTTAGTCTACCTATAAGGAATTGAAACTAAATTTTCCTCCTTTTATGTAATAAAATCCCTTATAAGTTTTTAGTCTACCTATAAGGAATTGAAACCATGGTAATTAAAAATAAAATTAAAAATAATTCGAAGTTTTTAGTCTACCTATAAGGAATTGAAACCTCCTGAAATTCATCCCACTCGGGAGAGTGTTCATAGTTTTTAGTCTACCTATAAGGAATTGAAACAGCATTTAAGGTTTGTTTTGATGAGTTCAGATTGTTCCTGTTTATGGCCTACTTATTAAGGAATTGAAATCCTAGTTTTCCGGGTGTCCATGTTACATTTATATTCAGTGTTTAATTGCATAACAAGTTGAAATTGTAAATTATGGTGAGTGGTGTTATAATGATATTGGTTTTTTAGTCTGCCTATAAGGAGTTGAAATTAGCCACCCATATTGATAAATTTTTCGTATTTAAGATTTTTGATTACCTGCAAGGGATTGAAAGCCCTAGTGATAGCGGGTTGCCTTATCTATCGCGGCATGATCGTTTTTTAGTCTACCTATAAGGAATTGAAACATATCGGAGAAAGAAAGGACGACGAGGTCTTTCGTTGTTTTTAGTCTACCTATAAGGAATTGAAACCTGGTAATGACCATCAATGCAGTCTGATATCCTTGATTTTTAGTCTACCTATAAGGAGTTAGAAGTGAAAGATTGAAAACGGCAAGCATAAATTGCTTGCCGTTTTCTTAAAGATCATATGTTTATATGCATACGATTAGTCTTCTATTTTAGCAGGTTCTCGCAATTAACATAAAAATACCAGAAACTATGTAAAATTTAGAAGGATTTTGCCATTTTGTATAGAATTATATAAATGGTGAGTAAAAATGGAGCATTTAAAATTTTTTTAATTAAGTAAAATATCGGAGCTTATGAAAAAAGCTACGATTTTTTTATGAAAAAAATTTGGTGTTCTATGGAGTTTATTATGAGTATGTATGTTTAGTTAAGGATTTATGCAAAAAACACACCAAGGAAAATTTTGTGTATGAAACCTTAAAAGATACGCAATGAAGTATATACTTAGGAGGATAAAGATGTCTGATGATAACAAAAGGATCGTTCTTATATCCCTTATAGGAAAAGGGCAGCAAGGAGACAAGGGTTACAGAAAAGCAGAATATTTTTTTGACGAAACCCAGGAGGCTATAAGCACATCATTCTTCGGTTCAGCTCTGTACCGTACATTAAAAAAATTAGGTCACAACATAGAACAATGGATCATATTCGGTACTGCTCAATCCAACTGGTCAGAACTTTTAAGTACGATAGAGGATAAGCTGCATGACAAAGCACATCCTGATAACCTTCTTAAATTGTGGGAAGAAGTCTATCAACAGGAGAAAGACGGCATTTCTGAGAAGCTTCTCAAGGAATGGGAAAGTTTGCTTCAAAACGATCTTCCGGGTGTACGCCTTCTCATGGTGGATCCTCTTAAACACGCGATTTACTTAAATACCATGCTGAATGAGGTAACAGACAAAAAATGCAAAGTTGTACTGGATATAACCCATTCTTTCAGACACATGCCGGTCATGATAGCATTTTCGCTTATGGTATTAAGATATATCAAAAATATATCTGATGTCACCATATATTATGGGGCTTTTGACATGAAGTATTTTATGGATAATCCCCATAAGGATTATGTACCGGTTATAAAAATTGAATTCGGTACACAGTTGATTTCCCTTGCTGAAAGCCTGGCAACTTTTAATGATTCAGCCTACTTTGTAGATCTTTTAAGCTTAATGGATATACCTGGTACTGACGATACCTATTTTTTGCTTGAAATGAACAGGCAACCCAGAAGCAAGTTGACTGAAATAACACAAAAGTTGAATGAAATATCTGAAGGAGACGATTACCGGGCTGCTATTGCACGATATCTGCACAAAGAGATCAAACCTTTGCTTGAATCTACTCTGGATAAAAGGATGGTTGAAAGAGCAAAGTTTTTCTTTGCCAGGAAACAATATTTAAAGGCATTGATATTGCTGTACGAGGGAATGATCATAGGGATTGGAAGAAAGCATGGTTTTACCAATTATATGCATTATGGTGAACGGGAACAGATAAGAAGCTTTATAAAAAGCAATACTCAACGCGTATTTATGGACCAGGATCAAAAAGAACTGTTTTATAAGATTGAATATACCAGAAATGCTGCCGTACACGGTTCTGTTTCAAGAGGTACTCAGGACACGCTTGAAAAAATTGAACGGTTTGAGGAGTTGTTTGTTGAAGGGGTGAAGCTCTACGACAGTATTGTATAACACAGGAAATATGTACTGGTAGATGCAGAGGTGGCAGGATGATAAAATTTTTCTCATTTCTCGGAACGATAGAGCATTCTCCAAGCAATTATTATATGGAAGATGGACAGGAGCAGCGGTTTGAAGTAACTGATTGCTGTTATGTTCAGGAGGCTCTGTTAAGGATATTAAAGCAAAAGGGAATTGATTTTGATGAAGTGGTGGTTTTTACCACTGAAGACTCTTATGCAAAAAACTGGATAGACAATGCATATAAAAAGGATGCAGTGAACCGGCCGGGGCTGAAGAAAGTTCTTGAAGATATGTTCAAGGACAGCCCCGTTGCTGTAAAAAACGTAAATGTTCCTGCAGGTGACAGCCAGGAAGAGCTGTGGGTACTGTTTGAAACCATGTTAAATGAGATCGATGAAGGGGATCATATAATACTGGATATAACCCATTCCTTTCGATTTTTCCCCGTGCTTGCTTTTATAGTCCTCAGCTTTGCAAGGATTACAAAAAAATGCGAAATCAAAGGCATATTCTACGGGGCTATGGGCAGCAGAGCCGGAGACGCCGGGCAAACTGCTCAAATCCATGTTCCGATATTTGATTTGACACCATCTGTTGAATTGTTTGACTGGTTTTTTAGGGTTATTGATATAAACCATGAAGGATGGATGGATCATACCGAAAGGATCGGTATGATCAGACAAAAACTGGATGATTTTCTCAACAAAGCAGTAGAAATAATACAAGGGCGTTTGGAGGGAACTGTTTTAACTGGAGCGAATCCGATGGATAAACCTTCCAAACCTCCAAAACGCATGTTTCTTATATTTTCTCATAGGCTTACGGATATGCAGAAGCATCAGGCTGAGACGGAGCTTGGGATTGAAGATTTTGTTTACCTTCCCGAAAACCTCTCTCAGAAGTGGAGCAATGTACCTCCTGATATAGAAACTTTGGATGAATATCTGTATGACTTGCTTGTATGGCTTGATGAGAATTCGTCCGAAGGGGACTATGTACTGGTTCAGGGGGATTATGGAGCAACGTTTATGGTGGTAACATACTGTCTCAAACGAAAGCTGATTCCGGTATATGCCACCACCCGCAGAGTGGTACGGGAGCGGAATGAGGGTGGCAAAGTTATAACGGTGCGTGAGTTTGAGCACGTTGACTTTAGAAGATACAAAGGTGAGGAGAGATAATGCTTATGAGGAATGCAGACATAGCAAGGCTTTTAAATCCAAAGCCGGTTTCCTGGTCTCGTTTTGAAGAAATAAAAAAAGAGATTACGGACCGTATTGCCCGGGAAGATAGCGGCATAGCCGGTTTGCTGGACGAATACGGCGACATACCCTTTTATTTTAAGCCGGAAGATACGGAAAAGTTTATGCCGTCAATAAGGGATGTGGCAAGGCTTTATGTACTCATTAATTACCTTTTATCAGAAAGTTTGCAGCAGCCTTTCGTTTCAGCGGAGTATTACAGAAAATTTTTTGACAATCAGATGGACGAGGTAAAACAGTATATCAGCAGTGTTATCAATCCTGCGGAAGAAAAACCTGTCTCTCTCCCTCAGGATGTTAAGGTGGATGTTGTATCCGGCTCGGTTTATAAAGTAAAAAAATATTTTCTGGAGAACAACCGTATTAAGGATATAAGGGGAGCCAGCGCTTTAATAAAATACATGAGCGAGGATATAACCCTGGATTATTTTAATGAAAAATATATACCGGAATGTGTAATATACTGCGGCGGCGGTAATATGTTGGCATTTGTTCCGGCAGGGCAGGGTAAAACCATATGCAAAGAGTTTGAAACAAAATATGCTGATATTTCCCTGACCGCCCGGCACGCTTTTGAACACATCTCCTGCAGTCTGGATGAGCTTATGAAGGATTATAACGAAAAAATGCGTGAGCTCAATGAGAAACTGGATGAAAGAAAAAAGGTTAAGATATACCCGATAAACCCCGACAGCGAGCTTGATGCTGTAAAAATCGGTCCGCAGCTGATCCGTTTTGACAAAGCTGA
>LFRM01247229.1_pt1 | contig 12553 bp, 28 predicted proteins | sample 618341 | NCBI WGS metagenome assembly LFRM01 (sample SAMN03654438, study PRJNA283298) | anaerobic digester metagenome | isolation source: pool of bioreactors CSTR01a, CSTR02a, and CSTR03a thermophilic anaerobic... | place: Denmark: Kgs. Lyngby | collected 2014-05-21
GGGTGGAAATTCTGTAGCTGATAGAGAACGGAAATTTATATCTACATTGGGGGCAGAGATTTATATCTGGCTGAGGGGACTGAAATTTGATGGTTGAAAATTGGGGGGAAAAATTGGGGAAAAATTTTTGTGCGTACTGGGGTGGGGTGTATTTAGGGGGTATTTTTACCCCCTTAAAATTGATACGGGGTGCTAAATAGGGGGTCTAATTAGGGGGTCTAATCTAATATAGGGGGTCTAATTTAGCCCCCCTAAAAATAACAGTCTTATTAAGATATAGCCTCCTTGTATCTATTAAAGTACTTATCGTATGAAGGTTCATCCACAGTCTTCATTCTATTCAGGTTTTTAATAAACCCAATTTCGATTGCTTTGTTTTTTTTGTCTTCAACTGTTTGGCAATTTTCTATTTGTTTTATTCCAACGAATAATGCTTTGTCTAAGATTTGAAACATGGCTTTGGTTTTTATTGGTTTAACATTTATATAAAGCAACCCCCTTCAAAAAGAGGGGACATTATTTTTCCATTATCTTTTGGACATAATCTTTGTTTTTAAGATAGTCGTTTGGGTTGTTTATAAAGTCTTGTCTTTCAAATAGAAGGTGTGTTTTTATTCTAATTCTTTTACGTGTTTTTCTTGAGTACAGTTCGCAAAAAGTTTCACCATTTTGAGTCCATTGAGTGTTTACGGCTGCAATTGAATTTTCTTTTAGAAAATCGAGACCATTTAAGAATTTTGCTCTATCGTCTGATAATGATTTTGTTGTAATCATTTTTGGCATGACTGTAAGTTTTTATTGGTTTAACATATATATAAAGCAAACCCCCACAAAAAGAGGGAGGTTTGCTTCGTATTTTATTACGATAACAGTTCTGATTTAAGATAACCTATTCTTTTATAAAAGCCTGCTGAGTGAATTGATGTTTGTAGTTTTAAGATTTTGTAATCAAAGTGGTGGCAAAGTTCGTGTAGAAGTGTATCGAAGACAGTTTTGGGGGCAACAGGCTTTCCCTTCATTGCAGTAAATTCAAAGACACGAATATTTGCATTGTTAACATAATACACTCCCAGAGTTTTGCTTTTTAGTTTGCCGTTTTGAGTTGTATTACTTTGAGTTCCCCCGAAGATAATACGTGTTTTTGAAACATTTAAGTCGGAGCAAATTGCATCTGCAACGGTTTGCAAGTTGTTTTGGTTTACAGAAGGTTGTTCTCTTAATGATTTGAACAATGCTTTTGTTTTGATTGAAAGGTTACAATTTGGCAAAGTTTCAAATTTATTTGATAATTCGTAGTTGTCCATTTTGGTTTGTTTAATTGGTTTAACATATATATAAAGGTTGGGAAGTCAAAAAGAGGGGAGAATAAAAAAGATAAAAATATTTATTAAATTTTTTTTTGATTTCTGTTGTGGCGTAAACCTATGAGTTGAGTTATATAGATGTGGGGCGAATTTTGTTTCCCCTCTTTTTTATCAGTTGTTCTTTATGTGAGTGTTAAACCAATAAAACCAATAAAAATGAAAGTAACAAAAAAAACCATAAGGGGTTGGGCAAATAATTCTAATCTGTTTTTCTCTGAAAATACAACAAATGATAAGTTTGTGGCAAACTTAAAAAAGTTTGAAAAAGAAAATTTGTCAGAGTTTAAAGTGTTGTCATGTTTTCAAACATTAAGGGGCAAAAATGCAAAAGAAAAAGTGGTTATTTATGGCTGGTATTGGAGGGGTTCGTGGGCAGACCCTACAAAAGAAATTGTAAGAGTTTATTATAAGTAAGAGAAGGGGTTTTCCCCTCTTTTTTGATAGTTGTTCTTTATGTGAGTGTTAAACCAATAAAAGATAAACCAAAATGAAAAAAATTACAAGAGCAGAATTGATAGCATTGTTTTTCAATCCCGAAGTAAGTGGATTAAACGGTGCAAGTTTCATAGGAATTGACAGCTTAACCGATGTTAAATTGTCGGGTGGCAAGGCAAATCCAATGCAAGGGCTTGTTGCAAAAGCGACTGTTGGTTCTTCGGTTATGATTTTCAGTAACAAAAATTCAAACGGTTACGAAAATATGGTAGAACGTCGTTTGGTTGCTGAGGGCAAAGACCCAAACAGTTTTTCACTTTCTCCGAGAGTTTGGGGAACACGCATTGCGAATACGCCTTTGGTTGAACACAAAGGAGAGTATTACCTCGAAGTAATTTTCCTCAAGGCTGGCGAAAATTCATATTTATTCAACGGCAAACCGATTAGAAAAGACTTAATTGGGGGGTTGCCTGAAAAGTCTGAGGAAGGCAGTCAAGGGGGTTTGGATAACAAAGTTATCATTCGCACTTACAAAGTGAGCAGCATTACAAGAATAACAATTAACAAAGAAGTCTATTTTGTAATTCCTGAATAAAAGACATTGAAAAAAGGCACACTCAAAAGTGCCTTTTTTTGTGCCTTTTTTTGTGCCTTTTTTTTGATAAACTGATTTTTGCACAATAAACTAAACAATGTTATTGTGCATTTTTTAGGTTATTCATTGTGCAGATTTAAGGTTTACGATATAACAGAAATCAAAAAAAAATTATTTAAAAAATATTTAGATTTTTTATGGTTTACGTAATAAGAAAAGTCTCCCCATAGTTTAATCTTTTGGGGGTTTTTGGGGGCAAAGGATGTTTATATGAGTGTATGTATGTTTTAAAAAAATAGTGGCTAAAAAGGGCTTAAAAACTCTCCCTCTTTTTGGTTTTGGTTCTTTATTTGGTTCGACGAATGTTAAACTAAAAGATTGGGCAAAGAAATGCGTTAGTTAATTTTTCAATAATACACAGTGAGGTTTTTTAAAAATCTCTCCCCTACGTTTGTATTTATATAGGCGTGGGTATAATAATTTGAAACCTTTCCCTTCTTTTTTACGTATAATTCTTTATTGAACAAAATATTGTTGATATGAAAATGAAAGCTCGATATGAATTAAATAAAGCTGCAAAGGTTGGAGAAGAATGTGTTTGTCCAAGTTGTGGAGCAAAATTTATTAAAACAAATTATCAGCAAGCATTTTGTAAGTCAAAAAGTGGAACTCAGTGTAAAGACAGATATTGGAATACAGTAACACCCAAAAAGCGTTGTAATACGACAAGAATAAGTCCTGCAAGTGCGGCTTTTATGGCAAATAATTCAAAAAGAAATCATATGTTATATGGAGTTGATGCTCCGAATGTTTATGGGGGTTCAGGCAGAATACAAGGAATAACGAGTGAAGGGTACAGAATTATGGATGGAATTGCTTATGATGAATGGGATGACCCCGTATATAAGGTTGATTTTTTTAACGACACACACCCCCTTGACCTTGAAGGATAAGGTTTCCCCTCTTTTTTGGTTGTGGTTCTTTATATTGTTGAAACCAATAAAAAAACCAAAGTTATGAAAATTGTAAAGAATTTGGATTTAGATAATTCAGAACACATATTTGCTTATGAGCCATTTTTAGAAGAGGATGTTGTTGTAGCGACAATAGAGTTATAAAACAAATAGAAAAATATGGAAGTTGGCTTCCACTAGACTTGAGATGTTTTCCTAAACAGTTTTAATTAAAAAGCTGTCCCACAGCCACTCATTTCTGTGGTATTAAAGTTATTGGTTAAAGACGTCAAACATTGTTATTCCATATATTTGCCTCATATATCCTTCATTGAGGCAAATTGTTAATAAAAACTATTTCTTAACAGATATAACTTTAACTGTTATGATTTTACACTGACATAGGTTTCTGTCAGCAACCTAAATATCAAAGAACATTGCTATCTATAAATATATAGAAAAAATTTATTTTCCATTGTTTTTTAAAAATAATTTTATATATTTGCATTAAATATTATTAAATGAATTCAAGACCATAATTCCAAGACAATATGGCCTGCACATGGATATTTTGCACCGCACAAATACGGCAAAAGAACAGAAAAATACGCAAAAAAGATTGGTTATCGGTTTAACAATAATTAAAAATTGGGGGGAAATTTGCTTCCCCTCTTTTTTATTATTTGTTCTTTATGTAAGTATTAAACCAATAAAAACCGATTATTATGGAATTGCCAAAGGAATATACAAATGTAATGATAACCTATAAAGCAGAAATAAGTTATGGCGATTATGGTATTCAAAAACGAAAAGAAATTGTAAAAAGAAGGGCATTTTATTCAAAAAGTGATGGGTTTTATAACAGTCAAGACCAGTGGATTGAAACGCCAAACGGTTATTTTAGTGTACCTCAGTTTTGGCAAGATTTCACTTTTAGTGATGGAACAACAGCCCTTTTGCCCCACACTTTTTATCAGTATCCGAGAGTGTATCCTGAAAATATTATAAAGTGGGAATATGAGAAGATGGATTAAATCCCCTCTTTTTTGGGGGAGTTACTTTATGTAAGTGTTAAACCAATAAAAACTTACAGTTATGACACCGTTTGAAGAAGCACAAGAAAAAGTAAGAGAAGGTTTGTTAAAAGCACCTTCAGTAAGTGCAAATGGAAAGCCTATTGATTATTTCGGCTATCAGATTGCAACGCATCATTTTAATTTAAAGTTGATGGCAAGGGGAATGACCTTCAATGGCATAAAGTTTACAGACATCAAAAAATATTATGGACTGAAGGGAAGGTCGGCAAAAGATTGTTTGTCTCAATTTGAGGCGATTGTTGAGGACTACAAAAGAAAGTTTGGGTTGTTGCAAGGAGTAAGCAAAAACTAAAAAATAAAGAAAAAACAGAAAAAATTATTTTCTGTTTTTTTATTTGATTTCTGTTATGGCGTAAACCTTATTGGTGGGGCGGTTTGGGGTTTGTGTTTCCCCTCTTTTTTATCACTTGTTCTTTATATAGTTGTTAAACCAATAAAAACCGACTGTCATGGAAAATATCAATAGAATAGGATTTAAGAGAAAGGATGAAAAGGCTGCTTTGGCTGATGTTCCTGCTGCTTCAAATGTTCCTGCACCAGTTGCAGAGAGTGAAGGACGTGCGTTTCCTATCAGTTCTGCTCAGGCAGATTTGATTGAAACAATTGAAGAGCTTTCGAGTATTATTGCAGACAAAAAGTTTTTTACCTTTGATGATAATCTTAGAGCAATTTATGTAATCAAATTGGTTAATGCTGTTGCTTTAAACTCAGAGTTGTCGGCAAAAACGATGCTTTTGATTGGATAAAAGAAATAAACGTGGGGGTTGAGTTTTTCCCCCTCTTTTTTGAGAGAATTGCTTTATAAGAGTGTAAATAACAAAAACCTTAGAGACATGATAGAAATTTTAAAAATGCTTTGATTTTGGTGGTGGCTTAACTCAATATCTTGAGTTCGAGAATGGTTTGTGCACGAATTGTTTGAGAGCGTAAAGATGCAGTCCCATCACCTAAACTAATAATCTTAAAATTTAATTTTAAAACATTTTGCTATGATACGAGCAGGTCCAAAGTAAGAAACAATAATTAATATTCTAATATAATAAAAAATGCCGAATTTAAACCCCTCCGTTCCCTTTGTGGCTGCGGTGGGGTTTCTGTGTTTTATGAATGAGAAGTCTCCCTTCCCCCCTCTTTTTGAGGGGTTTTTCTTTATGTAAGTGTTAAACCAATAAATTAAAAGAATTATGAATAATAGACACATTTGGGAGGGTTGGACTGTTCAGGATTTTATCAATGACCTTGAGCCGACCTTTAATATGATAAATGATAATAGGTCTTGGCAAAAACGTTTTACAAGCAGAGATGAAGTGAAAAAGTGGTGTATGGAAAATCAGCCAGGTTACAAAAAGTATGTTAAAGAAGTTGTGGATTATTTTTGGGAAAGAACAAAGAAATATTAAGGAAAAGTCTCCCCTCTTTTTGGAGGGGTTTTCTTTATATGAATGTTAAACCAAAAAATTAAAAGGTTATGAAGCGTAAATTCAGATTTGAGAGTTTAAATCACAAAACAGGTTTGTGGGAATTAAAGTTTTACACTGCAAATAAAAACTGTCCTTGTTGCAGCCGTTTTGAACGTGTTGTTTAACTGTGGTTTTCCCCTTCTTTTTGGGGGGTTTTCTTTATATGAATGTTAAATCAAAAAAAATGTTATGAAAGAAATATTTTTTATATTAAATTCTCCTTATAAGTGGGGCAAAGGTTGGACATTTTCAATTGAAGATTATAAAGAAGAGCAACAATGTGCGACAAAAATCATTGAGGAGCTGGGCTTTACTTTTAAAGAAAATGCTTATGATGTTCCTGAGGGCATTAAAGACAATGGGGACAGTTGTTATATGCACCCAATGGAATATGCTTTTAAGATTAAAGAAAGCGACAATGAGGTTGTGGTGTTTGAGAAGATGCAAAAAATCGAAGAAGTTGTAAGAAAAAATTTATGTAGATTTTCATCAATTACATCAATCTACACGAAAGATAGTTAAGAAGTTTTTATTGGTACGGAGAAAATCCCCTCTTTTTGGAGGGGTTTTCTTTATATAAATGTTAAACCAATAAAAAGAAAAACAATGGCAAAGTCAAGAAAAACAAAAAAGGTCTCCCCCGAAGAATTTAAGGAGCTTTATTTAAAAGCGAATAGAAAAGGCAGCAGAGAAGCTGAATTGGATGGCTTAACTGGTTTCACATCGAAACATAAAGTTCATAAAAGCAAGAAGACTTATAGTAGAAAAGGAAATCGCAAAGAAGTATTTGTTTAATGATTAAAAAAATTGAATTGGTATGAAAAAGATATTGTTTAAAAAGTTGTGGGATTTAAGAAATGCGAGTTTCATTATTTTGACAACTGTTTTTGTTATGTTTATTTATTTAAACATTGATTTTGTGGGGCATTATTTTGCTGGGTTTGGCTGGTGGTGTCCGTTTGTGTTGGTTACAGCTGTTAACGTTTTGCTTGCATTTGTGTATGCTGTTTATATTGTTCCTCAGATGTATGAACTTTGGTTCAAAAATTGGAATGTTGCAACAGAAGAAAAGAAAGAAAAGAAAGTTTTGAAAATTTTCCCCTCTTTTTGAGGGGGTTTCTTTATTATATTGAAAAACAACTCACACTCCGTTGGCATGGTGCAGGAAATAATACTGTGATAGGTTCGATTCCTATATGTGGGGCAAAAAATAAGAGAAATGGAAAACACATTAGATAATTGGAAAAAGTTAATGGATAAAAACGATTTACATCTTTTCAAAAAATTTCTTGTTCTTTCCAAAGGAAAATTGGAAGAAATTAGAGAAGAATGGAAAGGTTTAAGAAGAATTGCTTTAGCTAAGTTAAATGAAGAATTAAATAATTCAGGGAAAAGCGGGCAATTATTAAACATTGATGTATCTGATGATGCTTTATATCCATATTTAAGCAAAAGTGTTAAAAATACATTTTTTGCATATTCAAGGATTTTGGATTTTGATTATGGATTCAAGCCAAAAGATTTAATTATAATTAAGAAAGGGATTTAAATTTTCCCTCTTTTTTGAAAATGTTTCTTTATAAAAGTATATCAATAAAATTTTAGAATTATGGAAGACAAGAAACTAAAAATTGGACAAGAAGTTACAATCAATATTCCATTTGCTTATACAATAGGAGAAATGGGTTTTTACAGTGGTAAAATTTTAGAAACCATAGAAGATTGTAAAAATGAGGTATTAGCTGAAATTGAAGCTGGTGTACTTAATGAAAATGAGATATTCCTGACTGTTGAATAAAAAAATTGGTTTAACAAATAAAAAGATGTGGGGGGGATGAAAAATTTCTCCCTTCTTTTTTATTAAATTTTTTTTAGATTTCTGTTGTGTCGTAAACCTATATAATTTCAAAGTTAAGGTCTCCCCTCTTTTTTAGTATCAGTTCTTTATGTATGCGAACCAATAAAAACCAATATTATGACTTTTTTAAGTTTAAATGATGTTTACCATATTTGTTGCCAACAAATGGCAAAATATAATTTATTTGATTATGGCTGGAGCTTTGAATTCGACAATGCAAAAAAACGTTTAGGATGTTGCAGATATTATAATAAAACCATATCATTATCAAAGTATTATATTGAAATGAATTTGGAGCGTGGAAATGATATTTTGGATACAATTTTACATGAAATTGCACATGCTTTAGATTTTATTCGCAATGGTCGTAGCAGTCATCATGGTCGTAATTGGCAACGTATTTGTATTGAAATTGGTGCTAATCCTATAGTCGGTTACAAAAAAGATTTAAATTTACCAAAGGGAAAATTTTCTTATGTATGTCCAAATTGCGGTAAAGTATCGAATTTTCATAAAAAAATAAAAAGGGATTATGCTTGTGGAAAATGCTGTAATGAACATTCTTTTGGTAAATTTGATAGTAAATATAGATTAGTACCTAGTGAAAATAATCCTTATTAAAAGGATTTTTTCCCCTCTTTTTGGGGGAAATTTCTTTATATATGTGAACCAATAAAGAAAAGCCATGCAAAATAAAACTGCGAAATTATTAATAGTAAGGCAAGGAAATTGTTTATCTACTCAATTGCAAAAAATTACAGGCGACACATGGAATTTGATTGATTATATTGCTTATGAAAAAAGCGATGTAATAAGACACAAAACAACTGGCAAATGGTTTGTGGTTTTAAGTCAAACTGAATATGATAATTTAAATAAAGAAGCATTGGCTGATTTATTTTCTTATTATAGAATTGCATATAATTTTTCTACAATAAGGGTTAGATAAAGTCTCCCCTCTTTTTGGGGGAAATTTCTTTATATAAGCGTTAGAAACCAATAAAAAAATTAAACCAATGGGAAATACAGTTAAGAATTATACAACAAAAAGTGGTAAGAAAATTGAAGTTCACTATTCAACAGGCGATTCTCGTTCATGGGATAACCTTGCAAAAATGATTTGTTTCCATAGTAGATACAACTTAGGCGATGAGCATGATTACAATCACAATGACTATTCGGGATGGGATGAAATGGAAAGTGTAATTGCAAAGAATGAGGATGTTGCAATCATTAAGCCTCTTTATCTTTATGACCATAGCGGGATAACAATTGCAACAAGTCCTTTTAGTTGCAGATGGGATTCGGGGCAAGTGGGATTTATTATTGTTACAAAAAAAGCAATTAGAGACAATTGGAATATCAAAAAAGTAACCAAAAAATATTTGGAGAAAGCAGAGAAAATTCTCGAAGGAGAAGTTGAGACTTATGATTTTGAAATTCGAGGCGATGTTTATGGGTTTGTTGCTGAAGATGAAGATGGAAATAACATTGATTCATGTGGGGGGTTTTATGGAAGCGATTTTATTGAGAATGGTATGGTGGATGCTATTGAAGATGAAGAATGTGCTGAATTTTTAAGAAACGAAAAAAGTTTGTTTTAACAGAATATAGAAACTTTCCCCCTCTTTTTGGGGGAAATTCTTTATATATGTGAACCAATAAAAATTTACAATTATGATTTACAGTTTATATTCTCAGAACAAAGATATGGCGGTTGAGTTTTTTGATGTATTTGATGCAGATAAAATCAAAGCTGCAATTGTGATACATTTAAAAGCTGATGCAACTGATACAATTGAATATTGCAAGGAATATTCTAAAAAAGACATTAAGCGGTATTATGGCAACGAAATTATTGCCTTCTATGCTGTTAACCCAAAAAACAAAAAAGTGTCAAAATGTGTCTTAAAAGGCGAAAAAACATATTACAAGGCGATTGAGTAAAAACGGAAAGTCTCCCCTTCTTTTTGGGGGGGTTTTCTTTATATGGGTGTGGAATTTTTATAAAATGTTTAATAATTAAAAAATAAAGTTATGGGACTTACTAAGGCGCAAAAGCATAATCGAATGATGGATAAAATATTTGAACAGTATCACCAGCATCAAAATAGTCTCCCACCATGCCAATTATACAGCAGATTTTTAGAGATAGCTCAGGAAAAACTGAAAATAACAATAGAAGAAGCTCGAAACAAATACGGATTATATACCGTCGCTGAGTGGGAAAAGCTCTTAAAATTAGGGTGGAATAAATAAAAAAGTCTCCCCCTCTTTTTGGGGGGTTTTTCTTTATGTATATGAACCAAATAAAAACTACAATGAAAAGAATAGATTATTCAGTTAAAAATACATCAGAAGGAATTAAGACTATAAGCATTTATTCTCCAAATTTGATGGCAGAAATTGAATGTTTTGAGGGCTTTTATTCAAACGAAGAAGAAATCCAAAATTACTTAGATGATAATGGATATGAGGATGAAACTTTTGAATTTTTTGAGATGATACTCAAAGGAGACAAAAGAAATGAAACGCTTATTCCAGTTCATATTGGTACAGTTAGAGATGAAAATTTTTATTATGTTTGGAACAGTGTTTTGGAGGCGTGGATTAACATTGGTTTAATTCCTGAGAAAATAAAAAGAATGTATGCTGCTGTGTCGCAGCCAAGCTCAAAAAACAAAAAAAGAAGAAAATAATTTTGGGAAAGTCTCCCCCTCTTTTTGAAAGTGTTTTCTTTATTAAGCTGTAAAAACAAAAAAGCTATGTTAAGTTACAAATTTAAGCATTTAGAAAAGCACCATAGACAACAAATATGTCAAGCCATATATGAGGCGACAAGAAATCATATTACTATGGGCGAATTGCTTGAAAAGATAGATGTAATTATTGATATTTATTTATCCAAGAGTGATGTTGCCGATAATGAAAGTGAAGAAAATGCTGATGCTTGTAATCTTTTAAAGGTTGCAATTGAGAAAGGCAATGAATATAGGGCGGAAGTTCGTCCGATAATGGATTGGGTTAAAGAAACCGTGGAAAGTGGCATAATGACCGAAGCTGAGGCATTAAAAATTGCTTATCCGAAGATGCAAGAAGTACATAACAGAATTTATAAAAAAGAATAAAAATACTGTGTTTTTCCATAATTGGTTTTATGTTTGGTTCAACGTGAGGCGGAGGGGTGGTTCCCTCCCCTCTTTTTTGGTATCAGTTCTTTATATAAATGTTAGAAACCAATAAAACCTTAAAGATTATGTTAGCAAAAATTTCAGTAGCAGTGTTAGTATTATGCACGATAGTAGTGGTAAGTGTAGCAGCTTTGGTTATGGTGGAGAGAACGTTTTCCCCAAAGATTCCAGCAGCAGTTGAAACAAGAGCAGAACGAAGAAAAAAAAGATAAAAACTAAGGAAAAGGAGCAAAAAAATGCTCCTTTTTTATTTAAAAAATTTTTTTGATTTCTGTTGTGGCGTAAACCTTGTTTATGAGAGTTTGGGTTTTTGATTTTCCCCTCTTTTTTATTACTTATTCTTTATTGAATTGTTAAACCAATAAAATCTACAATTATGAATTTGCAATTAAACATTAGCGGATATTTCGACATGAAGGTTTTTTATCTTAATGGTCAAGAAGTAAAAGATGAGAATGAAAAAAAAGAAATAGCAGAAAAACTACAAAGTAGTGATTACCTTATTGGAATGGAAAGTAGAATTATTACCAGTTTAAAGAATTTAGATAAGGTTTTATACCTATTTACAATTTCTCCTACCGATTCAGTTGATTATGAATTTGAGATTTGATTTTCCCCTCTTTTTTGACAACAATTCTTTATTAAATTGTTAAACCAATAAAAACCTGCAACTATGTTACATTCAACCAGTCAAACAATTTTAGCAGACAACGGAGTACAAGTGTTTGCAAACTGTGATATAGAGTTAATTCTTAACATGGCTTTTGATTATGAATACACAAGTGGCAGCAGAAGAAATCGTTATTCTGACCAAGAGGTTTGTGAACACTTTGATATTAGTTTGTCAGAGTTAAATAGAATGAAAGATTTACTTTCTTATGATGCTTGTCATGACAAAGATGGAAATTATAAATTTTAAGTAATTCCCCTCTTTTTAAACAGTGATTATTTATTGTTGTAACGTAACAAAAATAATTTACATTTGTAATCTTTACCAATATGAAAAGCTCAAAATCAAAGGAAAAACAACTCAATGAGTTTTATTCTGAATGTTACTCAGAAGATGCAGCAGTCGAGGAATTTATATACTTAACAAACAAAAATCGTAGTGGCAAAGTTACAACTGTAAACAACATTAGAAAATGTTACAGAAACGCAACTTTAGGTTCATTACTCAAGAGATTGGATTCAATAAGATTTAACACATTTTAAAAATAAAGAAATGTATAAAAAGTCAGATATTAGGTCAATTGGAGAGTTGCATACCTTCAGTGGAGGTCGCAAATTAACGCCTGTTTTTAAAGGACATATTATGCCTATTTTCGTTTATGTAACAAAGGAAGAGTTTGAAGAAGTGAGGGGTAATGTTGAGAAAATGAAAGATTTGGCAATTGAGAAGTTAAATGCTTTGTAATGGAAAGTCTCCCCTCTTTTTGATGCGTTTCTCTTTATTGTTTTGTAAACCAAATGAAAAACTATTATGGAAGTTCTATCTATTAAAAAATACAATGCAAAACAAACTGCAAAGTGGCAACAAAATTATAATAAAGTTGCCGAAGAAGCAAGGTTTGGAAAAAAAAACTGGTCTGAGTTGCCTCAA
>LFRM01212567.1_pt3 | contig 12552 bp, 12 predicted proteins | sample 618341 | NCBI WGS metagenome assembly LFRM01 (sample SAMN03654438, study PRJNA283298) | anaerobic digester metagenome | isolation source: pool of bioreactors CSTR01a, CSTR02a, and CSTR03a thermophilic anaerobic... | place: Denmark: Kgs. Lyngby | collected 2014-05-21
GAGTTCTTGCGGTAGAATCATTTTATAGCAATATACCAAATATACGAGCTCTAATAAGTATTAGTAATTGGTTGTTAACTTATTCCTCATATAAGGGCAGTTTACTACGCAATATATCTACATCAACCTGACGCGGTGTAACTTTATTCTTGATGGCAAGTGCAGCTGCAGTACCTGCTGCTTCTCCCTGAGAAACAACACAACCCATAATTCTTGTTGTTCCATTTGCCTCGTGCGTTGCTGATATGTTTTTACCTACTACAAGTAGACCTTCTATTCCCTTGGGTAGGAAACAACGGTAAGGTATGCTGTAGGAACCCCCGTCTTTAATAAATTGGAAGCTAGTTCTTCCACCCTTTGGGTCATGAATGTCTATTGGATAAGCACCTCGGGCGACACCATCGTCGAAATCCTTGCCTCCCAGCACATCTTCTCTTGTCATTATATAATCACCAATAATATTCCGTGTTTCTCGGAATCCTACTGGTGCTGTTGATATAATCGCAGCGTTGCGGAATGCAGGTATGTTCTGTTTTATTGATTTAAATACACGCATTACATTTCGACGTTCCGATATTTCTGCCTGAGTTACCTCTTCTGCATCCACACCTGAATAACCAACTGATCTGGTAGCATTTAATGATATCTCTCCATCTCTTAATGAAACAGCGGTAAATGTAATTTCTGGTTCACCTTCAACAGGAACAAGATGCCCAGCCAAATGCACCAAGCTGGGCTCAGAACCTTCAGTTTTAGCTTCCTTGATAATCCTGGTATGCCAGTTTCCCCAACCCTTCACCGTCTTGCCTTCTTTTAAGTCTCTTAGAAGCTGTTCTAAGTCAACTCCACCTATACGGAAAAGTATAGAACAATTTTGTTTAAGCTCATTTTCGATGAATTCGCCTCCAGCCAAATAAGCCAGATCAGCGTCACCTGTACAATCTATAAATACATCAGCCTCGTAAGTTTGTAGGCCTGACTTGTTAGCAACCTGAACAGCTTTGATTTGGTTGTTCTCCTTACTAACATCAGTTATGTAAGAATAAAAGAGAATGTCAGCACCGGCCTCCAAAATCATCTCTTGTGCTACATACTTATAATATTCTGGGTCGTAAGGAGTCAGAGAAAAACCATACTCATTTGGGGTTTCAGGAGTATTCCAGTATGCACCTGTTGCATAACCGAAGCAAGCTCCTTCTTCCTTTAGCCGTTCAATGATCTCACTCATTATTCCATGGTTAACAACCTCGCCATTAGCGCTTATAATCCCCAGAAAAGGTATTCCATAAGACGCAATGCCTCCTAAATGTCCGAATCTTTCAATAACTAAAGTTTTTGCGCCTCCACGAGCTGCTGCAACGGCGGCTGCTACACCAGCAGTGCCGCCACCTGCAACTATTACATCATATTTTTTATTCATAACAACACCTCTCCTTGTATGGCAATCATATAAATAATCAAAATGCTCAGATTCACTTAAGCATTGAATAACACAAGAGCGGCATCTACATATAACACTTCCATTTGAGGCCGCTCTATTAGTCATTTAAGCTATTAATAAGCTGCTTATAAAGTTAGAGTACTTCTATAGACCGGTATTTCATGGGATATAACTCTTTCAACCTGCCCAATTTTCCACCTTATTTTGTCAGGATCTGTAGTGTAACCCATAGCAGGTTCCCAACCCAAGCGAGAGTCCGCCTCTACTAGTGGAATTGTATTTTTGGCGTTAAGAATTTCAGCTTCCGCTATTTCAACTAGCTCGTCCAGTATCAGGTTGATTTGCTCCACATCTTCTTCTATTCTTAGTTTCATATTGAGCTTCCACCAGTTCTTAACATTTATAGCAGTTTTCATAGTGTTTACCATAAACTTACCGTGATTAAGCATACGCTCGCCAATAAATCGTTTATTTTCAGGAGTATCCTTTAAGGCCTTTTCAAGGGAATCAATACCATTTTGCCATAAATCCATCATCTTCTGTATACCCCTTAATTCAACGCCAATACGTAATGAAACAGGACTTTGTCTTGCATCTTCAAAGGGTTCATAGAAATTAAAGAATATCCCACCCCTTGTGTTAGGTATCTTTAAATCCTTAGATAAAAATTGCTTGCTGAAGTTCGGATGAAAAATCAAAGGATAAGACGGACCAATCCTAAAGGGTCCATACTGATCTTCATTGGTTGGAACATAATGACGAATAGCTTCGCTCCAAAATTCCCATGCTTCTAAAACATCAGCAGCTGCCTTTTCACCGAAATCTCTGATAGCTATGGCTTTTGCAACTTCTTTACTATCCACCCGTGGTTCCCAAAATGCCCAATTGGTCATTTCAGCTACAAATGAAGGCCACCAGCCGTAATGATGAGATTCTACCAACCCTGACAGACCGTAATCTTTATTAGCTTTGAGAAGAGCATCATATCTTCTTACCCATTGGAAAGGCACAGGCTCATAAGGTACAACACCAAAATCCCATGTTAGACCTGCAGAATTGCTTAAGGTGTATAAGTTCATGTTTTTCTCTTTGGCAACCTTTGCTTCAGAGCTAAAGTATTTTCCTGGGCCTTCAAAAGAAATCGTATAGTCAACACAAACATTCGTAATGCCTTCTCTTTTTATCTGCTCGAACATCTCGAATGTAACCATTAAAGTAATATCATCAGGCAAAGCTTTAATAAGTTCCAGCCTTTCTTTTTCAGGTGCCCAGCCCCAGTTATAAGTCCAAAATACTATATCAGCGTCACTCTTATGTTTTCTAATTACTTTCTTAATTAAGTTAACAAAATCGGGATAGTCATTGCAAGGCCACCATCCTGGGCTAGGCTTATCTGCAATAAGATCTTTTTCATCTTTTTCATAATATCTTTTGCCCGTTGTTCTCTCGTCCCTGCTGGGAAATTCTACAGATTCGCCTACCAGCACCATCCCTTTAGCCTTAGGATAACACTCAAATAAAGTACCATAAATGCCCTCATAGTATTGTTCTGCTTTAGGATCATCTGGATGTAACGGACTGGCTATATTGCTATATAGATATACATCTATTCCATATACTTCAGCTCTTTCGATGATATCATTAATGTCCAGCCGATCTAATTCCATCTTGTCTACATTTGAAAATGTAATAACAATGGCATCCATCCCAAAATGCGCTATTGCGTTTAATTGGCTATTTGGATATTGTCCGGGGCCCCAGCCTGAATGTATCATTCTAGGTGAAAAAACAGGTTTTCTTATTAAGTCTTGCTCGGAAACTATAGGGGCTTCCTTAAGGTTCATAATAATTTCTAAAAAGTAACTTCCTTGCGCTGTTCCGCGATCATCATTACCACAAATGATCAAGCGTTCTTTTTCGCATAACAAGCGGTAACTACTTTTCTCGGATAAATCCTTGCCAATATCGCCTAGATCTTCTTTCGTAGCTAAAAGAATAACATTGTCTTCTTTTAATGCTGAGTGCAAGTCATCTCTTTTATCCAATAAAGCCGCAACGTTCATGCTCGCATTAAGATAATCTTGTAAATCTTTTGCGACATTTTGAATGACCCTAGAAGAATTGTTTTTTATTACTATCCTCCAGCCTTCTTCAACCATAACTTCATTATTGCTTGGTTTTACATTCCAATCACGTCTGTCAGGCTTATGAACTTCATCAAGGTATTGCCTGAACTCAAAGTTTTTTTGAACTATGTCATTGCTAAATTTTGTATCCATTGTATTCTCCTTCCTTTATCTTTTGTAAAATCGTTTTCATATTATGATTCTGCCTTTATTGATTATATCCTTCATATTCTTAGCAAAAAATACGCCTTAATTGGTGTATTTCAAAGTAAATTCTCATATTTTTGCTTTCCATATAGAACTCGCATGATTATAACTTTATCATTTTCTTCCTCAATTAAATAAAACACAACATAATTGTCAATTATTAATTTTCTATAACCCTTATTTCTTAGATATTCATCAGCTACATAATTACATGAAAAAGGAAATTGTCCTAACCCCATAATTCCTTTTTCAATTTTCTCCAGTATGTTAGCAGCTGAAGATGTCGCAAATAACTCTTCTGATATATATTGATAGATATTATCTAGATCATCAGCCGCTTTTGGAGTCATTTTTATAGTATAATTACTTGCCATGCCTGTCCTTCAAACTTTCAAACACCGCCTCGGCATCTAAAAGTTTTTCTCCATTTTTTATTTGATTTTCTGATTCTGCTAATTTTTCATATAAATCAGCTCTTGCTAACTTTTCCTTATAAGTTTCCATACTCATAATAACCAGGTGACCATAACCATTTTTTGTTATATAGATAGGTTCTTTACTTTCTTCACAAAGTTTTGATATTTCACTTGTATCTCTTAAATCCTTAATTGGTCTTATTTCTATCATAACATAGCCTCCCTGCTAATATTATGACTTAATTATAGCATTATTATGTTAGAAACACAATAAAATCTATATCTTTTTTAATCTCCGCGAATCTCTAGCCTTTTCTTATTAGGTTACTGTCACAACCGAAATCCTCAACTACTGGATCATGATCTAATATTTTGTTAAATTTAATATCTAGAACGCCATTTTCTGCGACAGTTTACTTTATAAACGGAACATTAAAGGCATCGTCTGCTTGGAATAGTCCGAAATCATCCAAATACATGATACCGCCTTCTTGGAAGCCGTTAATTGTGGCAGACATACGAACCTGAGTAACGGGTTCACCGCCTACTCTTGCGGGTATTTGATCCATTACCCCAATTGTTTCCCATCTACCTAGCGAATTAACAAATGGCTGTTGCGCTGTTCTAATCGAGGATAGAACATTACCGTCTTTATCAAGGTACTCTAAATCCAACCATACTGTACCTAATAATTTTGTCACAACAGTAGTAACATAATATTTAAGCTGTGCAATAATCAATCCTGGTTTAACGTCAACAGTTTGATTTATGTTTCCAGACCAGAATTCGTGCAAGTATATACTTGCATCACCTGTATGAGGCTTTTCTTCTTTTCGTCCAAACTTGCCATAACGGGATATTTTCGCGTCCCAATGCTCAGCTGTAACCAGTTCATTTCCTGTTGTATCTGGCTCTTCAAAGGAGGAGTTCAGATTAATTGGTTCATTCTTAATAGCTCTTAACATTAGTTGTGCAAAGTTTCTGACGTCTTCTGCTTCACTGTTTTCAGCTAATTCAATTAATCTATCATGTACTGGGCCTTCAACTTCTTCGTATTGTTTTACATAATTAACAATCTTCCAAAAGCATCAGGGTTCAAGCCTGACCAAGAAGTACTTAATTTCGATCCATGGCGAAGAATTGGATCATCCTCAAATGAATCTAATATCTCGAATCGTTTCTTAGCGTAATCAAGCTTTGACTGGTAGTTAACAGATTCTTCAAGAAGCAACAATGCATCCTCTGCATTTGTAGGTGCATCTACCTTTTTAGGGTAACTAAGTGCAGATGCTTCGTAGTATTCAAATTGTTTTAATATAAGCTCTGCTCTTGCCTTTTGTTTTTCTGTAGATGCACTTGCTACTGCTGCTCCTAACCATACACGACTTTGCCTAATTTCTTCATCACTTACAATATTAAAGTAATCTGCTGAAGTAAAGTCAAAATAAACTATTCGTTTACGGCTTTGGAACCAACTCGTATCTTCAATTCGATTTTCCCAAAAGTCATGCCAATGTTCAAAATATGCTTTCAAATAAGGTGCTGCTTTGGCTCTGAGTCTAAGTGAATTCATTTATTGTAAAGTACATAGTTTTGCGATAAAATCATGTTGTACATATCTAATATTCAAAAAGTTTTAGGGGGACAGATAAATGGAGAATAAAATTAGATTTGGGATAATTGGATGTGGTAACATTGCAGGTAGCCATGTCAAATCTATCCTAAACAACAAAAGAGCAGAACTAAAAGCAGTTTGTGATATCGAGGAAGAAAAGGCAAAAACTTTTCAAGAAAAGCATGGAGCACAACACTACTATACCGATTATCATGAAATGCTAAAAAGGGATGACCTTGATGTAGTTTGCATTTGTACACCTAGCGGAATGCATGGAGACATGACAATTGCCACCGCAAATGCAGGTAAACATGTATTCTGTGAGAAGCCATTGGATATCACTAGCGAAAAGATGACACAAATGATAGAAGCATGCAGAAATAATAAAGTAAAGCTTGGATGCGTATATCAAAGAAGGCTTATGAAAGAAGCCGTTGCGACCAAAAGGGCTATTGACAGTGGTGAGTTTGGGAAGATTGTACTTGCAGATGCTTACTTGAAATATTATAGAAGTCAGGAATATTATAACTCAGCAGGATGGAGAGGAACTTGGGAACTGGACGGTGGCGGCGCCTTAATGAACCAGGGAGTTCATGGCATTGATTTGATTATGTGGTTGGCTGGCGATGTGAAAAGTGTTTTTGCTAGAGCAGAAACATTGGCAAGGGATATCGAAGTTGAAGATACTGCTTTAGCTATTTTAAAGTTCACCAGCGGGGCTGTTGGAGTTATTGAAGGCACTACTTCAGTATACCCAGCACAGGAAACTCGTTTCGAGATCCATGGGGAAAATGGAAGCATTATCTTTGGAGATTCCGGATTCCAGCAGTGGAGAAAGGTAGGAAGTGAAGAAGATACCTTTCCTGATGTAATAAATGAAAAAGTAGGTGGTTCAGATGACCCTGCTGCGATCAGCGATTTAGGTCATGATGTATTAATTGACGATATGATATCTGCTGTTATAGAAGATAGAGATCCTATGATTACAGGAGAGTCGGCCAGAAAAGCAGTTGACTTGATACTTGCTATCTATGAGTCATCAAGAACAGGTAAGGAAATATTTCTATAAAATTATAGATAATCTCAATAAACGAAGTTTATTTCGTAGCTAGTGAATTAGACAACAACTAAAAGACCTGTCTGCCCATGCTTTGTAATGTGCTTGGGTGACAGGTCTTTCTATAGGACTTCCTATTGTAAATTTTATGATTTCTTATACATCTGACTTAAAAAAGCCTTCCAAACTAACCGGGCTCTTCCCTTGGAACGGTATCTCACCTAATATCGCCTTTACAAAAGCTCTTTGTGTTGCAGTGCTAGAAGAGAATGCGTTTACATAAGTCTTAAGATATGGAAAGTCGTAAATTTTATATGGATCTCCAAATGAAGTAAACACCATTTTGGGATGCTTTAATACCTCACCTCTCCAGAATGGCAGAATATGATCCCAGCCAATTCTAAGTGATCCACCTGCATAGTCCTGACTACTTAGTTTACAATTTATTAATACCGCCTGACTGTTATACAAATCATCTTGGAAGTCTTCACGAGTCGCATTTGTATAACACACAACTTCAAAGCCCCTGTTTCTAAGTTCTTCTTCAAGTACATCCAGCTCAGTTAAATAATGGGTTGTTGGTCTTTCCTTGTCCTTTTTAATGTTCAGCATTAAAACCTTATCACCCTTTTTAAGATTCAAAGGTAGAATATTATCATAATCTCTGACAATATTAATTGATTTCTCGGCTATTTTATCTGCGTAATATTGAACCTTGTCTGCTTGGGTAATTTCATTTAATACTTCGTCCTGATTGTCGAACAATCTTGCTTTGTTTTTAAGATGAAGTATCCTTCTTGCAGCATCCTTAATTCTTTCCATTGGAACCTCACCAGACAATACTGCATTTTTTATCTGATCAAAATATTCAGGAAGTGGGAATAATAAAATATCTCCACCAGCTTTTACATATTCAACTGCTAGCCTATCGTGAGGTACTACCGCACATGCGCCAACCATTGAAAGTGCATCAGAAACAATGCATCCTTCAAAACCGAGTTCATCTTTTAAAAGTTTAGTTTGGAGATTGTAGCTCAGGCTCGCTGGAGGATATCCCAGCCAATCATTAAGCTTTTCGTCATATGCCGGAAGTGCAATATGAGCAACCATAACAGATGCTACTCCTGCTTTAAACATCTCTTTATATACATATCCAAATGTTTTCATCCATTCTTCTTTGGAAAAAGTGTTAACCGTGGTACAAAAATGCTGATTTCTATCATCTACCCCGTCCCCTGGGAAATGTTTACAACCTGCTGCAATCATACCATTTTTCTGAAGACCTCTAATTGCCGCCACACCTATTTTTGCAACCTGTTCCGGTACATCAGATATTGCCCGTACATTTGTCACAGGATTATCACTATTATAGTTTATATCAACGATAGGTGAAAATGACCAGTGAACACCAAATTGCCTACACCTTTCAGCTGTAGCAATATGCCCTTTTTCTACTAGCTCAGTATCATCACATGCTCCCCAAGACATTGGGTTAGTAAGCTTTTCTTCACCTGCCATAATATGACCAGGGCCGCATTCGATATCCGCAGCTATCATTCCTGGAACCTTTGTGTGTTTGTCCATGTACCCTTTACATTTCTTTATTTTCTCGGGTGCTAAGTTTGATATAAAAAATGAACCCGCTTTAGTGCTTTTAACAATCTCTTCTACATCATCTTCTGAATATTTTTTCGAATAATGATAGCAAAGCATCTGCCCTATCATATCATCCAGTGTCAGTGTTTCTAATAAGTCGTTTACTTCTTTTTCGTTTAACATAAATCCTCCTTGATCCCATAGCTTAATTAAATGGGCATTTTTTGAAGACGCTTTATCTCATCTACCATAGCTCTTCCAGTACCTAACTTGCCATCAACAATCATTTTAAAAAACGTTGTCATAAGTTCGTTATGAGCTTCACATGTATACATATTACGTATTGCCAATAATGGATGGCCTATGGGAAATTCCTCTTCGTCAAGGTATGCTGGATTGTATGCCATCAATTTGGCATGAGGTACCCCACTAATCACGCACCATCCCATGAAATACTTTCGTAGCATCTCGTAATCGTTAATGGGTTTTGAAATTTCATTTATGTAGTCGAGTATAGTTTCCTTTTCTTCTCCTTTAAACGGAGAAATCAATGTGCATTCTTGATCAAATCGGTAAGGAATAATTTCCAAATCCGTTTTTTTACTTTTGTTAAAAGTGATAACAGGCAAGTAGCCATAATACCAAGAGTTATTCCTATCAATATCTCTGCTTGTATGAAATAAAAAGTTGCCAGTGCTATATACTATAGGAACATCATTGTATATTTCGAATCCTTGCATACAGTGTGGATGCATACCAATGACTGCGTCAGCACCAAGCTGAGCAAATGTACGGTATAAAGACACAATACGAGGGCTCGGTATTGGATAATACTCACTACCTCCATGCATAATTATCAAAACAAAATCTGCTTTTTCTTTTGCCGTTTTGATTGCCCGAACAATACGACCAAGCTCAAATCCCGCTGCACCAGCCTTATCTGTTTCTGCAATACCAAACTCATTTTCGCAAGTAGCAATTACTGCTAACTTAAATCCATTTTTCTCATAATACCAAGGTAAATAGCTTTCGTCCAGGTTTCTACCTGCACCAACATAAGGAATGTTATATTCATTAAGTGCTTTAATGGTTGAATGGACCCCTTCTTCCCCATAGTCCCCCACATGGTTGTTCGCCAGAATTGCACAGTTAAATTGCCCTTCTTTTAAGAAACTAAGGTTTTTATATTCACCTTTTAAAATGGCACCAGATTTATTAATTGCTATTCCTTCGTCAAGAATTGCATTTTCAAGGTTTATTAATCGCACATCGGCGCTATTAAGAACTGGCTGTATATCATTCAAAGCTGATCTTGAAAAATCTTCATCCATTAAATCTATTAGGTTTCTCATGCAAAGATCACCTGCAATAGCAACCTTGAGTGTGTCTTTTTCTCTTGACATTGTGAACCTCCTATTCGAAGTTTATTTCACTAAAACTATATCCAATTATTCGTAAAATCTAATCAATAAATTTCTTATGGAAACTCTACAATAATATCCTTAAGCTTTCTTTTAGGAACATGATGAATTCCATCATCGTCTCTCCAGTATTTGATATCTCCATCAACTTCTACCTCATCTAAAACCACTTTTTCTCTTGGTTTGCCGAGTGCTATAACTAATAAAATATCATATCTCTCAGGGATATTAAGATCATTTCTTAATCCTTCCCTATTTATTGAGCCAAATATACAGCCACCATACTCTTTCTCACAAGCCCCTAAAAGAATACTCTGGCTAACAATTCCATGATCACATGAAACATTTTTTCTGATATTCTTATCACATAAAACCACTATATACGCCGATGGCTTTTCTCCTTCCTCAGGTCCGTTCCACTCCTTCAAATAAGCTGCCCACTTTAAGTGCTTAAAAATCACTTCATTGCTTTCTGGTTTGTTGGATAAATAATATCTTAGTGGCTGCATATTAGCACCAGAAGGAGATAATCGTGCTAAGTCAACCAAGTGCTCCAACACTTCGGTACTAATCTCGACATCCTGATAAAACCTTCTAAATGATCTGTTTTTTGTAATAAGTTCCTTAATCAATCTAAACCTCTCCTTAGCTTTCCAAATTGCACTTTTGTATCATTTGAAATAGGCGAAATTTGACGGCAAGGCATTCAGATGAATAAACAAAGCGCTGTCTGGTTTTATGCTCTCTTAACGGTAAAATGAGCATTATTTTGTTAACATAAATCGTTAGGTTTATTCCACATTATCCTTGATACAAAAATGCTATTATCGCTACCGTATTTTTCGCATCCAATAGGTTGCATCCATTCGCTAACAGTAACCCATGTTTCATTTTGTGTTACATTTACCACCTGGAAATTTCCCAGTCGCGCACCTCGTTCAGTAACCAAAATCCGTTCCGTATCTTTTATCACAGTTAAACTATCAGGATCAACCTGTGCCATAAATAAAGGAGCTCTATGTCTGAATACATGATGATTATTTTCTGCTATGCGAGTATACACCAAAAATAATCCTTCACTATGGGTTACCCAATGCTGTTGCGTGTTATAGGTGGGTAAAATGCTACCGTCATTCCATCGCCATAACTGGGGTTCGTCAAAATTAAGTCCATCTTTACTCTTGCATACATATGCATGTTCATCCGCACGCAAAGTTAGGTAAAAACAGTCTTTATATCGTGTTAAAGACGGCTCTAAATATCCTCTGTTCTTATTTAATTTATGCTCTGAACCATGTTCTAAGTATTTTAAAACCTTGCCATCAAAAGAACAACGCATAACAGTAAAACTTCTTGGATCATTTGTCTTGCTATCCATAAAATTTATAGGTACAAGTATATCGCCATTTTCTAAATCAAATCTCTGAGAACATCCTGCCCCAGCGTTTAAAAACTTATCATCATTAGGCATATGTAAAACATCCCATGGAGACCATGTGTCGCGTTCTAAATCATATACCGAATAGGCTGTTTCTCTTGTTCTCTTTGGCTTAATTCCATCTCCAATATAACGAACCGTGTGCCCTATGCCCAATAAACTTTGACTGGCAGCATGCCAAGAAGGGGTAAAATCACAAACTCCTACTCTAACCCCATCTGACTCATCACGCATGTTAAAAGCTACATGAGCTCTTGGACCATCCCAGGATTTACCCATATCAAAAGTATGCATAGTTTGAAGTGGGTCGAAAATATCTGACCCACTTAATAGAAGCTTTTGCATAGTCATTACAACCACTGGAGAACTACCTGGGATTACACCTGCTTTAGGGTGAACCCAACAATGAGTTGGGGTAAATCCTGATTGTACAACATCTAATTTGATCTGGTAGTCTAAACCCATATTAAACTCCCCTATTTTTTATTCAAGCGCTCACCAACTGCTCCACCGGGATGAATCAATGCAAATTGTTCACTTTGATAGTCGGTTTCTTCGATTAATGCAGTCTGCAGGGTGTGAAATATCACAATTAATGATGTAGAGGATGTTGTCCCCTGAGCATTGTACTTATCGGTTTCTCTATTTACATACTGCTTTAAAACTATATCAGCATTTAACGCCAAGGGCGATTCCAAGTTTTCTGTTACGGTTATTATCGTTATACCTTTTGCCTTGCATATATCGATAATTGGAAGTAATTCTTTGGTCTTGCCACCTCGTGATGCAAAAACCATAGCATCACCTTTCTGTAAAAACCCAGTAGCTCCGTGAACTGCTTCCGCAGGTGAAATAAACCTTGCAGGACGTTCAATACAGCATAATAAATGTGCTAAGTGTTGACACATGATGCCAGAATGACCACTACCACATGTTCCGATTCTTTCTGCCTTTGCCAATGCCTCTACCGCTTTAGCAAATGGTTCTTCGTCAAAGTATTTCTCCATTTCTTGAATGCATTCTGACTCGATTGTATATACTGCCTTTACACTTTCTAATGTTTCTTTCTTCATAAACTTAGGAGCTCGGAGACCCGTGACTTTAGTCGTGGGAGGAGAACTCCTTCTACGCCACCTTTCTTTCTACTAATAATGTATTTTGTTTTTCCAATAACTTTAATTTCTTATAGTTAGCACTTCTATGAATTACTGTACCATCTAACTTGCGTAGATCAA
>LFRM01406899.1_pt1 | contig 12552 bp, 13 predicted proteins | sample 618341 | NCBI WGS metagenome assembly LFRM01 (sample SAMN03654438, study PRJNA283298) | anaerobic digester metagenome | isolation source: pool of bioreactors CSTR01a, CSTR02a, and CSTR03a thermophilic anaerobic... | place: Denmark: Kgs. Lyngby | collected 2014-05-21
GTCAGTGATGAAGCACCTTTGCAGCATATCTTTATGCCGGATGGTATTAGCAGCTCGCCTTTAGCGGCAGCGCTTGACCCCCGTATTGAAGAAAGCCATGTACAAGAGCAGATGCAGGATAGCCCGCTGACTGATGTTGCCGATGACTCAGAAGAGCAACATTACTAGATCAAATAGAAGGCTAACAGCTGATAGCGTTCGTTATACACTCAGCACTAAAATATGCAGTGCTGAGTTCAAAAGCGCGTTAACCTAAGCAATGCGTACTTAGGATTGCGCTGCAAACATCGGCGTATCAGCAAAACCGCTGGCGACTAATTGCAACATCATCTGCTCTTTCAGTGGTGGAGCAAACAAATAGCCTTGGATCAAATCACATCCCATCGCCTGCAATAATCTAAATTGCTCCAGCTCTTCGACGCCTTCGGCAACCGTGACAAACTGAAAATGGCGCGCCATATCAATCACCGTACTGGTTAAGCGCTGATCCTGTGTATTGACATGCATTTCTGAGACAAAAGCACGATCAATTTTAATCACCGAAACCGGTAGCTCTTTTAAATAGGCCAGCGACGAATAACCGGTGCCAAAATCATCAATGGCAATACCAAAACCTGCCACAGCCAAGCTCTGCAGCTGCTGTAGGGCCAACTGCATATCATTCATCAAACCCGACTCAGTCACTTCAACTTCTAAGCTATAAGCCGGTAAGCCTGCTTGTGCAACAGCGTTAATTAGCCAGTCAGCAAAATCAGGTTGCATCAATTGAGCACTGGCAACGTTGATCGCTACAGTAAAATGCTCATCCACCTGTTGCTGTTTACGCCAGCGCACCAGCGCGTCAATCGCTTGCATCGCCACCCATTTGCCAATGCTGATGATGTAGCCTTTGGCTTCAGCAATGGGAATAAACTCAACCGGTGAAACGCGGCCAAAGTCTGGGCTGTCCCAGCGCAGTAAAGCCTCAACACCTCTCACTGCACCGCTGCGCACATCAACTTTAGGCTGATACATCAGATGCAGTTGGTTATTTTCAATGGCTACATGCAGGCCATCACTGAGCTGGCTAATACGCTGTAAATTTTCTTCTAAATCTTTATTGTAACTTTGCCACTGACCATCATCTGTCGGCAAAGCAACTGCCGCTGTACGCACAACTTGCTCAGGGCTGCGCTCAAGGCTCGCGCAACTGACACCAATGCGCGCGCGCACATACACACACAGCTGGCTTAAATATAATGGTGCTTGCAAGGCTTGCAGTAAACGCTCAGAAATCAATTCTGCTTGGCTTTGTGTGGCCTTAGACGCACAGACAACAACCCATTGATCGGTGCTCCAAACACCGAGCAGACCTATGGGTACATCACTTAATTGCTGGATATGCTCACTCAGCGCACAAATGGTCTGATCCATAACGTCATAACCATGCAGGCGACCTATTTCATCCAGCCCTTCAAGGGCGATAAAAAATGTCAGCACATCTGCGCTATCAGTGCGCATCTGCTCAATGGTTTCTAAAATAACCTGACGATTGGCCAGCCCTGTTAAGGGATCTTGGCGTGACTGCACTTTCAGCTCACGCGTCCGCTCAGCCACCAGGATCTCAAGCAAGTTAGCTTTTTCACTGCGTTCACTGAGTAAGCGCTGCAATTGCAAAGTGTTATGAATGCGTTGCAACACTTCAATATGATTAAAGGGTTTAGTTAAGAAATCTTGCGCCCCCAACTCTAAGGCTTGATGACGCGTGCCTTCATCAATTTGCGCGGTTAACACAATAACTGCCGGTACCTGCTCGCCCCAAGTCGTATTCAGTCGCTCCAACAGCTCTAAGCCATTGAGACCGGGCATACGAATATCCAACAAAATCAAATCAGGACGTTTTTTCTCAACGCGAGCCTCAACTTGCAGTGGGTCTGTCATACCCTCTACCCTTGTATAGCCTTGGTCTTCCAGCAAATCCAACAGTAATTCAACATTCACCGGGTTGTCATCAACCACTAAAATATCTGCAGTACTGAAGAGTGAACTTAAGGCGGTCATATATTCTCCTGTTGCGCTAAAAGCTGCTGTATGTGCTGCGTTAGCGCCTCAATATTAAACGGCTTGGTATAAAATCCGGCAAAACCAAATTCACTCGCAGTGCGCTGATCTTGAGCAGCATGGCCGGCAGAAACAGCCAGTAGGGGTATTGATCCTGTCAGTGGATTATTGCGAAGCATGCGCCCGAGTTGCAGGCCATTGATATCGGGCAAATCGCAATCGAGTAATATCAAATGCGGTTGCTCTGAGCAGGCCACTTCAAAGCCTGCTTCAGCTGTGCCCACGCAATATAAATCTATATCAGCCAACTCAACAAATAGCTCCTGCATCAAGCGCTGACTTTCTGGATTATCTTCAACATAGAGCACTTTGAATTTTTTAGCGGTGGACGCTGCGGACTGAGCGGGTGTTGTTGATGTGTCGGGTGTGGTTGGCAACTCCATGCTCAGCAGCGGCAAATCAAAGTAAAACTCACTGCCCTCACCCTCGACAGATTTCACCGAAATATCAGTTTGCATTAACAGCGCCAGCTTACGTGTTAACGCTAGCCCCACGCCTGCGCCTTCAATGCTGCTATGTTCTGCACCTAAGCGATTAAAGGGCTCAAATAACATTCCCAGCTTTTGGGCGTTAATGCCAATACCGGTATCGCTAACACTGATATGCAACAGATGTTCGCGACGCTCGCAGGTCAATGTGACTGAACCATGGGGCCGATTGTATTTAACTGCATTACTTAATAAATTAATCAAAATCTGTTTCAGGCGCGTGAAATCTGCCTCTACAAAACAGTCATAGGTATCATTCATTTCAACCTGCAAATCAATAGTATGACTGGCCGCCAATGAACGAATGATTTCCAAGGTGTCATCAATCACATCTTGCAGCTTGACCGGCTCCAGCGAGACGGGAATATGCCCAGACTCAATGCGTGCCAAATCCAAAACTTCATTGATTAAGTTAAGCAAGTGATGACCACTGCGCAATATTTGCTGAACTTGGCGCTGCTGTCGCTCTGCTAAAGGTTGCTTGCCATTGCCCAATAACTGGGCAAAACCTAAAATCGCATTCAGCGGGGTACGTAACTCATGACTCATGGATGAGAGGAATTCAGTTTTAGCATTGCTCGATCGTTCGGCCAAATCACGTGCATGACTTAACTCTTCAGTAAAACGCTTTTGCTCATTTAATTGACGGTACAAGTTAATCAGCAAGGCACAGGTTGAGTTAAAGGGCTTTAACCATTCCACCAATGCCTCGTCATACTCTTGTTTGGCATTGGCAATGGCATACATGCCGATCACTTCTCCGCGGTCAATAATAGGCACCCCCAGATAACGCCTCAACTCAGGGTGACCGTGTGGCAAATGTCCACCACGCTCATCATTGCGCATGTCATTACTTAAAACTGTTTCTCCTCTAGCAAACACGCGACCGAGCATGCTTTCTGGGTTGCTCAACAGCATTTCACCATTGCGTAATTGCTCCATCAGTAAGCGCGTGGGCTCATTCCACGATAAATCACTGATGGCATGTATTTTCAAAGCAGGGGCATCATTGCGGGTAATCACCTCGCCAATTAAGGCGTACTCGCTGTGCGTCAGGTTTTTCAGTGCTTCTTTTAAAAACACCCACAGCGTATTGCCCGATACTAAGGCGTGGTAATCGGTTAACCCGCGGTGCAACACCTGCAATAATGCACGCTCATGCTGCTCACTCTCGCGGGCAGCGGCCACGGCACGTAAATCAGATAAAATACCAATAAACTCACGCTCGGCTGGGTTGGTTTGCGTACTGTCGGACTCAACTTCACTAACGGCTAAATGCACGGGAATCTGCGTGCCATCTTTATGCTGTGCAGCCACTTCACGACCAATACCAATCACACTTTTTTCGCCGGTGGTCTGATAGGCCGATAGATAACCATCATGCTGTGAAGCCCAGCGTTCAGGCATTAACATTTTCACATTCTGCCCGATGACCTCTTCAGATCTATAACCCAGCATATTTAAGGCGAAATCATTCACCTGCAAAATCCGACCATGCCCATCGATATGCACAATACCGGCTGCTGCGCTTTCAATAATAGCGGCATAGCGAGCGTTGGTCGCGATACTCTGCTGAGTTTGCTCGGCCAATTGAATGGTACGCGAATGCAAATACAAGAGCTGTTCAGCTTGGCGCGCTAGCAAGATTAAATGACTCTGATCGACTGCACTTAACTGGCGTGGCTGAGTATCAATCAGGCATAGGGTGCCGACATTAAGACCATTTTCCGCACGAATAGGCACGCCAGCATAAAAACGAATATAGGGTTCGCCAGTCACTAAACTGGTGTTTACAAAACGTGGATCTAAATAGGTATCTTCAACAATAAAAATATCATTGGACTGAATGGCATGACCACAAAATGAGTCATGACGCGGTAGCTCACAGACACTCACGCCGATACGTGACTTAAACCATTGGCGCTGTTCATCAACCAATGACACCAAAACAATCGGCACATCAAATAAACTGGCAGCCACTTGCGTTAGGTTATCAAAGGCAGGATCAGCAGCCGTATCCAAAATTTGTAAATGATGCAGAGCTTGTAAACGCTGCGCTTCAGTGTGTTGCAATGGTTTTTTCAGCATCAAACAGGGCCTCAGCGATAAACAATCAAAACAAAATTTTTAGCTCTGCTACGCAATCAACACATCAAGTGGTGTCAAGCAGGCGATAACCCACAGACAGACCTGACAAACACCGCGTAGCTCTTTAGAATAAGCATCTTATATTTTTTTACACTATTAAAATGCATAGATTACGTTTAATGCACGCCAATGACCTGCCCGAGATTATGGATATCCAATTCGAGGTCTATAGCGATGCCCTACAAGAGACAGCTGAAATCATTGCACAGCGTCTGGCACAAGTCCCTGACTTAGCTCTAGTGGCTGAAGATCAGCAGGGAATTTGTGGCTACTTGTTCAGTTACCGCTCGCAACGTGGGGCGATTACACCGCTGGATGGTGTATTTGTAGAGCCAAAACATAGCGACTGCCTGTATCTACATGATTTAGCTGTTGCGCCCCGTGCATTGAAACGTGGGATTGGTCCTAGTTTAGTCAAACGTAAATTCCAAATGGCACGCAAGGCAGGCATTCAGCATTGCGGCCTAGTTTCGGTACAAGACTCGGCACCTTTTTGGCAGCACTTAGGTTTTAAGACACAAACAGCGATCAATCCACAGCAAGCCAATGCACTGAATTCTTATGGTGTGCAGGCTATTTATATGCACAGGGCTCTGTAAGAACTCTGGCTTCACGACTGTAGGGGCTGTTTTATACCGCCACTACAGCCACTTATATTGTAATAAGGGACTTTGTATGGAATTTGCTTTGTATCTGCTGCTCGGCGCTGCTGCTGGCGTATTAGCTGGTTTATTTGGCGTTGGCGGTGGGCTCATTATTGTGCCGGTTTTGGTGTTTAGCTTTAGCACACAAGGCTTTGCCCCAGAAATCCTCACGCACTTAGCCGTAGGTACCTCGCTGGCGACCATTGTCTTTACTTCCATCAACTCAATTCGTGAGCACCATCGCCGCGGCGCAGTGCAGTGGGATTTATTTCGCTGGCTGACCCCCGGTATTCTCGGCGGCGCTGCGGTCGGCGGGGTCACTGCGGCACTGATTAATGGTCCGCTATTGCAAAAATTTATTGGCGTCTTCGCCATTACCATCGCCATTCAACTGGCACTCAACCTGACACCTAAAGCCGTGCGCCCACAACCTCAACGACCTGAACTGATTGCTGCGGGCGGAGTGATTGGCTGGGCCTCAGCAATTTTTGGTATTGGCGGCGGTTCTTTAACTGTGCCATTTTTGATTTGGCGCAGCGTTGCGGTACAAAAAGCCGTAGCGACTTCTGCAGCCTGCGGCTTCCCCATTGCTGTAGCAGGTGCTGTGGTGTTTATGGTCACCGGCTGGAATGACAGTCAGCTGCCAGCCTGGAGTGCAGGTTTTGTCTACTTGCCTGCCCTGTTTGGTATTGCGCTAACTTCGGTCTTTTTCGCCCGTTTTGGCGCAAAGTTGGCTCATAAATTATCACCTGTATTACTCAAGCGTTTATTTGCACTGCTGCTGACCGTTGTTGGCATCAGCTTTTTGCTTAATTAAGGAACACCCATGCTCACCTATCCCAATATTGATCCTGTAGCGATCGCCCTTGGGCCACTGAAAATCCACTGGTACGGTTTAATGTACTTGGTGGGTATTGGTGGCGCTTGGTGGCTGGCCAGCCGTCGTTTAGAAAAGTTTGATCAAAACTGGAGCAAAGACACCCTCTCCGACTTAATCTTTTGGGTGGCGATGGGGATTATTCTCGGCGGACGCCTAGGTTATGTACTGTTTTACGACATGGCGGCCTATATTGAAAATCCCGCCTTGGTGCTGCGTATCTGGGAAGGCGGTATGTCCTTCCATGGTGGTTTTCTCGGTGTGATGCTGGCGGTCTGGCTGTTTGGCCGCAAGCACAATAAAAGCTTTTTCCAGTTGATGGATTTTATTGCGCCGCTGGTGCCGATTGGTTTAGGTGCCGGACGTATTGGTAACTTTATTAATGCTGAACTCTGGGGCAAAGCCACTGATGTGTCATGGGCGATGATCTTCCCCACTGATCCCGCGCAACTGGCCCGCCACCCCTCGCAGCTGTATCAGTTTGCTTTAGAAGGCGTCGCGCTATTTGTGATTCTCTGGCTCTATTCGCGCAAGCCGCGCCCTACCATGGCCATCTCCGGCATGTTTGCGCTGAGCTACGGTATATTTCGTTTTATCGTCGAATTCGTCCGTGTCCCCGATACACAACTGGGCTATTTAGCCTTTGATTGGCTGACCATGGGTCAATTGCTCTGTATCCCGATGATTCTCGGCGGTATCGGCTTAATTGTAGTGGCGTATAAACGCCAAGAGGTTGCACAACAATGAAACAATACTTGGATTTAATGCGCCATGTGCGCGATCAAGGCGTGGATAAAAGCGACCGCACTGGCACCGGTACGCGTAGTGTCTTTGGTCATCAAATGCGTTTTGATTTAAACGCCGGTTTCCCACTGGTCACCACAAAAAAATGCCACTTACGCTCNNATTATTCATGAGCTGCTATGGTTTTTGCAGGGCGATACTAATATCAAATACCTGCAAGATAATGGTGTGCGTATTTGGGATGAATGGGCGGATGAGAAAGGTGATTTAGGCCCTGTTTACGGTTATCAATGGCGCAACTGGCCCACACCCAATGGCGAGTCAATTGATCAGATCAGCAAACTGATTGAGATGATTAAAACCAATCCAGACTCACGCCGTTTAATCGTCAGTGCCTGGAATCCGGCCTTGGTGGACGATATGGCATTACCACCCTGCCATGCGCTGTTCCAGTTTTATGTGGCGGACGGCAAACTCAGCTGCCAACTCTATCAACGCTCTGCCGATATTTTCCTTGGCGTGCCTTTTAATATTGCCAGCTATGCCTTACTCACCATGATGGTCGCACAAGTCTGTGGCTTACAGTTGGGTGATTTTATTTGGAGCGGCGGTGACTGCCATTTGTATTCTAATCATATGGAGCAAGTTGAAGAGCAACTGAGTCGTGAGCCCTTTGCGCTGCCGACCATGCAAATCAACCCTGCAATCAAGTCAATTTTCGACTTTAGCATTGAAGATTTTGAGCTGTGCGATTATCAAGCACATCCACATATTAAGGCACAAGTAGCTGTTTAAGGCTAAATTGATTCGCAGTCTGACTCAGTGCTACTGTTGGCAATGCCACCTCATAAAAACAACTAAAAGGACCTAATTTTATGAACGAGATACTTGGATCAATCTCTAAAGGCCCATCGCCAGCACAATTGCGCAGCGAACAACAGGCTGTGAGTGCTGGCCGCGGGCTAAAATGGCTGACTGAAGGCTGGGCGTTGTTTAGAAAAGAGCCATTAATATTTATCGCCATGAGTGTGATCAGCATGATCGGCATTTTCATTATTAACCTGATCCCGCTGCTGGGCAGTTTAGCCACTGTACTCTTTTGGCCCGCGTTAGCTGCTGGGTTTTTTCTGGCCTTTAAACATGCTCAGCAAAACCAAACTGTCAGTCTCAATGATCTCTTTGAACCCTTTAAAGCGCCGACTAGCCTGATGGGTGTCGGCGCAATGTATTTGTTAGCCAGCATTATTATTATGCTGGTGATGTTTATCATTGCATTTTTCAGCTTTGGCTCATTCAGCGCCATAGTCAATGGCGAAGTTGATATGGAGCGCATGAGCTTTGGCTTTATTATTATCACGCTGGTGTCGATCCCCGTATCGCTGGCCTTTGCCATGGCCTTTGTCTTTGCGCCGGTATTAGTCCATCAGCATAATGTGCCAGTTATTGAAGCCATTCAACGCAGTTTTTCCGGTAGCCTGCGCAATATCCTGCCCTTTATTGTATTTTTTGCCGTGATCACTTTGTGCTTTATTCTGCTAAGCGCATTTATAGTCGTGCCATTGATTGGTTTGCTGATCAGTATGGCCATGGCCGTGCTGTATTTACCTCTGTTCTGCGGTGCTCTGTTTTGTGCATACAGTGATATTTTCCTGTAAGCGAGCAACCCTGAACTTTAAATCCAATTGCTGTGCTGCACCTCTTCGATGCAGTACAGACACTCGAGGCTAACCCTATGTATGACTGGCTGAACGCACTGCCCAAAGCAGAACTGCATATGCACTTAGAAGGTTCGCTTGAACCCGAACTGATGTTCAAATTGGCTGAACGCAACCGCATTCAATTGCCATGGGACTCAGTGGAGAGCTTACGCAGTGCCTATGCATTTAATAATTTGCAGGAATTTTTGGATATCTATTATCAAGGTGCCAATGTCCTGCAAACCGAGCAAGATTTTTACGATCTAACTTGGGCCTATTTGCAAAAATGTGAAGAGCAAAATGTGATTCACGTTGAACCGTTTTTTGATCCGCAAACTCACACTGCACGTGGCGTGTCCTTGGAAGTGGCCATCACTGGCATCAGCGAAGCGCTGGCCGACGCACGGGATATGCTGGGTATCAGCAGCGGCTTGATCTTAAGCTTTTTACGCCATCTGCCTGAAGATGAGGCCTTTGCCACCTTGCAACAAGCCATGCCCTTTAGAGATCTATTCTTTGCCGTCGGCTTGGATAGTTCGGAAATAGGTCATCCACCCAGTAAATTTACTAATGTCTTTGCTAAGGCTCGCGCGGAAGGCTTGTTAGCCGTAGCGCATGCCGGTGAAGAAGGTCCACCAGCATATGTCTGGGAGGCATTGGACTTACTTAAAGTCAGTCGTATCGACCATGGTGTGCGTGCTTGGGAAGACCCTCGCTTAATGGCGCGTTTGATTGAAGAGCAAATCCCGCTGACAGTCTGTCCGCTGTCCAATACCAAACTGCGTGTGTACCAAGATATGAGCGAGCATCCGATTTTACAGATGCTTGAACAAGGCGCGATGGTCACAGTCAACTCCGACGATCCAGCCTATTTTGGCGGCTACATTACGGAGAACTTTCAGGCGCTGCATACAGGTTTAGGTATGACCCGTGAACAAGCTCAGCGCTTGGCTGAAAACAGTCTTAACGCACGCTTAGCGCCGTAACCGCTAGTATGTCTAATCAACAGCAGTTACTGGATTGGGCAGCTAGCGGTCATCTTGATGCGGCTCGGCTGGAGCAGGCTTTAATAGTGACCGACAGCTTGCCCAGCGCCGCGAATAATCTACGCTTTCTCAGTCGCGTGGTATTGGTCTTCGCTGTAGTACTGCTGTGCAGCGGAGTGATTTTCTTCTTTGCCTACAATTGGGATGCCTTAAGTCGCCATGGTAAATTCGCCATCGCGCAGGCAGCGCTACTGCTGTCACTGCTCCCCTTGCTGCGCTGCAATCTACAACAGCCCAGGGCACAAGCCGCCCTATGTGCTGCCAGCCTGTTAGTTGGGGCGCTTTTAGCCTTAGTTGGGCAGACCTACCAAAGCGGTGCAGATACGTATCAGCTGTTTTTAATTTGGGCGCTATTGATCACACCTTGGACAGTGCTGGCACGTCTGCCTGTGCTGTGGTTATTGCTGCAGGCCTTATTCAACCTGAGCCTAGTGCTAGCACTTGATAATCTAGCCATCTATCAATTACAGGGCCCTTTAACTCATCCAGCCTGGTTATTATTTGCACTCAATATCTGTGCTGCGGGACTGTGGCATCAAGCAACCCACAAAAGTTCAGAGTCACATTTATTGCGCTGGGCAGGCCGTGCGATCAATCTATACAGCTTGCTGATTATCACTGCTCTAGCGCTGGGCTATATTATTTCCTGGTCAGTCAGTGATGCTCTGACCCTACCCATTTGGGCATGCTGTGCTGGACTCTGGCTGTATCTATACCGTGTACGCCAGCTTGATTTAGTCATGCTGGCAGCGCTACTGATGGCGGTGATTGTGCTCAGCGTCACAACCCTAATCCATACATTATCTGACGTTCTGCCGTTTGATCTTCTCTTTTTACTACTAACGCTCACGGTGATAGGCTTATCCAGTGCTGCTGCATTATGGCTGAAACAACTGCATCGGCAGGCGAATGCACTCAGCCCAACGTCAGATAACGGAGTGGCTCATGACTGATCCAACTCGACTCTGGCAACAGTTACAGCACGCACAATTAGTCAGCGGCGATCAACCCACAACTCAAGATAACCAACAACCGGCGTTTTTCCTGCGTATTTTGTTGGGCGCTTCAGGCTGGTTATCGGCACTGTTTTTTTGTGGCTTTATTTCTGCTTTTTTTATCGGCTTTTTATCCAGCGCTATCGGGCTGGGTATCATTGGCGTGATCTTATGCCTATTGAGCATTGGGCTCAGTCGCATCGCTTCCTTATCAATCTTAATTCAGCAATTTATCTTTGCTTGTAGCCTCGCAGGGCAAGCACAAATTATGTTTGCAGTGCTGCAGATCAGTGACAATCCACAACTCAGCGCAGCCATATTACTGATTTTAGAAATACTGTTATTTTTCCTGATTCATATCCGCAGCCAGCGCACTGTGGCCATGGTAATCGCCTGCGTTGCAGTGCTGTGGCTGCTAGGTGAGCAGCAGTGGATCTATGCACTGCCAGCCCTAAGTGCCGCTGCTGCAGGCTTATGGCTGTATCGATTACGCCTCTATCGGCAGGCTGATTATCTACTGCCCGCCACAGCTGCATTGATCTTGGCACTCTGGCTGGTGATATTTGCAGCCTTATTGATCAACAGCACCGAGCTGGCATGGTGGAATATCAACAACACTGCATGGCACTCACAGCTGTGGATTGCTGCTGCTCTGAGTAGCATGGTGTGCCTCTTGCTTGCTTGGCAACTGATTCAGAAAAATATTCAACATACACACTTACGTTATTTGGCGGTGCTGATCAGTCTGGGCGTTGCTCTAGTCAATCTAAAAATGCCCGGTTTAGCACCCTTATGTTTATTGCTCTGCATCGGTGTAGCGCAAGCACATAACCGCTTAATCTGGCTCAATCTATGCTGTTTAGCCGGCTATCTGTTNNTATGGCCTATTAAGTCGCTATACGCGCCAGACGACTGCCGAGGTCAATACAGATGCGTAAAGGGCTGATTTTACTCTGCGCAGTACTAATCCTTATAGTAGTGAATCTAGGTATTTGGCAAAACGAGCAGTTGATTAAGAATGGGGAAACTGTCTTTTTGGAACTGACCCCAGTCGATCCACGCTCATTAATGCAAGGCGATTATATGGCTTTAAATTTTGCCATAGCCGATGCAATTAGCAAACATATGGATAGCAATGTTGAGAGCTTGAGCGGCCATGTAACTGTGCAATTGGACGCAAAAAAACGTGCCAGCTTTGTGGCGATTGATCAGCAGCAACCCTTAGCAGATGGGCAGTTGCAACTGCAGTTTCGTCTACGCAATGGACAGGTAAAATTCGCGACCAATGCTTTTTTCTTTCAAGAAGGCACTGGAGAGATCTATCAAGCAGCAAAATATGGGGTGTTTCGGGTCGGGGCAAAAGGGAATTTAATACTGACTCACTTAGCTGATGCAGAGCTGCAAACGCTGGGCCAATCAAAACCACTGCAATCTACAGAGTTACCATAAAGCGTGTTTTCTACTACTCGATACTGAAGGGAATAAAATACTCTGCTAAACAGCCATCCATGGCGATCTATAGTTTAGCTTGACCTACAGAAGTAGGTTTATAGAGGTTTCATCATCATTAACAATTCTATGGTAAATAGAACTGCCAGTAACAAAGTAACCCATAATAAAGCTGCCTTCTGCAGGCTGGCACCGGCACTTTGTGAGCTGTTCAGCTGAGCTTGCCAGCCGGTTAAACTGCGATATAAAAACCCACCAAAAACAAATAACAGTGGATACATTATGATACTAACCATGAGCCACTTTTGACTTAAAGGCCAACCCGCCATATGCGTTAGACCCACACCTGTCACGGGTATTGAAA
>LFRM01033400.1_pt1 | contig 12551 bp, 9 predicted proteins | sample 618341 | NCBI WGS metagenome assembly LFRM01 (sample SAMN03654438, study PRJNA283298) | anaerobic digester metagenome | isolation source: pool of bioreactors CSTR01a, CSTR02a, and CSTR03a thermophilic anaerobic... | place: Denmark: Kgs. Lyngby | collected 2014-05-21
GCTCCTACTGAGAAACCTGTAGACGAATTAACACTTGACACAATCAAAATTGGTTTTATTCACCACACAGATCCTAGTGACCAAGGATATGTATGGACATTGAATAATGGTGTGGAAAAAATGAAAGCGGACTTGAATCTGCGCGAAGATCAAGTAATCACCAAGTTCAACATTGCAGAATCTTCAGAAACTGAAACAGCTGCATTGGAACTTGTTGAACAGGGATGTAATATACTTTTTGCTACCAGCTTTGGTCACGAACAGTACTTGATCAACGTTGCTAAAGATCACCCTGAGGTTGAATTTTGTCATGCTACCGGATATCAGGCTGCGGGCTGTGGGCTGGAAAACATGCACAATTTTTTCAGTGATTTCTATCAAGCACGTTACTTATCGGGAATTGCTGCAGGACTGAAAACAGAAACTAACAAACTAGGCTATGTAGCGGCACAACCATTTGCAGAATGTATTTCAGGTTATTCAGGTTTTTATTTGGGCGCTAAGAGTGTTAATCCTGATGTCGTGATGGAAGTAAAATATACTTATAGCTGGAACGATCCTGTTACTGAAACCCAAGCAGCTCAGGCTCTTATCGAATCGGGATGCGACGTTATCGGTCACCACACTGCATCTGCTGCTGTTGCAACTTCTGCCCAACAAAACGGAGTTTTCCACGTAGGATATACAACCGATATGCGCGATGTTGGACCAGATGCATCTCTGACATCAGCAATTTTCGACTGGTCAATTCCATTTAAGTTTGCAGTGGAAAAGTTACTTGCCGGAGAGGAAATACCTACTGATTGGACGGGAGGACTTGCTGAAGGTGCCTGTGATCTTTCTCCCCTTAATAAAGATATTATTGCTCCCGGCACTGAAGAGGCAATAGAAGAGGCGCGGGACAGAATAATTAATACGGATTGGGATGTTTTCACCGGACCTTTGAAAAACAATCAAGGTGAAATTGTTGTTGCTGATGGCGAAACATTCATTGAACCTAAATCTTCACCTTCTTGGGAGCATATCCTAGAGGGTATTACAGTTACCGAATAAGTAAAAATCCTTTCTCAATTAAAAAAAGGCGTGTTTCAAAGCACGTCTTTTTTTGTACATTTTTTTAAATCAAAAGATAAATTACGTGCTTGTTGTTATTAACAAAAGTTGCTTATATGCGTATGTTTCGTTGTAAATTTACACAACCTCGTTTATACTACTAAATGAAAAATGCGGTTTTAACGCATATAGTCTGTGTAGAGAGTCTAAAGATATTTATAATGTTTGAGAAAGGGTTGAATATTAGTGGGTATTGAAGAGCTAAGTACAACTTTTAATGAGTTTAATAACCTGGTCACGTTAGTAATCCATTCTATACATGGTCGCGGTATGGAAGATGGAGAGCCCCTTACGGATAAAGACCGAAAGGATATAAAAGTACTCTTAAGCGAGGGTCGTGGCATAGTCAACAGGGTTTACCGCTGTCTAGATACAACTATTAACCGCGCTGAGCTGTCATCTCTGCTCCGCAGATACGAAGTAAATAAACCTTTTAAAGTAAGCCCTATGTTATATGATTTCATTGAGGCAAATTTACTTGTTTACGAACTGACTGAGGGTGATTACGATTTCACTGTCCCACCGCTTACATTTGCATGGCGCGAAATTGATGAGAAAAAATTAACTGATTACGATGCTATGATTAGGGAGGCTCTATTACGAGTCGGAGCAAAGCACGTAGAACTCGTGCCGGAGACATCGTCTGTAATTCTCAAATTGCCCAATATGCATCTTGATTATGGCACTTCTTACAGAGGATACACTATTAAATACTTAAATGAGCACCTTGTGAAAAATGGTGTTACCAGCGGTTATATAAATATGGGCGGAAATTTGCACATGATTGGCAATAAGACCGATGGTAAGCAGTGGCGTACCAGTTTAATAAATAAATTGGATAATGGTAAGTTAATTGGTGTAATTGAATTAAAAAACAAGTCGATTGCGTCTGCCACAGTTAATGAACGTGGATACGTTAAGGGAATTCGTCTATATCGCCATCTTATAGATCCTTATACAGGAGAAAAACGAAAATTTGGCTTATCCGATATAACTTGCGTCTCTGATTCCCCTTGGGCTGCTGATATATCCACCACAGTACTTTTCCTACTAGGTCTGGAACGCGGTGAAAAATTTATGAAAGAACTCTCTGAGAAACTAGGTATCTTTCTTGCATATGCAGCCGTTGACAATAATGGAAAAGTATATGTGAGTCCAAAATTAAAATTTGTACCGGCAGACTCCTTATAAATAGGATTAATTAGAAGACATCAAGCAAATCCCGGTTTTCGCTATTTTACCGGGAAAGACATTGCATTAATATACTTGCTAGAGAAAGACTTGCTGTACGATAGCTCCACTACCTCGGATTTCTCTGCTATCCTAATTGACTCTGCCTCCATACTTCGATCTTGCAAAATCATTGAAGCACCGGCACCTGCTCCGTTTCCGATAGCTTTGGATTTATCAGACAACTCAAGCGGAATCATGCCTATTCCTGCAGCTGACTTCGGATCAAGATAGGAGCCAAAACCTCCACAAAGAATCAACTCCTTTAAATCTTTTGTGTCGATTCCTCTCATCTCTAACATCGTGTCAATGCCTGCCCTGATGGCAGCCTTTGCCATTTGTAATTGGCGAATATCCTTTTGTGTTAATTTAACGCCACTATCACCTATCTCAAAATCTTGTCCGTCATCGAGAACAATTCTTCCCTGCTTATTTATTATTCCCAGCTCAATGGCCACACTTACTGCATCAATGAGACCGGAGCCACAGACACCACTTGGTTTAACATCGGCAATCACCTCATAATGCATGGATCCGTTTTGAGCCCATACTTTAGAAATCGCTCCCGGCTTAGCTGACATACCGCTAGAAATACCGGCACCTTCAAAGGCCGGTCCGGCTGCAGTAGAACAACAAAGTAGCTTTCCGTCGGCCTTCAAAGCCATCTCTCCATTGGTACCTATATCAACTAAACAAGTACCATCATCTAAATTATCCAAATCAGCCGCTAACATGCTACAAGTTATATCTGCTCCGATATATGCAGCCATACAGCGAGGTAAATATATTTCCATTTGAGGGAATCCGTCAATACGCCAATCCATATATTCCCCAAATTCTGAAACCATATCAAAGGGAGCCTCGGCCAACGTTCGAGGTTCTAAACCTGCCAATAAATGAAGCATCACAGAATTTCCTGCAATAACTGCCTTCGAAATTTTGTCAGTTGAAACATGCGCAGTGTCACAAAGTTCTAAAAACAGCTCAGACAATTGAGCACGAATTGATTTAGTAAGTGATTCAACTCCATTGCGATTGGCATAGTCAATGCGGGATAATACATCTGCTCCAAAACGTTGTTGTAGATTCCGATGCCCATCATAAGCAAGAGCCCAAAGGCTATCCTTGACAAAGAGGTAGGCTACGATGGTTGTCGTGCCTATATCCACTGCAAAACCATAATCTCCATCATAATTAGGATCAAGTGTCTGCATCATAATTGAAAAGCGTTGAGCGATTTGATCATCACGTTCACTCTCAGGCAATATGATTTCTACATCACCCAAAATTTTTGCGAAACAGGCTAAACGCATATTTTGCGGAGCCTGATCTCCCAACATACGATGTTCAACTTCATTCATGGGACTGAGCTCGCCAAAGGCAATGACCTTGCACTTGCCACAGCTGTGCCTCCCATTACAGGGGAAAGATATATCAAGATCTAAATCTTGCATAACGTCGAGTATGCTTAAATTGAAATCTACTTCTACAATTTCTTTACTTGAACCGACTGAGTATGTAAATTTTGGCATCCATGCACCTTTCGAATCTTCTAGTTTAGTAAGATAGCTCTATCACCCCTGCGGCTGTATCCTGCCAAGCGGTAAGTATTTTTTTTCGAAAAATATCTTGTGGCTGTTTCGGACCTATTATTACAAGACGTCCCTTCTCGAAGTGCTTAAGTTCCTTGTCCTGTAACGGCTTAACTACAATATGTTTGGAGCTGGAATCCACATGCAACCACGAATTATCAGTTTGTTGCACAAATCCTTTGATCCGCCACGAATCATTAGCCAAAGCTCTTGAGAAGGCTTCCATGTCCTCAAGTGTTTGGTGTTCTGAGATATTTACAATCCAAGATTCGGGACGATTCTCGGGTGTATTAAAGCTGGGACTTGAGCGACCATGATTTTTCAGTAGCCTGCGCAATTCTTCTAAACTGATGCCACCATACTGAGTGTCTACAATCGTCACTTCATCCTGATACTCGAGAATCGCGGAGTGAATCTCCGCTAAAGCATGTTCATCCACAAGATCAACCTTGTTAACCAAGATCAAATCGGCTGCTGCAATCTGATTCTGAAGAGGCAATAAAACATCTAAGTAATCAAGTAGGCTTGTAGCATCAACCAGTGTTATTAATCCTCTATAATCGAAAGGCCTGGCTAAATAGGGAGCCATTCCTGTTAAGGTGTTATTCATACTGGAAGGGTCAGCCATGCCGGAACTCTCTATCAGAAGGACATCGATCGGCTGTTCGCTGAATGCTTTCAAGGTTTTGGAAAACCCTTGAGCAATACAAGCGCAAAAAATAGAACCATCATTGATTTCAACTAATTGCACTTCGTCCTCCAAGAGCAGAGGAGCATCAATATTGATACTACCGAATTCATTGACTAAAAGCCCTAATTTTTGATCTCCTAATTGCAGCATCAACTGCCGCAAAAAAGTAGTCTTACCTGAGCCTAGAAATCCGCCAACTAAATAGACTTCAATCGCTTTATTGTTTTTATCTTTAATCATCATATATCCTTATTAATTGCTAGTGAATCGTTCCCAGCACCGTGTTGACTTCAACCTCTGCTCCATCCTCTACAGAATACTGCAACCTACCGCTTGCAGGAGCTAATAGTTCTAAAGTCTTTTTCTCACTTTCCAGTTCTACTATCGGTTCATCCTTTTCCACAGAGTCACCTTCAGCTACCTGCCAGAAAATCTGGGAAATTTTGTAAGTCAATTCAACCGGCCTATCTTCACAAGGGCAGGGATTTTCTAAATTTTTTCGGGGATAAGCGAATACAGGAACTCTAATTTTAACCATATAAAACTTACTACAACTCCTCTATCGGATAGAAAGGGCACAGGTGAGTTATGCACTCCTCATTGCGTTCATGGAACTCACAAATAACATTTTCTTTCGCTTTCAAAGATATATCAATTGCAAGCTTGTCGATATCCTCTTTGATACTAAGGAGCGATAGCCATGTGCAACGTTTGCAACAGCGTGGACCAACCGTATCGGATATGGCTCCTAACGCCTTAGAGGTCGCTTTATTAACTAAGGACCAGGTCTTCGTACTGTAGGGAGAAGAATCTGTAATCAGGCTGAAGAAAATCCCACAGCCGACAGACGCTCCACATGCTCCAAGAAAACCGCAAGACCCTCCCTGTACTTGTTTAGCTCGTTCCAACGCTTCATTGAGGTCACGTTCCAAAACCTCTATGCTGTGACCTTGGGCTTTGCGAGCAGCAGTTAACAAAACCGCCGGCACCAAAAAATGATGCACCGGCGCATGCATCGGAAATTCTTCAATATTCATAATCTTTGTGGAAAGATCTACTGGGTCTATTGATTCGTACTTTTGAAATGCGCACAAGCATTCTTCACTTACGACAGTAAAAAAATCATCACTTTGCTCGTACATGTCATCAACTCCTGTTAAAAACTCAAAATCAGCGAAATCAGCGATATTAATATTTCAATTTAAAACCGAGCAAATATCGGGCTAATTTTGTGTTTACCATTATATTAGCGACAATAGATTAAGTCTAGTAAAGTGCATATTTCTAGCATGTTCAACATATAGTTCAGCATTTGATTCACATAATGCCCTTTATCTGTAACTTTATTGAATGTACTGTTTCGATAGCCTAAAATACTGTGGAATAGATATCAGTCATAGGCTGAGTATCTTTGTCAGTAATATATAAAATGAATGTTTTTAAATCAGAAAATCAATCTTGGAGGAAAATGATGACTGGAAAAGAATTAGTGTTAAAAACTCTCTCACACGAAACTGTTGAACGCCCCCCGTGGGTTCCATATACTGGAGTTCATGCAGGTAAGCTAGTGGGATATACTGCAACCGAAGTGCTCGTAGATGGTGAAAAACTATATGAAGCACTTAAAGAAGTAAAAAAACTCTATATGCCGGACGGGATGCCTATTACCTTCGATCTCCAAATTGAAGCTGAAATTCTCGGATGTGACCTAATTTGGGCAGATGATAATCCACCCAGCGTTACATCTCATCCCCTCGCAGATACAGATGAGATTCCTGACAAAATTATCGGCCCCGAGGACGGGCGTGTTCCGCTAATTATGGATGTCTCACGCCGCATTGTAAAAGAGTTCGATGATACTGCTATATACGGACTTTACTGCGGTCCTTTCACTCTCGCATCGCATTTACGCGGCACCAAACTCTTCATGGACATGAAGCGCAATCCCGAGCACGTCAAACAATTAATGGATTATTGTACGGATCAAGCTATTGCGATGTCCGACATGTACGCTGAGGCCGGATGCCATGTCTTAGGTCCGGTTGACCCGCTTGTCTCTCAGATCTCATCAAAACATTTCGAAGAATTCCTGGCGGAACCATACACACGCATCTTTGACCATATTCGCAAATTGGGCAAAAAATCCTGCTTCTTCGTGTGCGGCAATGCCGAGAGAAACCTCGATGTTATGTGCCTGACGAAACCTGATAACATCTCTATCGACGAGAACATTCCGATGGATAAAGCCAAAGCCATAACCGACAAGCACAATGTCACTATAGGTGGCAACATACCTCTAACAACAACAATGTTGTTCGGCAACCAACAAGACAATATGAAATTTGTTGTCGATATGGTTGATAGTGTAGATTCTTCAAAGAATTTGGTAGTTTCGCCGGGCTGTGATATGCCTTATGACATTCCGTTGGAGAACACCATTGCAGTTACTGAAGCTGTTCGCGATATTGACAGATATCGTGACCTCTTGAAGGATTATGAATCAGAAGATCTTGGTGAAGATGTTGAATTACCGGACTACGAAAATCTGGATCGCCCACTCATCGAAGTATTCACTCTCGATTCCGCTACCTGTGCAGCTTGTACCTATATGTATGCTGCAGCTAAGGACGCTTTAAATGACTATGGTGATTCAATAGATGTTATCGAATACAAGTACACCGATAGAACCGGAATATCTCAGATTAAGGCCATGGGTGTGAAGAATCTTCCTTCTCTGTATATCGACGGTGAGTTGTATTACGCTTCGATTATCCCGAGTAGAGAAGAATATTACGAAGCCATCGACAAAGTAATGAAAAAATACAAATAGTAATTTAGCATCGGTTGAATCAATGAACAGGCCACTCGAAAGGGTGGCTTGTTTAATCTTGTAATTTAATCGCTCAAGTCTTATACTTAGCGTACAATTTAATTCGATATCAAGTTCGCCACTAGTGTGTGAAAAGGGAAGCAGGTGAGAATCCTGCACGGTACCGCCGCTGTAAGTGCGTAGTTTTGTCTATATATGTCACTGTGTCCACGGGAAGGCTAGACAAATACGATGAGGCACAAGCCAGAAGACCTGCTTGATATGACGTTTGTCGGATTCTGCGATATACAGAATTTTGCGTTGGTAAATACGGACCACATTTTATAGGTGTGGTTCTTTTTATTGGCGCAGACTTGGTGTCGGAGGATGCAAAACATCTCAGCTTTACTTGTTCAGCAACACATGTAAACACGATACTCCGAGATGTGATTCTCCTATGAGGAGAAGGCTGGTACACTTTCTCCTCATTTTGCTTTACCTTTTGTATTTTTATGAGATAATCTATCAGTGGAGGGAAACATGTCTGAAATAATCATTGCATGCAGAATGATTGAAAAAGAAATTGAATCAGCGCGAGCGAAAACTAATAATACCAGCGATATAATTTATCTGGATCGAGCTTTACATGAATATCCTGATAATCTTAAGGAGAAGATCCAGGAAACAATTCTGACTGTCTATGCTGATACGGACTACATACTGCTTGCTTATGGACTTTGCGGCAATGCGCTGCACGATATTTTCAGTCCACACTCAACCATTGTTATTCCTCGTTTTCATGACTGTATTCATATGATGTTGCTTACCGAAGACAATCCTACTGCCCGTATTTGTCCGGACTGTCTTTACTACACCGATGGCTGGTTCGATTCAGATAACACATTGCTCAGACAATATGAGAGTTTTGCTGAGAAAAAGGGAGAGAAAAAAGCGCAACGCGCCTATAGGCTCATGTTGAAAAACTATAAAAATGTTCGCCTTATCAACACCGGAGAAAACTATAGCTGCTCCACTATTAACGGGGCGAAGAGAACCTGTGATTTATTCGACTTGGAACTAAGCGAAGAAAAAGGTTCAACCATTATTCTAGAACAACTCTTTGCGCATAAATGGGATAGCAATTTTCTTATTTGTCCGCCAGGTAAACCGATATCTCAGAGCGAGTTTTTAAGTGGCGGTTCATCTACTGCAGTTTTTCCTAGATAAATGCATAAATTCTAAAAAATATCACATATATAATTACGTAAATACCATAGTGTAAAGCTTATAGCTAAGATAGCTAACAATCATAAAAGTTTCTTGTCAGATCTCCGATTATGCTGTGCAAGTCCCCCACTTTCGTTGACACTAAAAATTTCATTAGTTACCATTAGTTCGACGTTAAGGGACACTGCGACCTTTCGGGCAAGCAAATATTGTGTTATTTATCGTTGTTGTTTCAAATCAACTCAAAACATTGTGCTTTAGCTTGTATGGGTTCAACGAAATATGGATTCATAATTAAGTAGCAGGTACATAAAGCAGATTGTCCTGTAAGAAAGCGAACTGGTCTGCGATCAAGAGGTACTATTCCCAAATGAAGGGACTTTTTGTTATTTTTCTTGATTACGCGAGAGGTCTAGCTAATGTAGATATTTTTTCACACACGTTTGCTGACTTAAATGAAGGTTTTATCTGCTGTTGCTGGCAGAGAACAATAAATTAAAAAACGAAATGATTCAGGAGGATCACATGGCAGATGATTTAATGAAACGTATTGCCGAGCTAGTAGCAGAAGGCGATGACGTAGAAGCCGTTAACTTAGTTAAACAAGCTATTGCTGACGGACACAAGCCTTTAGATGTTCTAACAGAAGGTGCGGCCAAAGGTATGGATATCATAGGGGCCGCTTATGAAGAAGGCGAAGCTTACCTTCCCGAGTTGGTTTTGTCAGGAGATGCAATGTCCGCAGTTGTTGATGTCATCTTTGACGAATTTGATGAGGATGAAAAAGCTGCAAGCAGACAAGGTACAGTTGTTATAGGTCAAGCAAAAGGTGACGTACATGACATTGGTAAAAATATTGTCGGTGCTCTTTTGGCAGTAAACGGATTTAACGTCATTGATCTTGGAATAGACGTTGAAGTAAAGAAATTTTACGAAGTTGCTATCGAAAAGAAGGCAGATTTTGTTGCAATATCTACTCTTCTTACCACTTCTCTTCCCTACATGGAAGACGCAATGCGTTACTTCACCGATACCGGAGTTAGAGAAGATTTCTTCTACATTATTGGCGGCGGCCCTGTAACCCCAGAATTTGCTAAAGAATTAGGGGTTGATGGTTGGTCACGTAATGCTTTTGACTGCGTAACGCTTTGCAAAGACCTTGTTGCGAATAAAAAGCCCGGTTCCGGCGGAACAGTAATCGTCGATTCAGAGGCAAAATAGGAAGAGGAGTTTATATGTATAATTACAAAGTTCAACGTATTCTTCGTAGTCTAGAAAAGGCACGTACCGGCAAAATTATGCCGATGAAAGAATGGGATACAAAGGTTATACCCAGAACCGTAAAAGCAATCTTGAAAAAGTACAATCTCGAGAATACTCTTGATATGGATAACCCGATTAACTATGATGACGAATTAGCAGATACCTTTTTCAAAGCAGGTTGGGAGCTGGCATTAGAACTTGGTATGTATTGCGAAGATACTGAGCGTGTTATCGAAATAACTGAAGACGAACTGCTCGAAACAATTCGTGATTATCCAGAGCAGATTACTTTAGGCTCAGGTCAGGATGAAGTCGTTATGAAACCCCGTCGTCCTGAATCTGAATACAAGCCACTAGTGGCAGCTTCACTGGGCATTGTCTGCTCGGAAGACATTTATCTACCTTTGGTTCAAGGCATGGTTAAATACCCTAAATTGGTTGACGTATTGCATGGACCAACATTGGCAACAGCTTTTGGACACACCATCCGTTCCGGCGAACCAATTGAGACTCTGATGGGTAACTACGAATCACGCCTCAAGAAGGAAGCCCTATGGCGGGCCGGTCGTCCCGGTATGGCCTGTACCGGAGTTGCTGGAGCCATCACTGAGTATGGACATCTCGGCGGAGCACCGGAACTTGCCGGTCGCGGTAATGTAACTATGTCCCTGTGCCCGGTCGAATTGAAATGCACTTACTCTAACTTCCACAGAATAATCCAAGGTCTAAACTACGGACACAAATTAAGAGTTGGCGCTTTCTCCTATATCGGCGGCTATGCCGGCCCTGCTGAAGGTGCAGCCATCTGCTGTATCGCTAATGACCTCTTAATTCCGACAATCATGCAGGCCGATTACACAAGCTCATATGTATATGACATTAACCTCTTTGGCAACTGTGGTCGCAAAGCCCTTTGGGCCAACAGCATTTCAATCCAGGCTGTAAGCCGCAATACTAATTTTATGCGTAACAAAATTGTTAATGAAACAGCCGGTCCGGCCACTGAAATGTTCCTGTATGAAGCTGCAATGGGTCTAATGAACCACAGCGTCTCAGGAGCCTCCAAAACGACTCAGCCAAGAAGTGCAGGTGGGCGCTATACCGACTACATTACACCCGTTGAGTGCTGGTGGAGTGGTGATGTGTTCAAATCGACAGCAGGTATGACACGTCGCGATGCCAACGAAGTGGCAAAGAAAGTACTCCCCAAGTATGAAGACAAACTGCGGTCGCCTGAAAAAGGCCTCTCAGTATACGAGTGCTATGATTTGAAGAACCAGAGACCTCTGCCTAACTACGTTGAAATCATCAACAAAGTCCGCAATGAACTTATTGATTTAGGTATGCCACTGGATAAAGTTTTTGGTGAAACATATGAGAACTTGTTGAAGGATGAGCGTCGTACAATCGTTCTTTAATCCAAATTAATAAAACAAGGCTCTCTTTTAAGGGGGCCTTGTTTTTATAGCGAGGTATTATTTTGAAACAAATCTTATTAAAAAATGTAGACGCAGTAGTTACTTGTGATGATAACGATCGCTTACTGCGCAATTGCGATATTCTAATTGAAGACAACTATATCAAACTAATCGATAAAAATATTGAGGCACCTGAGGCTGAAGTTATTTCTATGAAGGGTAAATTTGTTTATCCCGGATTGATTAACACTCACCACCATCTACTTCAAGCATTCACACGTAATATACCGGCAGTACAAAATTCTGAATTGTTTGACTGGTTGATTTATTTGTACGAAGTATGGAAAAAAGTGAATCCGGAGTTTATGTATTATAGCTCCACTGTAGCCATGGGCGAATTTATTAAATATGGCGGTACAACTCTTTTTGACCAACATTTCGCTTTTCCGAGAAGTTCAAGTAAAGAGATCATTGATCGCCAATTTGACGCCGCTGCTGATCTTGGTTTGCGCTTCTATGCCGGACGTAGTGCTTTCACTCGTGGTAAGGACCAAGGCGGACTACCGCCAATGGAACTGATTGAAACAACTTCACAAGTTCTTGATGACACTGCCCGTTTAGTTGAGAAGTACCATGATGATAGTAAATACTCTATGAGGCAGGTAGCTTTTGCCGCTTGTTCTCCATTCTCTGTCGACACTGAGGTAATGAAGGAATCTGCCAAAGCTGCTCGTCAGTTAGGCGTCCGCTTGCATACGCATCTCTGCGAGACAATTGATGAAGAAAATTACTGTCTTGAAGTTTATGGCAATCGTCCCATAGCATGGGCCGAGAAGTGTGACTGGTTGGGTCCTGATGTTTGGTTTGCACACGCTGTGCATTTGACAGATGATGAGATTCGCCTACTCGGAAAAACAGGAACAGGCGTCGCTCATAACCCGGTTTCAAACATGAAACTTTCTTCAGGCATCGCAAAAGTACCACTAATGTTAAAAGAGAATGTTCCGGTAGGCTTAGCTGTAGACGGCAATGGAAGTAACGACGCCTCAAACTTGCTAGCTGATCTGCGTGTTTGTTTCCTACTCCATCGTTTAAACAGCAGCAAAGATGCTCCTACTGCATACGACACCTTGAAATTAGCTACTCGAGGCAGCGCGAGGGTTCTCGGGCGTAATGATATTGGTCATCTAACTGAAGGAATGGCGGCT
>LFRM01078984.1_pt1 | contig 12543 bp, 8 predicted proteins | sample 618341 | NCBI WGS metagenome assembly LFRM01 (sample SAMN03654438, study PRJNA283298) | anaerobic digester metagenome | isolation source: pool of bioreactors CSTR01a, CSTR02a, and CSTR03a thermophilic anaerobic... | place: Denmark: Kgs. Lyngby | collected 2014-05-21
TGCTCATCTGACACACGTACGGCGATCGTCTCAATCGCGCTCATGTCTGTACTTTTATGGACAAATATCACATCACCTTCCAAAAGCGAAGAAAACCCGGAAGCACGTACACTCTCCCCCTGACGGATCAGCGCATCGCGGTCGCGAGACAGTTCAATGCCCTGTAAAAGCGCCGACACATGAATCGCGCCTTCAAGCGATATGCCGCGTGTCGTGATTCCGCCCGGGACAATCGGGCTGTTATAAAAGGCCATCAGGTTCGCGACAAAAAGCGGACCGGGCGCTTCGTCCGCTACCATCGGGCTGTTCGGCGGCAAAAGCGCCACCCCGGACGCGTTGATCCAACCCACCCGCATACCGGGCAGCTGAACTCTCAACAGGTCACCGTTTCGGTAGTCGGCAAAAAGGACGGTCCCCATCGGTGCCTCCACAAGCAAGGAACCGAGCCTTGCGTGACTCATCACGCGTTTTTGCGGGACGCGCACCACCACTTTTGCCACCTTGTTGTCAGCTGAAATGGACAGCGTGTCCGCCGCCAGCTGTTCACGGAGCATATAGCCTTTGACGCCGTCTTTTAAAAGCACATAAAGGTACAGTCGGTCTTTCGCGTCCAAAATCGTGACCGCCTCGTTTAAAAGCGCTTCGCTAATGCGCGCACTCTTCTTGTCGGGGGCGGCGTAGAGCGTCGCGTAAGCGACCTGAACCACAGCTGTATTCTCATCGGCATCACTGCTGTCCCAATCGGGGGGCAGGAGGTCTGTGGCTTTCGGATCGTCTTCAATGTCGGGCACACGGTCCACCAGCTGGGGGATGACAAAAAAGAACACGATCATGAGGGCGGAAAACACTACCGCGGCAATTAGCCAGGCCGGGATTTTGAATTTTTTCCGCGCAAGATACACCGGCCGCCCGCGCTGATCGGTGACCTGGACGGTTTCTTCAGCACTCGGGTCCGCTGTAATCCCGCGTTTAATCGGGATCGGTTCAGGCGTTATTGGTTTTTGTTCTTTTTCGTCTTTATCGGGCATCGTCATTTGTCCCTAGCGTGACCACGCAAAAAGCCACGGCGTATTCATTTTCATGCGACAGACTGAGCGTGATGTCCTTTGATCCGATGGCCTGAAAGCGAGTAAAGGCCGCCTCGTGAAGCTGCACCTTAGGACTTCCCCACGCTTCTTGTATGATTTCAATGTCCAGAAAGCGGATCCCCAGTCGACCGATCCCCGTACCCAGTGCTTTGGCGATGGCTTCTTTGGCCGCATAGCGGCCGGCAAGCCGTCGCGGATCATCGTGGCAGATCGCCTGTTCTTGCATGGTGAAGACACGGTCCAGAAAACGATCGCCGTGGCGCTCGATAACACGCCGCAAACGATCCACCGAGATGATATCTACTCCCACGCGCATGAAGGCTCCTTCCCTAATCGCCTATTTGTTGCCCGCGGAGATCTTCACCGGGGAAACGGTAGACGAGAAAATTGCCTTTCAGGCGGCTTGCGACGCGCGCGTCATATTGTTTCGCAAAATCGCGTATCGAGAGATTGGACGCGACAATGGTGGCCAGGTTGCGGTTCTGCCTTGTATCTAACAGCATGATCAGTTGCGCGTAGCGGTCCTGGGTCACCGGTTCAGTCCCCAGATCGTCGAGCAGCAAAAGATCCCAGCTGTGGAGCGCGTGGTATAGCATTTCGGCCTCCTCCAAAATCGCCGGATCAGGACGAAAGGACGCCAGCTGGCGCTTATAGCGTGTGATTAAGTCAAAAAGATTAGGGGCCGTAATATAGATGACGGGACGGTCTTCATCCATGAGGCGATGGCCCATGCATTGCATGAGAAAGGTTTTTCCTGTTCCGGGCGGGCCCGAAAACAAAAGATTGCGGTCGCGCACGCGGTCAAAGTGCCCCGTGTAAAGTTGGGCCATATGAAGGTAATCCGCCATCACAGCACGCGTGCTCGGGCCTTTTTGATCCGCCTTGCCATCCTGGAAGATATTCAAATTAAAGTTGGAAAACTTCGCCTCTCCTGACATCCGGTCAGGTAAATAGTCGGGCAAGATCGATTGGACGATCTGCCGCCTGCAGGGGCACCACGCGTCGCCTATCCGCCCTGTGTCCCCGCAGGACCGGCAGTGGTAGATCGGCTCGTGGTAGCCGTCCAAAATCCCGTATTCGGCAAGATAACGCTCGCGCTGAACGCTGATGTCATCAAATGACTGAGCTTCATTGGAAGCCGCTTCGGGAGCAGTCACCTGCATCAGGCGGTCGAAACCCGCCCGTGTCAGTGCATTGTCAAGCGCTTCAAGGCGCGGATGCTCCAGGTAAAGCGCCCTCACCCGATGATCGCGCTCCCGATGCGCCTCATTTTTTCGTTTTTGGTAGATTCTGGCGACGTCATCGCTTATTTTCTGCGAAAGACTCCTCACAAACCCCATCCCGTCTTAATCATCCTGCCCGTCAATGCGAGGCATCGGCGTATCAAATTCACTTTCGTCCAAGCTGAAGTTATCGCGGTTGTCGCGGCTTACGCCCTGCTTTGCCCCAAAGCGCGAGGCATCCTCACGGCGCGCTTCTTCGTATGCCTGCACGCCTTCGAGCGAATTCAAACCGCGCTCATGCCAGTCTTTTAAGACGGCGGTGACAAAGCGAATCGTTGGCCTTTGAGCGCCCCGGGTCTTGGATAACGCCTCATCGATGATGCCCTGATCAAAGCCGAATTCATCGATCCACATGTCGACATCCTTGAGGTCGTATTCGGTCAAAGATCGTCTCAATTTCTTGCCGACATAGGCTTTGATTCTGTTTTTCTCAAGGAAGCGCGAATAATAAACGGACAGCTGATCGTAGGTTTTCACGCCGGCCGCCGCCCAGTCCTCCGCGATCCGTGTCGCGTAACCCGGGCCGTCCAGGCGGTTATTATTGGCCGCCTCCTGAAACAAAGCGTACATCACCTCCGGTTCAAAGCCGTAGGCCTCAAACCAGCGGTCAATGAGGTCGTACCACATGAAGGTCATAATGCCCTGGAAAAAGGTCATCTTGATCAGGGTGACGATTTTCTCACGCTCTTCACTTTGGTTCTCACGCTGTCCGATCTCACTGGGCGACGAGGAACTGATCGGTCGGTAGCGCTTTTGCAGCTCTTGCATCTTCAGGTCTCCGATTGAAATATCCTGATCGCTAACCGTGATGAGCTGCACGCGGGAAAGTTCCAAGAGTGATTCGTTGACCGCCTCCTCCGAGATGCCGAGCCGATCCGCCACATCCGCCTGCGTCGCGTCGCGTGAACCGTTGTAGAACACACTGTTCAAAAACAGATAACATTTCACGGCGTTGCCGCTCAGCTTGGGCATGATGTCGTGAATGAACAGGTCGGGCACCGGTGTGTCACTGAACATAATGGATCGTCCGTCTTTGATACGCACCGAAAGTACCCCTTTTCTAAAAAATGAGACGCTGAGGAGAACCCCCGGTTCTCCTCATGTCAAATAATTGAATGTATCGCGGCAGAGCCGCTTCTGATTACTCCGTCCTTGCGAAGTTCAAGTATGTCTTGTAGCGTTCATCCGCCGCTTCTCTCGCGCGGGCAAAAATCGCTTCGACTTCCGCTTCAGTATACTTCTTGTACAGCGAGGTATAGCGAACTTCTTGTTTTAGGAATTCGCTGTAGTCGCGTGTCGGCGGTTTTGAATCTAAAACGAAGGGATTCTTTGCGGCGTCGTCTGCCAAAACAGCCGGATTGTAGCGCCACAGATGCCAGTATCCTGTTTCAACCGCATCCTTTTCACGCTGCTGCGACAGTGTCAGTCCGCCTCGGATACCGTGGTTAATGCAAGGCGAGTAAGCAATCACAATGGAGGGACCATTCCAGGCTTCCGCCTCGCGCAGGGCGCGCAGCGTCTGCGCCTGATTCGCTCCCATCGCGATCTGCGCGACATAGACATAGCCGTAGGCCATTGCCATGACGCCCAAATCCTTCTTCTTCAAAGGTTTGCCGCCGGCGGCAAACTGCGCCACCGCGCCCAGCTGTGTCGCCTTTGACGCCTGGCCGCCCGTGTTCGAATACACCTCTGTGTCGAGCACGAGAATGTTCACATCCTCACCTGAGGCAAGTACGTGATCCAGTCCGCCGTAGCCGATGTCATAGGCCCAGCCGTCGCCCCCGATGATCCATGTGGAACGGAGCATCAGGTAGTCTTTAAGGCTCAGGATGTTTTGACGCAATGTTTCAGCTTCGCCGTCAAGCTCGGCTTCTTCCAATGCGAAGATAAACTTTGCGGCAATGCCTCGGGCCCCTTCTTTTTCATCCTTTTTCTCAAGCCACTCGTCAATATTTTCTTTCAAGGCAAGGGGCAGATTATCCTGCTCATTCAGGCTTTCGACAAAGCCGATCACCCGATCACGCAACTGCTTCACACCAAAGTGCATGCCCAGTCCGTATTCCGCGTTATCCTCAAACAGGGAATTGGCCCAGGACGGACCGTGCCCGTCGTCGTTGACGCAATAGGGCATCGAGGGCGCCGAGCCTCCCCAGATGGAGGAGCAGCCGGTGGCGTTCGCGATCATCATGCGGTCGCCGAACAGCTGCGTCGCAAGGCGCACATAGGGTGTCTCACCGCAGCCGGCGCAGGCGCCGGAGAACTCGAGCAGCGGACGCTCAAACTGACTGCCTTTGACCGTCGCCTTATTCATGGGATTTTCTTTCCTGGAAAGCGACTGCGCGAAGGTCCAGTGATCGGCCTCCAGCATATGCTCTTCCAAGGGCTCCATGACGAGCGCTTTTTCTTTAGCGGGACAGACCTGCGCGCAGGATCCGCAACCCGTGCAGTCCAAAGCGGAGATCTGGATTCTAAAGCCGTACTGACTGTAGGGCTTATTACCCGGAACACTCACAAATGTCTCAGGAGCCTTCTCCTGTTCCTCTTCCGTCAAAAGGAAGGGGCGGATGACCGCGTGCGGGCAAACATAGGCGCACTGATTACACTGGATGCAGTTATCGGGGATCCACTTTGGCACATTGACCGCGATCCCGCGTTTTTCATACTGAGCCGTCGCCGGAGGCATGGTGCCGTCGACATAGTCCATGAAGACTGACACCGGGAGGCTGTCGCCTTCCTGGCGATTCATCACGTCGGCGATGTCGCTGATGAAGCGGGGAACATCCCGGAGCGCCATAGGCGCGTCCTCGGCATTACGCCAGCTTTCGGGGACCTCCACTTCTTCTACCTGTTCAATACCGGCGTCCACCGCGCGGTAGTTCATATTGACAATGTCCTCACCCTTGTCGCCGTAGGATCGGACGATGGCTTCCTTCATGTATTTCACCGCCTCATCGACCGGGATGACTTCGGTGATCTTGAAAAATGCCGCCTGACAGATCGTGTTGATCCTGTTGCCAAGTCCGATGGACTCCGCCAAATGGATCGCGTTGATCGTGTAGAGCCGGATGTCATTTTCCGCCAAATAACGTTTGACCTGGCCGGGGAGGAATTCTTCTAATTCTTCCTTCGGACGCGTCGTGTTCAACAGGAAGGAACCGCCCTTTTTCAACACGGACAGCATGTCATATTTTGTGAGATAGGCCTGGTTGTGACAGGCGACAAAGTCGGCGCTGTCAACCAGGTAAGGGGCCCTGATCGGTGAATGTCCGAAACGAAGGTCGGAGATGGTCACGCCGCCTGATTTCTTTGAATCGTAAGAAAAGTAGGCTTGCGCGTACATGGAGGTGTGGTCACCGATGATCTTGATGGAGTTCTGGTTAGCCCCCACCGTACCGTCAGAACCAAGGCCCCAGAAGCGCGCCGCGATCATGCCCTTAGGGGACACGTCGATCTGTTCTGTCACAGGGAGCGACAGATGCGTCACATCGTCGTCAATGCCGATGGTGAAGCGCGGCTTTAAGTGATCACCCGCCAGCATGTCGTAAACGGCCTTGATCTGGCCCGGGGTGGTATCTTTCGATCCCAAGCCGTAGCGTCCGCCCGATACGACGACGGGGCGGTCGGCACAGGATACCGCGGAGACCACATCGAGGAACAGCGGTTCGCCCTGGGCGCCCGGTTCTTTCACGCGGTCTAAGACAGCAATTTTTCGGACCGTCTCGGGGATGGCCGAAAGCAGCCGTTCCGCGGAGAAAGGACGGAACAGATGCACATGCACCGCGCCTGTCTTTCTTCCCTGGCAGTTAAGATAGTCCACAGTCTCACAGATCGTATCGTAAACAGAACCCATACAAATGATGATCTCTTCCGCTTCCGGGTCACCGTGATAAACAAAGGGTTTATATTCACGGCCCGTGAGGCGGCTCATCTCGTCCATATAATGTTCCACAATGTCAGGCAGGGCGTCATAGTATTGGTTCGACGCCTCCTTCATCTGGAAGAAAATATCGGGGTTTTGCGCGGAGCCTCTAAGACAAGGCTCGTTCGGCGTCAGGCCTCGTTCACGGAAGGCGTTGACCGCGTCCATGTCAAGCATTTTGGCCAAGTCTTCATACTCGAGCCGCTCAATTTTCTGGTATTCGTGCGACGTGCGAAAACCGTCAAAGAAATGCATGAAGGGCACGCGTCCCTTGATGGCCGCAAGGTGCGCCACCGCGCCCAAGTCCATCGCCGACTGCACGCCGTGTGAGGCAAGGATCGCAAAGCCTGTCTGGCGCGCGGCCATGACATCGCTGTGATCACCGAAAATAGACAGTGCGTGGCCTGCGATGGCACGGGCTGTCACATGAAACACGGCCGGAAGGAGTTCGCCCGCCATCTTATACATATTGGGGATCATGAGCAGAAGTCCCTGTGACGCCGTGTAGGTCGTGGTCAGCGCCCCCGTCGCGAGCGATCCGTGGACTACGCCGGCCGCGCCTCCCTCGGATTGCATTTCAATCACCTGGACGCTTTGACCGAAGAGATTTTTCCTCCCCTGTTGAGCCCACTGGTCAACACTGTCGGCCATGCCCGATGAAGGTGTAATCGGATAAATACCTGCCACCTCCGTGAAGGCGTAAGACGCGTATGCCGCGGCGGTATTGCCATCCATCGTCACGTAATTTTTGTTGTTTGTCATTCTAATCCCCCTATGTGTTATGGGCCATATTGCCCGGGTCAAAATAGTATAGCATGATCCCTTTATTTCACTTGTCGATCCACAAGGATTTACCCGTCATTTCCGAAGGTGTATTGAGTCCTAAAATAGCCAGCATCGTCGGCGCGAGATCGGCCAGTCGGCCGTCCTCCAAATGACCTTTTTCAAGGCCCACGCCGATCAGTTTCACAGGATTGGTCGTATGCGCCGTAAAGGGGCCATCGTTTTGGTGGTCGATCATGGCCTCCAGATTCCCGTGGTCGGCGGTAATGAGCGCGACTCCACCTTTTTTAAGCAGGGCTTTTACAATCTTCCCCACCGAATCATCCACCGTTTCCATAGCCTTGACCGCTGCGTCGAACTGGCCCGTATGGCCGATCATGTCGCCGTTGGCAAAGTTCAGGATAATAACGTCAAAGGATTTATTCTCAATCGCGTCTAACAGGCGCCGGGTCACCTCCGGCGCGCTCATCTCTGGCTGCTGGTCATAGGTGGGCACTGAGGGCGAAGGCACCAAAATGCGCTCTTCCCCTCGAAAAGCCTCCTCACGCCCTCCGTTGAAAAAGAAGGTCACATGCGCGTATTTTTCAGTCTCCGCGATGCGAAGCTGTGTCATACCGGCATCTTGAATCACCTCGCCGAAGATACCTGTCAATTTTTCAGGCGGATAAGCGGTCGTGTAATCGTTAAAGACCTCAAAGTCAGCGCTGTACTCCGCCATCCCCACATAGGTCAAACCGAGAGGAGACTTCACGACGGGGAAGTGATCGAAATTTGGCTGGCATAAGGCGCGTGTCATCTCACGGGCGCGATCCGGCCTGAAATTGAAAAAGATAAAGCTGTCTCCTTCTTTCACCGGGGCGACGGGAGTGCCGCCTTCATTTGTGAGAAGTACGGGCAGGATGAACTCGTCGGTGACGCCCTCCTCGTACGATTCTTCTATCGCTTTTTTTGGATCGACGGCTCTTTTTCCTTCAAAGTTTTTTGCCGTCAGAGCACGATAGGCTTTTTCCACACGGTCCCAACGATTATCGCGGTCCATGGCGTAGTAGCGGCCGGATAAAGTTGCGACGCGCCCCAGCCCCACCTGATCCATATGTTGCATCAGTTGATCGAGGTAGCCCGCGCCTGATTTGGGCGGTGTGTCGCGGCCGTCGAAAAAAGCGTGGACGGCAAGCGATGTCACGTGGTTCTTTTTGGCCATGTCGATCAGCGCGAACACATGGGTCAAATGGCTGTGCACGCCGCCGTCGGATAAAAGCCCCGCAAGATGAAGCGTCGTTCCTTTATCCGCCGCGTTTCGCATGGCGTGCAACAGCGCTTCATTTTCAAAAAATGAACCGTCTTCGATGGCATTGCTGATCCTCAAAAGATCCTGGTAGACGATGCGCCCCGCCCCAATATTCGTGTGCCCCACCTCAGAGTTTCCCATCTGTCCTTCAGGCAGGCCGACATCGCGGCCGCTCGTGCGAATAACAGAGAAGGGCCAGTCTTTTTCCAGCGCGTCCAGGTTGGGTGTCTTAGCCGCCAAGACGGCATTGCCTTCTGTTTCTTCTGAGATGCCCCAACCGTCAAGGATGAGGAGGGCCACAGGGCCTTTCGGTTTTTTGGTCATTCATTTTACCTCAGCGATCAGGCCGAATGCTTCGAGATCGAGCGAAGCGCCGCCCACAAGACCGCCGTCCACATGCTTTTGATTGAAGAGTCCTTGGGCGTTTTTTTCGTTAATCGACCCGCCGTACAGAATCTTGACAATCGAGGCTTCCTCGCCGTACATGCCCGCTAAGAGCTCTGACACAAAGGCACAGGCTTCTTCGGCCTGTTGATCGGTCGCTGTGTCGCCTGTCCCGATGGCCCAAACCGGTTCATAGGCCACCATGATCTGGCAAAGAGAGCTGGGCTTCACATCGGCAAAGGCCGCTTTAATCTGCCGTTCAAGCACTTTTTCGGTGTCATTGTTCCGGCGCTCTTCTTTTGTTTCGCCCACACAGACAATCGGGCGTACGCCCCAGGAAAGTGCCGCTTTCAGTTTGCGATTCACCCCCTCGTCTGTTTCACAGAACCATTGACGGCGTTCGCTGTGCCCGATCAGGACATAAGGTACGTGCATCTCGGCGAGCATCTTCATGGATATTTCACCTGTGAAGGCGCCCTTGTCTTCTTCATACGCGTTTTGCGCAGCGACATGGACAGGCGTTCCCGAAGTTTTTTCGACGGCCAGGGAAAGCACCGTACTCGGTACAGAGACGATGACGCGTGAATCAACATCTTTCACGCGAAGGATGAGCTTGTCAAGAAAGCTTTCCGCTTCAGAGGGAATGCCTAGATTCATTTTCCAGTTCCCCGCCGCCACAAGCGAGCGCGGATCGCGGTCCAAAAGGCAGTCGATGCCGGGCAATACTTTACCTTCCAAGAATTCTAAAGACGCGCCGCCACCTGTGGAGATATGGGTCATTTTGTCGGCATAGCCCAATTGTTCGATCGCCGCGGCGGAGTCCCCGCCCCCGATGATCGAGATGATGTCAGCCTCCGCGATGGCGCGGGCGAGTTCCCGCGTGCCGCGGCTAAAGGCTTCAAATTCAAACACGCCGACAGGGCCGTTCCAGACCACTGTACCCGAAGAGGCGATGACCTCTTGGAAAAGCTCTGAGGTCTTAGGACCGATGTCAAGACCCATCATGTCATCCGGGATCTTGTCCGAGTCCACGACAATCGGCACAGCGTCCGCGGCGTAGCGGTCGGCGACCGTCGTGTCAACAGGGAGCATAAAATTGACGCCCTTTTCTTCTGCTAAGGCCATTAGTTCACGCGCCAGGTCGAGCTTGTCTGTCTCACAAAGCGAGGTACCTACAGGCCAACCCTTGGCGGCCAGGAAGGTGTAAGCCATCCCGCCCCCGATGAGGAGGTTGTCGACGTTGTCAATCAGGTTACGGATGACGCCGATTTTGTCAAAGACTTTGGCGCCTCCCAACACGGCGGTGAGGGGACGTTTCGGTTCGCCGACGGCGCGGCCGAGCATCTCCAGTTCGCGGTTAATCGTATAACCCGCAACGGCGGGCAAAAATGACGCGACGCCTGCCGTGGAGGCATGCGCGCGGTGAACGGCGCCAAAGGCATCGCTCGCGTATAGGTCGGCCATGGCACTCAGAGCCTTGGCAAATTCCGGTTTATTTTTCGTTTCCTCTTTGTGGAAACGGACGTTTTCCAATAAAAGGATTTCTCCGTCTTTTAAAGCCTTCGCTTTATCTTGCGCGTCCTCTCCGATGACATCTTTTGCCATGATGACCGGTTTTTCGAGCAATTCCGATAGACGTTTGGCTACAGGCTTCAGTGAAAGCTTATCGTCGAAACCCTGGGGTCTCCCCAGATGAGACACGATGATGAGGCGCGCGCCCCGTTCGACAAGCGCACGGATTGTCGGCAAGGCCGCTTTTATCCTTCTGTCGTCTGTGATTTCGTTTGTACTTTTATCAAGCGGGACATTGAATTCCGCGCGTAGAAGGACTCGCTTACCCTTCACCTCGACATCGTCAATTGTTTTCTTATCATAAATAATCATCAATAACCGTACCTGTCTTTTCGGACCACTTTCTAAGAAAGCAAGCCGAAGTTTATTGCAACTACAGAGTATAACCTATGAGGGCCCATTTTTGTACCAGGATCCGCGATACATTGGCGCATGCTGGTCATCACGGCCGTGGCTGTCAGAACCCGCGGTGCAAATCAAAGATAATTTTTCACACAGTTTTCGCATCAGCAACCTTTCTTGGGGCGACGCGCCACCGTGGTCACATTCAAGCCCATGGATGCCGGCCTTTTTTAAGGTCAAAAAACGGGCCATCAGGGTCTGTTCCACATCCTCTTTTGACAAGCGCTCGTGATCGCACCAGCCGTATTCTTGCGGGTGGGCCAGTACACTGACGCCGTTTGACGCCGTGATCACCCGGATCACTTCCTTAGCGCTGTGGCGTTCGCGATAAACAAAGGCCGGTCGCCCTTCCCCTAAGAGCTTTTGGAAAGCTTCTGTGATGGATGAAAAGGCGCCGTGTTCGACAAGCCAGAGTGCCATATGCACCCGACCCGGCAAAGTTTTTTCCCCGCCGTAGCGTGACAGATCCTCATAGCGGACGTCGTAGCCGAGTTCATTTAAGCGCTTGATCATCGCCTCATTACGTTGTTGCCGCTCCCGCACCTGACGTGCCAAATAACGCTTCAAAATGAGCGGCTGATCTTCTGTGAAATAACCTAAGATATGCACTTCCCGGCCTTCAAAGCGGGCCGACATTTCGACGCCCGGAATAAAACGAATATCGCTTTTCGCGTTCAACCGTGACAGCGCCTTCCGGACATAAGGGACGCCGTCAATGTTGTCATGGTCGGTAAGTGAAAAGGCTTGGAGCCCATTTTCTAAGACCGAACGGACAAGTTCTTCGGCTGTCTGAGCGCCGTCTGAAAAACAAGAATGCAAATGAAAATCGACCCCTCCCCTCCTGGAGGCTTCGTCGAGAAACAAAGACAGACCAAAGGGCGTCATATCTTCATTCATGGCGCACTACTTTCCTTCTTTTGACGGCCCTTCCACCTTCTCAGAGATGAAATAACGTGGCCGCGCTTTCACCTCCCGGAAAAGACTGTCAATGTACATGCCGATGAGGCCGAGGCTGATGAGGATGATGCTTCCTATCAGGAGCTGGAGCAAGATGACCGTCGTAAAGCCGGTGGCCGCCACCCCGCGGATGTAGTTTACCAAGGTCTGAATGGCCAAAATGAAAAAGATAAAAAGAAAGAGGGTCCCCATACTGCTGATCAGCATGAGGGGCCTTGATGAAAAGCCTGTCAAAGCGTTGAGTGAAAGGCGAAATAGTTTTCGAAATCCCCACTTGCTTTTGCCAACGGCACGCGCATCCACCTGGAAGTAGAAATGAGTCCGCCGAAAACCCATCCACACCGACAGCGCCCTGAAAAAGGTCTCCCTTTCGGGGATGGTCTTCCAATAGTCAACCACCTTACGGTCTAGGAGCTTAAAATCAGAGGCGTCTTTGAGTTGGATACCTGACATCCTGCGAAAAATAAAGTAGAACAAATTGGCNNCTTTCACGCCTTCCACCACCTCATAGCCCTCTTGCCACAGCCGGATCATTTCGGGGATATAGCGCGGCGGATGCTGCAGGTCGCCGTCCATGACGATGACCGCTTCACCCTTGGCCTCGTCAAGGCCCGCGCAGATGGCCGCTTCCTTGCCGAAGTTGCGCGAGAACCTGAGTAGCCGAATATGTTCGTGGGTCACTGAATAAGAGAGAAGTTCTTCCCAGGTTGCGTCGGAGGAACCGTCGTCGACCGCGAGTATCTCGAAACGGATATCTTCCTTTTGAAGCACGCCGTCGATCACTTCAAGTGAGTGTTGAACCTGTCCCGCCTCGTTGTAAAACGGCACAATGACGGATACAAACGCATTACTTGCCATGGTCGGCGC
>LFRM01164075.1_pt1 | contig 12541 bp, 8 predicted proteins | sample 618341 | NCBI WGS metagenome assembly LFRM01 (sample SAMN03654438, study PRJNA283298) | anaerobic digester metagenome | isolation source: pool of bioreactors CSTR01a, CSTR02a, and CSTR03a thermophilic anaerobic... | place: Denmark: Kgs. Lyngby | collected 2014-05-21
ACCCTTTACCATTGACCCGGAGAAATGCATAAAATGCGGCGCTTGTGTGGATGTGTGTGCCTTTAAGGCGATCGCGAGGGGAGGAAAATGAAGATGAATGCTGCTGAAAGGAATAATTTCGTCCTTATCGACCAGCAGAGAATAGAGGTGAACGGCGAGAAGAGCATCCTGGAACTGGCCCGGAAGGCCGGGATCGACATCCCCACGTTTTGCTATCATTCGGAATTGAGTCTTTATGGGGCCTGCCGCATGTGTGTGGTGGAGATCGAGGGACGGGGGGTAGTTACCTCCTGTTCGACCCCGCCGGTTCCCGGCATGAAGATCTTAACCAACAGCCCCCGGGTGCAGCGGGTCAGGAGAACCGTCCTGGAATTGCTCCTCGCAAACCACGACCGGGATTGCACTACCTGTGATAAGAACGGCCGGTGTAAACTGCAGGAACTGGCGGATCGTTTCGGTGTGCGCAAAATCCGCTTTGGGGAGCGGGACGAGAAACTCCCCCTTGACGAATCCGCGCCGGTGGTCAGGGACCCGAACAAGTGCATCCTCTGTGGCGACTGCGTGCGCATGTGTGAAGAGGTCCAGGGCATAGGGGTGCTGGACTTTGTTAACCGGGGTTCGCGGGTGATGGTCGCGCCCGCTTTCAATAAAAAACTCCAAGATGTGGAGTGCGTAAACTGCGGCCAGTGCAGCGCCGTCTGTCCCACCGGGGCTTTGGTCGTAAAAAGCGAGATTGACAAGGCCTGGGCGGCCCTTCACGACGAGGAAAAACTGGTGGTGGCGCAGGTGGCGCCGGCGGTCCGGGTCGCCCTTGGGGAAGAATTTGGCTTGCCCCCGGGGGAAATCGTCACCGGCAAAGTGGTGGCAGCCCTGAAAAGGCTGGGGTTTGATAAAGTCTTTGATACCTGCATGGCCGCTGATTTGACGGTCATGGAAGAGACCGCGGAATTTCTTAACCGGATCAAGAAGGGAGAAAACCTGCCGCAGTTCACCTCATGCTGCCCGGCCTGGGTCAAGTATGCGGAGCACAACGCCGCGGATTTACTGAAGAACCTCTCCACCTGCCGCTCCCCGCAACAGATCTTCGGGTCGGTGGTCAAGAGGCACTGGGCCAAAAAGCTGGGGAAAAAGCCGGAAGAAGTCTTTGTCATCTCAATCATGCCCTGCTCAGCCAAGAAGTTCGAAGCGGCCCGGCCGGAGTTTTCAGTAAACGGTGTACGCGACGTGGACCTGGTCCTTACCACCCAGGAGTTGGCCCGGATGATCCGGGAAAGCGGTTTGCTCTTTGACCAACTGGAAGTGGAAGCCTTCGACATGCCCTTTGGCCTTACCACTGGCGCCGGCGTTATCTTCGGCGCCACCGGCGGCGTTGCCGAGGCGGTACTACGGACCGCCCACAGCCTCTTGACCTGTAAACCGGCGGATGAATACGCCAATGACGGTTTGTTCAACTTTGAAACAGTCAGGGGATTTGAAGGGCTGAAAGAGGCCGTGCTGGAAGTGGACGGTTTAGAAGTTAAAGTGGCGGTGGTCCACGGGCTCGGTAACGCCAAAAGACTGCTGGCGGAGGTTAAAGAAGGAAAGGCCAATTATCACCTGATCGAAGTGATGGCCTGCCCCGGCGGGTGTGTGGGCGGCGCCGGCCAACCGGTCGCCACCGGCGGGGAAGCGAAGAAGAAGCGGGCGCAGGGGTTATATAGCGCTGATAAGCTATCCCAGTTACGAAAAGCCCACGATAACCCGGCAGTAGCCAGGCTTTACGAGCAGTGGCTAAAGAAACCCAACAGCAGCGAAGCCCATAAAACCTTGCACACCAGTTACCAAATGCGGGGACGGATTACCGGTGAGGAGATCACCCTTTTAACTAGCAAGCAGGAGAACAAGATTAACCTGGCTGTTTGCGTCGGTACCTGCTGCTACTTGAAAGGCTCCTACGATACGCTGAAAAAATTGATGGAAAAAGCGGAAAGCGAAGGAGTGGGCGACCGGATCAACCTGCATGCCACCTTCTGCTTGGAAAACTGCGAGAAGGGCGGTCCTTCCGTCAGGGTTGACGATACGGTTGTCAGCGGCGTCACCCCGGATAAGGTGGAATCGTTTTTCACCGAAAATATCCTGGGTAAACTGAAGATACCTGCGGAATCCCAATAACTATAGAATCGCCTTCACTAATCATGGGCTCTTTTCTATAACTTGTTATATTTTTTAACCCCTTATAGCTACCTGCTATAAGGGGTTTTTTATCTTTGGGATGGCTTAGTTCAAAATATGAACAGCATCAAATATTCACTATGTAGGGGGGAGAGGGGAGACCATACTGCTTTACGATATCCCAAAAAGTCAGAAATAGATTCTTGCGCCTGTAAAGAGAATCAGATGCGAATTCCTCCCTGGCAATGGTGCATGGCTATAGCCGATTTCAAAACTGGTTCTGACGCTATGTAAAAGAAAGAATTGCGCATATTCCAATCCTATGCCAATGACTCCACAGTAGGCCGATTGCGGGTTTTCGACTCTTCTGCTTTCAGTAATTTTACACCCCAATCCAAAAAGGTATACGTTACGCAGGGTGTCATGGGAGATGCGGTAGATCGCTTTTATGCCGGATAGTTCGCCGGAGAATTCGGTGGAAATCCCCAGAAGCCCTTGAACGGCAAAATTATCATTAATACTATAAGTTGCACTTAAAGAAGATGAAACCATTGGAAAGCTTATTTCCAATCCAAAAGCAAATTTATAGTCATCTTCGTTTTCCCAAATCTCAAAGGCATAGGTGGGAAGAGAAAAGAAAAAAAGCAGTAAAGCAGTGATGAGGAGAGAAATTTTTCGCAAAGCACCAGCCTCCTTTTATGAAAACTGAAGGAAAAAACCTATATTATGTGAAATAAATTATATATTAAAATTTTTTTCCTTTCAAGACAGGGAGAAACAAGGGGGAATTCAAATGAGGGAAAGAGTTCTTTTTTCTCTGTTCAGTTTTTTTCTGATCGTATTATTGTTCCAACCTGGAGCACTAGCCGCCGAGAAACTCTCGGGTGAACTCACGTACATATCTCTTCAAGGCGATATTCCCAGCATATGTATGGCAGATCTAAATACGCAATCACAAAGACCATTGCTTACTGCAGAAAATAGCAATATAAGGTTTGAATCCATAACGTGGTCACCAAATGGGGAGAAATTTATCTATCGAAAGATAATAAGTATTTCATTGCTTAAAGCCGATTATGAGCTCTGGTTATCCAACAAGGACGGCACAGAACAGGTTAAACTCTCGGCCAGGCTGGCTTATTCCTCAACAACTTCATGGTCGCCGGACGGGGAAAAGGTTCTTTTTGTGCAAAGGGATGCTGATAAGGAGAGAATATATGTTTATAATGTCATTACTGATGATTTAAAAGCAATTGATATAGGAGAAGCCGAAGTTGAGCCCGATGTTTCCTGGTCTCCGGATGGGAGAAAAATCCTCGGGGTACTGAAAGAGAAAAGAAGGTATGGCGTTTTCCATGTGGATATTGAGACCCAAGAAGTGACAATCTTAACGGAAAACCGCGGTTTTCATTCCCAAGCGAGATGGTCTCCTGACGGGGAAAAAATCGTCTTTGTATATAGAAAACCCCTCACTTCTATGTTTGGGGATAAGTCCGGCATATATATTATGGATACTAACGGTGATAACCTGAGAAACCTTATTGAAGGAGAAAATTACACCGATCTAGCCTGGTGTCCGGATTCTTCCTTCATTAGCTATACGAAGGCAGAATATTCACAAGCTGACAAAAAATATTATTATGGCCGTTTTATCTATAAGATTGGGAAAAAAAGCAGGCCGATTATGATTGAAGGCGGGGAAAAAAAGTTTGAAGACTCTTCAATACTGGTGTGGTCGCCTGACGGTGAAAAACTGGCCTTTCGAGAGGGTTTTTCCGTATATGTTATTTTTTCAGGAGAAAAGAAGCCGGTTAAGTTAAGAATCCCTTATGCACATGGGGTTCCTGTATGGTCGCCGGATTCTTCGCTAATTGCCTGTGCTGGTTATCCATCCTTGCTAACTAATAAGTCCAATATATATGTGGCGCCTGTTGATGGAAGCATTATTATAAAATTGACTGAAGATGAAACCCATGAATATAGCCCGGTCTGGGTTCCGGTTACCGGCAATGAGGTTCTTGATTATCCGGATGAGGTTCTTTATTATCCAGATGAAGTTCTTGATTATCCGGATGAAATTCTTAATCATCAAGACGAGGTCCTTGATTCTCCAGCCGGATTATAAACCTGAGAACAGGCCGATCTCCCGAACGGGTCCCGGAAATGGACAAAACAGTTATAACCCTTTATAGTTAATCTATAAAGGGTTATAATTTTTACAGGCATTCACAAGGAGGATTTTGGAAAATGATAGAGAAAATAAAACTGGCATTTTATTACAAATACTCTGCGCCAGATATTTTCTATTATATAATTTAATTTATAGAGGAGAAAGGCCATGGAAAAGAAGAAGGGTTCCATAAGCCAAGAGAAAAATTGTACCGACTGCTGGGTTTTTTTAGATTTCTGCCTGGGCAAACAGGCAGTCCCCCTGGGTACCCATACTTGTTTGCTTTACCGGGATCAAGAGAAAAAGAACCGCATAATCCTGCAGTTTATTGCCGACGGACTGCAAAAGGGGGAAAAGGTGATTTGCGTTACAGACTCATTAACCAAAGAAACTGTTTTGGACTGGTTAAAAAAAGAAATATCGCACCTTCCCGCTGATTTTGAAAGTAGATTGGTAGTAGAAGACACCAAGAGCATGTATTATCCAAATGGGTATTTTTCTCCAGAAGAAGTAATGGAGAATTGGCGCCGCTTTGCTGAGGGAAGCCCGCCGGAAGGCCTCCGGGTCACAGGGGAATTAACCTGGCTCTCCAGCGGCTTGCCGGGCAGCGAAAGATATATCGACTACGAACGCATGGCCAATGAATTTTTCAATAAAAACTCCGCAACTGTTGTCTGTCAATTTGATGCCAATACCCTGCACAGCACTACCTTGATCCAGGTCATAAATATACACCCCATGCTAATCGTCAACGGCCAGATCATGCATAACCCCTTTTATTCCTCAGCTGCTCTTCACCGGCCGGTCCTTGCTCCTTTTAAATGGAGAAGGGAAAAGGCAACGCTACATCAGCAAGCAGGTACCTTTCTCCTGGCTGTCGCCGGTATTTTGGAAACCCTTCCTACTCTACAGAAAAAGGCGGAGTTTAGCGAGGGCATTTTACGTTCGGTATTAAAGATTAAAGAATGTCATTTATGCCTTCCGGGATATTTAAGCCAATCCTTCATCACCGATTACTGCCGGAAATGCATTGAGCAGAGAGAGGCCGGAGACGGCCTGTCATATGGTTGTCCTTTAGTAGATAAGCCTAACCTTGTGACCTACTCCATTAAAACAGCGGATTTTTGCTTTGGCAATCTTATCATCCCCAAGAAAGAGGCAGATAAAGACTCGTTACTGATGGCTCTGGTCTTCAACTACATAAACCTGCTGGCCTTATCATTGGAGAATTCCATTCGCAGAGAACAGTTACAAGCCTTGAATGAGGATTTAAAGGCGCAAATTGAGAAGAAAGAAAAGATGCGGGCTTTACTCCAACAGAACGAAGAACGGATCAAGGCGATTATAGAGGGGACCGACGAAGGGCTCTGGGAATATGACTTTGTCACCGGGAAGTTAGAGTTTGATGAAAACTGGCAGCGAATTTTAGAATACAAACCAGGAGAAGCCGAATATAACTTAGAATGGCTGAGGGAGAATATCCATCCGGACCATCAACCCCGCTTGATCCAGGCTTTTGAGGATTACCTGCAAAAAAAGACAAAATATTGCGATGTGGAATACAAGATCAAAACCAGGAGAGGGGAGTGGAAATGGCTCTGGACCCGCGGGATCGCTTTGACCCATGATGAGAGTAACAAGCCCCTCAAGTTAACCGGTACCTATAGGGATATAACCCTATACAAGCAGACACAGGAGGTCCTGGAGGCATCGGTAAAACAACTCGCCCTGGAAAAAGAACGGGCAAACATGCTGAAGATGCAGAAGTTGGAGTCTTTAGGGATACTCGCCGGCGGGATCGCCCACGACTTTAATAACCTTTTATCAGTGATCCTTGCCAATTTACAACTTGCCGAGTTTAAACTGGCAAAAGGGCAGGATGCAACAAAGGAACTAAAAACCATGGGAAAGGCAACTTTAAGAGCGGCCAAGCTAACCAAACAACTGCTGGCTTTCGCTAAAGGCGGTGCACCGGTTAAACAAATTGCCAACCTCTGCGAAATAATTGCGGAAACCGCAGAATTTGCCGTCAAAGGCACTCCGGCCAAAATTGAATATTCATTACCACCCGGCTTGTGGGCGGTGGAAATCGATACGGGGCAAATCAGTCAAGTTCTCCATAATTTACTGCTCAATGCCTGCCAGGCCATGCCTGAAGGCGGTATAATTAAGATCTCCGCCTGTAATGAAGTCCTTCCCCCGGAAAATGAGATGATGCTAAAGCCGGGAAACTATGTGAGGGTGGCGGTTGAAGATGAAGGCGTGGGTATCCCCGAAGAGATTTTAATGAAAATCTTTGACCCTTATTTCACCACAAAAGAGATGGGCAGCGGCTTGGGACTGGCATCAAGCTACTATATTATTAAGAATCACGGCGGCTATATTGGGGTTTCTTCACAGGTGGGTTCCGGGTCCACATTTTACTTTTACCTCCCGGCCTCGGTCGAAAAGCCTAAACAGGAAACCGTCACCAAAAATCGTCTACCTGAAGAAAAAGGGAAGAAAATCCTCCTGATGGATGATGAACCCTTGCTCCGGAATTCGGTGAAGGAGTTCCTGGAAGACTACGGCCATGAAGTGGCAGTGGCAGCAGAGGGAAAGGAAGCGGTTAGTTTATATAAAAAAGCCAAAGAAATGAAGGCCCCTTTTGATGTGGTAATCATGGATCTTACCATCCCCGGGGGAATGGGAGGAAAAGAGGCCGCCCAAGAGATCCTGGCGCTGGACCCAAAAGCCAGAATCATCGTTTCCAGCGGTTATTCCAACGATCCGATCCTTGCCAAGCACGCAGAATATGGTTTTTGCGATGTCATAGCCAAACCATTTTCCCTGGAAGAACTCTACGAGAGAGTTGTTAAGGCTTCATCCCAGGAAAAACCAGGCGGGATCACTTGACGGCCGTAAGAAGATAAAAAGAGGTTGAATGAAAATGCCCCGACTGCGCAGTGAAGAGTATAGCAGGAGAGAAGAGCAGTTTAGAAAAGAAGAGCACCTGGTCCGTTCTTATCTCAGCCTTCGCAAGGCTGTGGGGATTATCGGGATCGGGTTGCCCTTCGCCCTGGCAATTGGCGGATTACTCCTGGGTATTGACTTGCAGGAGTCAATCAGTGCCTATTACCATACGGAGATGCGGGATCTCTTCGTCGGCAGCCTTTGCGCAATTGCCGTATTCTTATGGTCGTACCGCGGCTTCGAACGGAGAGACGAGATCGCCGCCAACCTGGCCTGCATCTTTGCCCTGGGAGTGGCGTTTTTTCCCACTGCTCCCGGCCCGGAAACCCCCGGGTTTCCTGTTATTTGCGGGCGGTTGCATTCGTTCTTTACAGCCGGTTTTTTTCTCACCCTGGTCTATTTCTGTCTTTTCCTTTTTCGCCTTAGTGACCAGGAAAAACCGACCGGGGAAAAATTCGTCCGCAATTTAATCTACTTGCTCTGCGGTTACGCGATGATTGCCTGCCTTATTCTTATTGGGATTGTCAATATTCCGGCGATTGCCCTGTTAGTCCGTGCCTACAAGCCTGTCTTCTGGCTTGAAGCCTGCGCCATAATCTCCTTTGGCGTCTCCTGGTTCGTAAAGGGCGAGGCAATTTTGAAGGACCGTACTTTGCCGGTGACAACCCGGTTGGTTGCGCCGCGGATACCCGTGTAAAAAATGCCCGTACTTGCCGGGAGGAAATAGACAGCACCCTGTGGTATTATTAAAAAAAACTCTTTGCTGAAAGGAGAGGACCAATTAACCATCCCCTGTACGTACTGGTGCTTTTTTCCGCTGCTGGAGAATGCTATCTTCACCCCGGGCAACTGCTGCCAGTTTGACGTACCGCCAAAGATGATCCAAAAAAAGTCGAAAAGGAAGTGAGGATCTTGACCGGAAGAAAAAAGGCAGTGTTATTCATTATAACGCTGCTTTTCTTTTTTCTTTTCCTGGAAACACCAACCCCGCAAGTACTGCAGGCGGGGGAGGAAGAACCGGCGGTCCGGGAGAAAGACGGGGTTTTATGGGCCGGCAAGGCTTGGGCCACCAGAATCGGCAACCTAAGGCTGGCCTATTTTACTGGTTCTCCGGAAGAGATCGGCGCGCAAATGTTTCACCTGGTGGTGGCGCCGGAGTTTGAGAAAATGACGGAATCATTCGCCATCATTAAAAAGCAGGGCTTGAGTGGAGGCTTTTTTGCCCGGGCTTTTAAGAACTTCTATGCGCAGTTCAAATTTATCCCCACGTTTAAACGGCATATCCCCAGGGAATACCTGAGGGAACTTGAGGGGTTCGCCCGGGCTTCCGGTGCTCCCCGGCCGGGAAGGGTTGTTAATGACCTTTTGCTGGGCAATGCTTGGCAGGATATAGGCCAGGTCTATGGTGGGTGTTCCTTCTTTGCCGTTTGGGGAGAAGCCGCCGGTAATGGGGAGATGTTGATCGGCCGTAATCTGGATTATTCCGGGTTGGCGCAATTGGCAGAGCTACAATCGGTTAATTTTTACGAACCTGAATCCGGGTACAGGTTTGTGACGGTGAATTACCCCTCAATGGTCGGGCTCATGCACGGTATGAATGAAAAGGGTATTGTCATTGCCAAGGCCTATTCCACTGTCGTCCCTGAGGACACAACCGTAGACGGGGTACCTTTTACGATTATGCTCCGGCATGCTTTGCAATATGGGGGGAGTATTGACGAAGTAATTGACATAATAAAAAATACCCCGCGGACCGTCGGTTTAAACATCTTGGTGGCCGATGCCGCCCGCCGGGAAGCAGTGGTCCTGGAGGTTTCTGCTTACCGGATGACTGTTCGCCACGCGGATAGTAGTACGGGCGTTAACTTTATCTATGGCGCCAACCGGTTTTTAACCCCGTATCTTAAGGAATACCAGAAAGCAGGCTGGATCTCCTCGGCCTTCCGGGAAAGCCGTTTCGAAAGGCTGAAGCAGGTTTTTTTGCATGGGTTTAAGGTGGAGGATGCCGTCCGGATTTTACGGGATAAAGGAACAGATGATCCGGATTCGCCGGTTTTTTTACCTTCTATCCAAAACCATGCCACTATCTCCAGTATGGTCTTTGACCCTGCTCGTCTGGAACTCTGGGTTAGCGCACCCGGCGGTTTCTTGACCACGGATCAGATTTTTACTGGCCTCTCCGCAGCCGAGGTTTGGCGGACCGGGCAACCGCCTTCTCCGGTTGGCTATATCCCCGCCACAGAGACCACGCCGGTGGTGCGTGTCTGGCAACAGGTGATGACCGCTGCCGGGGAGGTTTCCGAAGAAAGAAGAAAAGAGCTTCTCATGCCGGTGGTAGAGCGCTACCCGGCTGCCGGATTCCCCCTGTGCTTACTTGGTGCGGCCTGCCTACGGACTGGCGAGGTGCAAGCCGCCATCGGCTATTTGGAGCAATGCGTCACCCGTGCCAGCTTGCCGGATCCCTATTATTTACTGGCTGTCCACGCCTGGCTGGGTGTAGCTTACGACACTTTAGGCCGTAGAGAACAGGCCTTGCAACATTACCAGGCCGGCCTGGAAGTTAAATTATTGGAAGATGCCGGTCCTATGCTTCCGCAGATCTGCCGGGCCGGGCTCAGGTATCCGCTGCGTATTGATGAAAAAGGCCAAATTACAAAGGCAAACCCTTAGGGCGGTTTATTGATATTGACTCGATGCAAATTGAGGTGAATAAATTGGCGCGATTTATATTGAAACAATGCAATTTAAACCGGTTCATACTGGGACAAACCCATTTCTATGTCTTTTTTATTGCCGTAGCGATTGTCACATGCTTGTTTTCTTCTTCTGTACCTGCAGAAGCGGCTGGCGTTGCGACCGGTGGCTCCCGGATCAGCGAAATAATAATCCTTGGTAACAGCCGGACCAGTGATGAGGTAATACTGAGACAGCTGCCTTTTTCTCCGGGCGATGACTGGCGGGATGGGTACCTGGATCTGACACTTACCCGTCTTGAAGCCATGAATTGTTTCGACCCCCTCTCCTTACGTGTTATAACAGAGCCTTTACCCGGCGGTGATCTCCGGGTGGTGGTGAGGGCGAGTGATACCCATATTCTCTACCTTGATCCTCTGGAGTTTTTTATTATCAACATGCAAAATCTCTTTTCCAACTACTACACACAGACCTTTTATAATCCCTTTGGTACCGGACTGAACCTCACTGCCGGCGGCGGATGGGGCGCCAACCCCTGGATCAGCCTGGGATTCAGTCAATCCCTTTCTAACGGGTGGTTCCTGAAGGGAAATATAGAATGGTCCAAAAATCACAGGCGATTTTATCCTTTTAACGACCCGCCCGGTTTCTCCAGTACCGGCTTTTTCACCGGTATTTCTCTCCTGCGCTATGCTTTTGGTGATTGTGAGTACGGGGGGACAATTAATTACAGTCCTGTCCAGGTGAGCGTTGACGGGGTGGAAAGTCTGAGCCAGGCTTATTTAAGCATTGGCCCTGATTTTAAGTGGTCCGGGTGGCTTGAGTGCCGGCTGGCTCTCCGTTACGCTTTGGATTTGGCCGGAAACTTCTCTTCTTACCCGGCGGCAAGTACCGTTTTTCTCCGCCGCCAACCTATAGGGAAGGATGAATTTTTTACCACCCTTTACGCTGGATATATGGGAAAATCTGCGCCCCTTAACCGCCGGTTTGTCATCGGTGGTTTTGGTTCCGTACCGCTCCGCGGTTTTTCTCCGGCATTTACCGGCCATACCTATCTGAGCGCTTCTTTGGAATACAGGCATCTCTTGTCCAGGAATTCCTGGCTGCTGGCTTTTGTCGATTACGGGCGGGCCTGGTCTGATCATGAAAGGACCACAGGATATGATTGGGAATCCGGCGCCGGTGTTGGGTTGGCGGTTGGGACTCCTTTGGGTTACCCTGTCCGGTTAGACCTGGCCTACGGGCTGACCGGCGGGGGATTGGCATGGCGGATATGGATGGATAAGAATTTCTGAGTGTTTAAGGATTGAACAACCGGGCTCAAAAGAAGGAAATCCATGCCACTCTGGAGTATCATTTAGCATATAAGCGGCAAAAGCTAGAGACAGGAGTTGAAGAAGAAAACAGAAGAGGAGAGGAAGACTGTGTTCGACCCCAAAGCACTGTATAAAATCGGCTACGGCCTTTACATCATCACATCAAAAGAAGAAGATAAATCGCGCGCACGAGCGCGCTATAACGGCCAGATCGCCAATGCGGTGATGCAGGTCTCGGCACAACCGGTGATTATTGCTGTGGGGATCAATAAACAGAATCTTACCCACCAATTTATCACCAGCAGCGGGCATTTTGCCATTTCCGTTTTGGAACAGGAAACCCCGTTTCCCTTGATTCAACGGTTTGGTTTCAAGAGCGGAAGGGATATTGACAAGCTCGCCGGGGTGGGGTACGGGTGGACCGCTGAGCAAGTGCCGTATATTACCGACCACAGCCTGGCTTATATGGCAGCCACCACAATCGGGACGGCGGATGCGGGGACCCACACCCTCTTCCTGGGCGAGGTAACGGAGGCGTCAATCCTCAAAGAAGGGGTTCCCATGACCTATGACTACTATCACCGGGTATTACGGAGAGGAGTGCCGTCAACGGCGCCGACTTTCCAGTTCACTGAAGAAAAGAAGGGGGTGCAGTCGGTGGATAAATACATCTGTACGGTCTGTGGTTATATTTATGACCCGGAGGCCGGGGATCCCGAGAATAACATAGCTCCGGGGACGCCGTTCAATGAATTACCCGACGACTGGGTATGCCCGGTTTGCGGCGCCGGCAAAGACATGTTTAATAAAGGGATTTAATTTGGACTCAGGCGAGATCTGAAGAATTCACTGTAATCACCTTGTTACTGTTGCCACTTTGTTTTTTTCGCATATGATGGTATTTGCTGATAGGAAAATACCATTAGAAAAAAACAGGTGGTGTTTTTTATGCCCGAGCAACCTCTTGTCCTCAGCCGCGGGATGACCATTGTTCCCGTGGGCAATCTCCAAGAGCAATTGAGCTTCTTGGGTTTTCCCTTAATGTTGGTGGATAATATTTTTGGCGACAAGACGGAAGCCGCGGTCAGGCAATTCCAGGCTGGTGCGGGTTTGGAGCCGACCGGGGTGGTAGACGGGGAAACCTGGCGGCGGATGTTCGGCGGGGAGCCTCTTTCGGCGGAGCTTTCAAAGACAGGGGAGGGGGACCTGAAGCAAGAAACAAACAGCCCGCAACTGTTTATACGGATTGTCTTAAGCC
>LFRM01087917.1_pt4 | contig 12538 bp, 11 predicted proteins | sample 618341 | NCBI WGS metagenome assembly LFRM01 (sample SAMN03654438, study PRJNA283298) | anaerobic digester metagenome | isolation source: pool of bioreactors CSTR01a, CSTR02a, and CSTR03a thermophilic anaerobic... | place: Denmark: Kgs. Lyngby | collected 2014-05-21
ACACTCATCATGGCAACAGATTTTCCAGAGCCAGACTCACCAACAATTCCAATGGCTTCTCCTCGCTCCAAATCAATGTCTATACCACGAATTGCTTGAACAATACCAGCATGAATATAAAAGCTGGTGTGGAGGTTTCTAATTTCTAGTAAGTTTCCCATGGTGCCTCCTCCTATCGTGACATCTTCGGATCTAGAGCATCACGTAGCCCATCACCGAGAAGATTGAACGCAAAAATTATTAATGATATTGCTAAAGCTGGAATGATTAATTGATACGGTTGCTGTTGATAAATTTGCATCGCTTCAGCAACTAAAGTTCCTAGAGATGCTTCTGGAGGCGAAATCCCAATTCCTATATAGGAAAGAAAGGATTCCGTGAAAATAGCTGAGGGAATTAAAAGTGTCGCTGTAACAATAATCGAAGACATGGCATTGGGTAAAAGATGCTTAAAAAGAATTCGTCGGTTTTTTGCGCCCAATGTTTTTGCCGCTAAAACAAATTCCGACTCTTTTAGTTGCATGGTCTCACCGCGGACAATTCGAGCCATCGACAACCACGATGCAACACCTAGAGCGATAACAATAGGGAGTATTCCCGCCTTATTGTCGCCCATGGCAACCATAATCAAAATGACGTATATTTGCATCGGTACTGAATAGAGGATATCTACAAATCGCATCATCAGTGCATCCACACGACCACCTGCAAATCCTGCAATGGAACCATAAAGGACACCAATGACCAGATTAAGAATGGTCGCTGCAAAGGCAATGATCAATGAAATTCGCATCCCGTACATCACTCGGACAAAGATATCCCGACCATAAAAGTCTGTTCCGAATAAATGATCAAAATTAGGTTTTAGATTGATTCTAGAAAAGTCAATGGTAGCCAGGTCATATTTCCAAACCGCTGGAACCAGAAACGATGCAAAGGTAGCAATGATAATAAATAACATACTAATTAGGGCCAGTTTATTCGATTTAAATCGTCTCCAAGAGTCCTGCCAGTAGGTAGTGGCTGGTCGAAGAATTTCTTCGGCATCTAAGCCAGCTGACTTTTCAAGTACTTCAAAGGAATCTTGCTCTAACTCTAAGTTGGCCACATCCAAATTTTTATGTAAGTTTTCCATTTTTATGCCTCCGATCCGTCAATCTTAATCCTTGGATCTATGACCACATAAAGGATGTCCGTAAAGAAGTTCAACAAAATCAGGAAGGTCGCATAGAAGATAATGACTCCTTGGAGCATAGTGTAGTCACGTTGCTGTATAGCCGACACGAACTCTCGACCAAGTCCAGGAATGGAGAATATTCCCTCAATTGCAAAAGAGCCTGTTAAAATCCCTGCAACTAATGGTCCAACATAAGTTACCACAGGAATTAATGTGTTACGCAAAGCATGTTTCATAATAACTTTACGATCTTTAATTCCTTTAGCCCGGGCTGTACGAATATAGTCAGACTTTAAAACATCCAACAACCTCGACCGGGTTAGTCGAGCAATGAAGGCTATGGGATATCCAGCTAAAGACAAGGCCGGCAAAATGTAATGTTTCCAACTCGTTAGTCCCGTGACGGGCAAAAGGTCTAATTTTAACCCTACAAAAAGAAGTAATAAAGATGCCAAAACAAATCCAGGAACCGAAATTCCGACGGTGGCAATAATCATAACCAAACGGTCAATTAATTTGCCTTGATTAAAAGCAGCCAAAACTCCAAGAACCATACCAAAAACTAAAGCTGTAACAACTGCTACGGCCCCCAGCTTAGCTGATGCTGGAAATAAATATACAATATAGTCCGAAACCATTCGACCAGGCTTACGAAGCATTGGTCCAAGATCACCTTTCAGTAATCCCTTCATATACATTAGATATTGCTCCCATACCGGTTTGTCCATACCAAATTGTGCTTTCATGTTCTCAAGAACCTGCGGTGGTACATTCCGTTCACTAGTAAACGGACTTCCTGGCATTAACCGCATTAAAAAAAATACCAAGGTGATGATGAGCCATATTGTAATGATGCTCATGATCAGTCGTTTGATGATATACTTGGACATTACATCTCCCCCAATCCAATAGCTGTGCTTTAATAGTAGTTATTAGCATAATTATTGCACTAGGACTTGATATTGTCAAAGTTTTATTAACAGATTCGTACTTTATACACACTTAACTCGCTGAAGGGTTAATGATATAAATATAATCACAGTAATTCCGTTACAAATGCCCCCTTTTAATTTCACTTTCATTAAAAAACATAATGTTTCCTCCTCAAAAAATTCACTTTTAATAAGTATCAACTGTTAAGGATGATGCAATTGATTGAAAAAAATTTGCTTTAGATCTCGAAAAATTTTAGATACGAATATTTTTAGCTGCTTTCACCCTAAATTCTAATTTTTTCCATGAATAATCCCTCGAGAAATATGAAGTTTTCATTTTAAAACCGAAAAACTCATTTTAACTTTCTTTTCACCTGTAAAAGAAGTGTACGACATCATAAAATAACATCCTTAAGCTAATTAAAAAGGAGCAAAGCTAATGCAAGAGTTCATTAACTCTGATTTTCACATAAGTTGTTTTTGAGAATGTATTAGAGTTCAATTCTTTCTATTTTAAAATTAACAATGGGCATAAATAGAAAAAGCACTTCAGACTGCTCTCTGCAGTCCGAAGTGCTTTTTCTATTTAATAGTTCTACTAATAATTATTTTGTGTATTCCATGCCTTTGCTAATGGCCAATTCATTGGCGGAATAGAAGCGTTCCTTACCATGCTCTTTTAAAGCTTTTAATAAAGCTTCTGTGGGAACAATCCCTGTCTGCTTGACCAAGGCACCTAGTAAAACCATGTTCGCAATGGTCTTGGAGCCGATTTCTTCAGCAATAGACTGAGCTGGAATCTTGATTACGGTAATGTCTGTGCGTTTGGATTCTCCTGAAATCAAATCGGAATCCATGACGAGCAAGCCACCTGGTTTAATGGTGGATTCAAACTTATCAAAGGAAGGCTTGTTCATAACGATCACAGAGTCTGGAGCCGTTACAACTGGGGATCCAATTTCACCGTCTGACAGAATAACCGAACAGTTGGCGGTACCTCCCCGCATTTCTGGTCCATAAGAAGGACACCAAGTAACCTTCATATTTTCGTCCATACCGGCGTAGGCTAGAAATTTACCCATGGATAAGATTCCCTGTCCGCCGAAACCTGCAAAAATAATTTCCTGCTGTTTCATTTATTTTGCCTCCTTCGCCTGAGCATCTTTGTCCTTTTTAACTCCTAAGGTATAGAATGGCATCATATTATTTCTTAGCCAATCCATAGACTCTTGAGGATTTAAACCCCAGTTGGTAGGACAAATCGAAAGAACCTCAACCATATTGTAGCCTTTTCCTGCAATCGCATTTTGGAAGGCTTTTTTTATGGCTCGTTTGGTTTTGGCTAAATTAGCAACAGAATCGGCTGATACCCGTTCAACATAGTAGGCACCTTCTAATTGCGCAATCATTTCAGAGAATTGAATGGGGAAACCTTGGGTTGCTGTATCACGTCCGTAGGGTGATGTTTCTGTCACCTGACCTGGTAGGGTGGTTGGAGCCATCTGACCTCCGGTCATGCCGTAAATACAGTTATTTACAAATATGGTTACAATTTGTTCCCCACGAGCGGCTGCGTGGACTGCTTCGGCTGTTCCAATCGCCGCAATATCACCGTCTCCTTGATAGGTAAAGACAACCTTATCAGGATTTGAGCGTTTGATTCCTGTTGCAACGGCTGGTGCTCTTCCGTGAGCCGCTTCAAACATATCACAAGCAAAGTAATCGTAAGCTAATACTGAGCAACCAACTGGTGCAACACCAATGGTTTTTTCTAATATATTTAATTCTTCCAACACTTCTCCCACTAGACGATGGATGGTACCGTGGGTACATCCTGGACAGTAATGGGTTGGAACATCAAGCATGGCTTTGGTTGGCTGGAAGAGAACTTTCATTTCTTTTGTATCTGTTTTCTGCATTTTACTTTCCTCCTGCCATTTCTTTAATTTTACCAAGAATTTCTTCTGGTGTAGGGATCATTCCACCGGTCCGTCCATAGAATTCCACTGGTTGTCTACCCAAAACTGCCATTCTTACATCATCCACCATCTGTCCCATGGACATTTCAACGGTGAGGAAACCATGCTTGGTGGAATCAATGGTCTTTTCAAAGGCTTCCACAGGGAATGGCCATAAAGAAATCGGGCGAACCAATCCAACTTTAAGCCCTTCAGCTTCAGCCAATTTGATTGCATTTTTACAAATACGAGCCGTTGTACCATAAGCTACCAAAATAAGATCTGCATCTTCACAGTTAAAAAGCTCATAGCGAACTTCTTTTTCTTTGATCACATCATATTTTCTAAAAAGCTTCAGGTTGTGTTGTTCCAGCTTATCTGCTTGTAGGAACAAGGAGTTAATCACATTGTGCTCCGTGCGGTCGCCTAAACCGTCCGCCGCCCAATCCTTCGCCGGCAATTCACGTTGTTCGCGATCATGGAATTCTACAGGTTCCATCATCTGACCAAGCATTCCGTCACCCATCACCATAACCGGTGTACGGTACTCATCGGCCATATCAAAGGCATCGCCAATGCAATCCACCATTTCCTGAATCGATGATGGTGCCAAAACCGGAACAAAGAAGTCACCGTGACCTAGGGCTTTGGTTGCTTGGTAATAGTCAGACTGTGCCGGCTGAATACCACCTAGACCTGGGCCGCCACGAACAATGTTTACAATAACACATGGAATTTCTGCGCCTGCGCAGTATGAAATTCCTTCCGCTTTTAAACTAATTCCTGGTGAAGATGAAGACGTCATAACCCGCACGCCCGTTCCACCAGCTCCATAGACCATATTAATCGCAGCAACTTCAGATTCTGCTTGCAAGAAAACTCGACCCATTTTAGGCATTTTCTTTGCCATATAAGCAGCTACTTCAGTTTGCGGAGTAATCGGATATCCGAAAAAACATTGGCAACCGGCACGTAAGGCCGCTTCACCAATGGCTTCATTCCCCTTGATTAGTACTTTTTCTCCCATTTAGCTATTCCCCCTTTACTTATAAACACTGATAACAAGATCTGGACACATACGTCCACAAGATGTACAACCAATACACTGATCCATCAATTCTTCCTTAATGGTCGCTGGCTTATACCCCTTATCATTTAAACGATCAGCAAATGAAATAATTTTAACTGGACAAACACTCACGCAATGGCCGCAACCTTTGCAACGTTCTTCTCTAAATTCAACTCTTGGCATTATACTATTCCCCCCTAATTTAATCGGTCCATGGTGGTCTCATGTTAATATCGATGGGGAAAACTTCCCCTTTAACAACTTGTTTTGCTTCCTCTGCCAAATCACGACGCACGGCTGTGAAAGCGTGTGGTAATCCTGTCATTTCTGACAGTTGTTTGATAACTTCTTCCCCTTGAAGAATTACCTCTAGTGAAGTGTCATAGCTCATATTACTATTGTTGATCAGTTGAGTGACCTTTAAACGTGATGCATTTTCAATGGAATCAAGATACTCTTTGACTTCTTCAACCACCTTTGTCATTGGTCGGCTGGTGTTCACTACAAAAAACATTTCGTAGTCTCCTTCATCAAAGAATCTTTTATATTGACCTAAAGCCGTGGCTCCCATATCATCGCCACCAATATCAAAAATCACCGTATGATCCGTTTGCTGAAAAGCAGACATAACTTCTCCAGGTACAACCATCAACTCAGCATTTGCCAAATGACGTCCTTGAGAAATCATTCGAATTCCCTCTGCTTTTAACTCATCCTCCAAATCTCTCGAACAAAAATATGGATTCACAATATCCAAATCGACGATGGTTACTTTAGCAACACCGTCTTTTTTCAGTTTTCTTGCATAATTAATGGCCATTTCAGTCTTACCGCTTCCGAAATGTCCCGTGAACAGATTAATGCGTTTCATACTTACCTCATTTCTTAACGGTTTGTTAACCCATACATTAATTTTACACTAACAATTATCAAATCGCTAATTTATAGTTTAAAACTAAATTGAACCGTTCATTAATGATTTCATTTGTTTGCATGCTAGAGGCCACTAGTTTGTAGCTCCACTATGGTCAATCGTTGTTAAACTGGTCTGTAAAGGTTCACAATCAAGAATAAAAGAAAATTCAAAAGAACTTTTAGACAATGCTTATGAAACGCCTAGTTACTGCCATTGAGAGTCTTTTGAATCTTCATAAATTGTTAAAGGTTAATAAATCGATGCTTCTTCTTCTCCATTTAAAACTCGCAGAGCTCCCTGAGCAAGGGCTAACAGCTCATCTTCCCCAGGATAAAGGGTAACCGGAGCAATAAACTGCACCTTATTTACAATCAAGTCCATCATCGGCTTAGAATAAACAATCCCACCGGTTAGAAGAATCTGATCCACATCACCCTTTAAAACAGCGGCGCAGGCGCCGATTTCCTTAACCGTTTGATAGGCCATGCCTTCAAAAACAAGTTTGGCTTCTTTTTCTCCAGACATAGCTCGCTTTTCCACCTCAATCATGTCATTGGTGCCAAGGTAGGCGACAACGCCACCTTTCCCAGTTATTTTACGAAGCATTTCTTCTTCGGTGTATTTACCTGAGAAGCAAAGTTTCACTAAATCCGCCACTGGCAATCCACCAGCTCGCTCTGGGGAATAAGGTCCTTCGCCATTTAAGGCATTATTTACATCGACTACTTGCCCTTTTTGATGGGCACCTACAGAGATTCCGCCACCCATATGTGCCACAATCAAGTTTAAGTCATGATAGTCTTTACCCACTTCTTTAGCGTAACGTCTGGCAACAGCTTTCTGATTCAAGGCATGGAAGATGGATAAGCGCTCAATCTCCGGCATACCGGAAATTCTGGCCAAGGGATTCATTTCGTCCACTACCACTGGATCAACAATATAGGAAGGAACCCCTAAACTATCTCCGATTTCTCGAGCAATCAGGCAGCCTAGGTTTGATGCATGCTCTCCCTTGGTAGGATTCAGAACATCTTCAACCATGGCATCATTCACCCCATATGTTCCTGATGGGATAAATTTAAACAATCCACCACGGGCAACCACCCCATCTAGGCTCTTAAGTTCCACATTATTTTTAGATAACACATCGACAATGACATCTTTTCTGAATTGAAATTGATCCGCTACCTTTTCAAATTCAGCAATTTTCTCTGCCGAATGACGTAGGGTTTCAATGAGTACTGGTGTCTCATCTTCATAAACACCTATTTTGGTTGATGTGGAACCTGGGTTAATAACTAAAATCTTTTTCATATTATTTCACCTCATGGGCAGCAGCTAATGCCGCCAATGCAATAGAGTTCACCTTGGCTTCAAAAGAGTCTGCTCTTGATGTTACAATAACTGGCGCAGCCGCTCCCATCAAAATACCACCGTGGCGTTCACCTTGACAAGTATAGGTAATGGCTTTAAAAGCAGCATTTCCCGCTTCAATATTTGCCATTAAGAAAATATCAGCATTGCCAGCCACTGGATGATCAATCTTTTTGTGGTGAGCAGCTTCTTTATCAATAGCATTATCAAAGGCTAAGGGTCCATAAACAGTACAGCCGGTGATTTCTCCAGCTAAATTCATCTGGGTTAGCTTTTCTGCATCTAAGGTAGCTGGCATATCTGGGTTCACAACTTCTACTGCACAAATTGGTGCTACCTTTGGATTTTCATTCCCTAAGGAATGAGCCAGCTTAACTGCATTATTTATCAAGCCGACTTTTTGTTCCAAGGTCGGATACATGGTGAAAGCTCCATCGGTGATATGCAGGAGACGATCGTAGGGTGGAATATCAAACACCCCCACATGGGTAATCAAATTCCCTGTGCGTAGACCCACTTCTTTATTTAATACAGCTCTCAAGAAGCTCTTGGTATCAACCAACCCCTTCATCAGCATGTCTGCTTTGCCGGTAGATACTTGCTCTGCCGCTAATAAAGCGGATTTGGCTGGGTCTTGTTCATTAATAATCTGGATTCCTGTCAAATCCATGTTTAAATCCTTGGCGATCCGTTGGATTTCAACTTCATCGCCCACTAAAATTGCCTCAGCCAGTCCATTGGTTCGGCAAAAGTTAATAGCCTCTAATACCGCATCGTCTTCGGCGGCAGCTACTGCTACCACCTTTTTTGGCAATTCTTTTATTTTTGCAAATACTTCATCAAATGATCTAATCATGTTTCACCGCCTCCTGGTCATAGTTCCTTGCTTCTTCCTCTTTGTTTAGAATTCGTAGGCCCGCTTCAGCCAAGGATTTCATTTCATCTTCCCCAGGTTCCACAATAAAGGGTGCCACAAATCCAGCAAACTCTCGAATGATCTCAATAAGCCGCTTTGAATAAGCCAAACCGCCTGTTAAAATAATCGCTTTCACATTACCGGCTAAAACCGCTGCCGATGATCCAATTTCTTTCGCGATTTGATATCCCATTGCTCGATAAATAAGGGCTGCCCGTTCATCACCCGAATCAATCATTTGTTCAACTTGGCGACCATCATTGGTATCGAGGTAGCCCATCAGACCACCGTGCCCAATAATCTTCTTCATAAGCTCCCGCTCTTGGTACTCTCCCGAATAGGCCATTTTTATAAGGTCAACGACTGGTAACCCCCCTGCCCGCTCTGGTGAAAAAGGTCCGGATTCATTGGCATTGTTGGTGTCAATGACCATGCCTGCCTTTTGAGGTGCTACACTGATGCCCCCACCCAAGTGACAGATAATAAAATTATCTGTCTCCATATCGAAGCTGTGTTCACTGCAGACTCTACGGGTCACAGACTTCATATTTAAGTAATGAGAATTGGACCGACGAACTATTTCAGGCAATCCCGAAATTCGAGCCACATCTTCTAACTCATCGCTGGCCACAGGATCAGCAATATAGGCTTTAACACCGGCTTTTTCCGCTAAATCTTTAGCGATTTGTCCACCTAAGTTGCTGGCATGAATGCCTGAATACCCGTTTTTTAAATCTTCAATCATTAAGTCTGTAATTTCGTAGGTTCCCGTTGGAATCGGCCTTACCAGACCACCTCGAGAAACGATGATATCTAAATCTTCCAAAGCTACACCAATTTCAGTAAGCCATTGGCTAATTGCCTGTTCACGCATTGGTTTTTGGTCGCTAATATCCTCATATTGTTTTAACTCTTCCCTGGAATGAGATAAAAAGACCTCGTGGGCCAATGTCTCGCCATTAAAGATCGCCACTTTTGTTGAAGTGGACCCTGGGTTAATGGTCAGGATCATATTCATGCTAACTCCCCCTTATTGCAATTGATTACAAAATCTATCATATCAGAATTTGAAAAGTCATCGCCACTTTTCGAACCAGAAAATCTTAGCTCTTTATTGATCAACTAGAAAGGCTGGCAGATATGTCGTCTTTTCATTGATAAATCAACATCATTTCGACACTTTATTATTACTTCTCGGTGAAAAACCCCTATTAAATGTATTATCGTTCGTATTTATTGACCAGCATCTTTACTTGGAGCATAAATGGTCATGATTGCTTCTGCCACTTTAATGCCATCCACTGCAGCACTCACAATACCTCCAGCGTAACCTGCCCCTTCCCCGCAAGGATATAGCCCCTTATGAGAAACACTTTCTAAATTTTTACCACGCAAAATCCGCAGTGGAGCTGAGGTTCTCGTCTCAACGCCTGTAAAAACACCCTTGGTATCAAAGCCTTGGATTCGACTGCCAAAAATTCTCATCCCCTGGATTAAGCTGTCTGTTACCACCGGAGGCAGCAACTCATGAACCGGGGCCAGCTGGAAGCCAGGTGTTACTGCCGGCAAGACATTTTTTAAGTCTCGACTAGCTCGCTTGTTTAGGAAGTCCTCTGTTAACTGAACAGGGGCCTGCCAATTACTACCGCCCATAATATAAGCCTTGCGCTCTAAATCTCTTTGAAAAGCAATGCCGTCCCAGGGGTTTTCGCCAAAGTCTTTGGGTCCTACTGATACCACCACAGCTGAATTAGCATTGGCTAAATTCCTCGCATGGTAACTCATACCATTCACACATAAATGCTCTTCTTCAGTGGAAGCGTTGACCACACGACCACCGGGACACATGCAAAATGAATACACGCCACGACCATCAGAAGCTTTAGCGGCCAAAGAGTATTCTGATGCCCTAAGTTTAGGGTGACTTGCCCACTTACCGTACTGCACAGCATCAAGGTCTCCTTGCAGATGCTCTACCCGTAGACCTACAGCAAAAGCTTTCGGCTCTAGGGCAACTTCTCGCTTCATCAGCATGTCGTAAGTATCCCGAGCGGAGTGGCCAGGACTTAAAATAACGGCTGAACATTGAGTCCATTCGCCATTTATTTTAACTTGGGTGACTTGCCCATTTTCACTAGCTAAATCTTCTAACAAGGCATTAAAGCGGATTTCACCCCCTAACTTAATAATCTCTCGGCGTACATTCATAACCACACCTTTTAAAAGATCGGTTCCCACATGGGGTTTATTGCGATAAAGAATTTCCTCAGGTGCTCCAGCCTCAATCAGTGCCTGGAGCACTTCATTGACCCGAAGATCCTTGATTCGAGTTGTTAACTTCCCATCAGAAAAAGTCCCCGCACCCCCTTCGCCAAATTGGACATTTGATTCGGTGTCCAACTGACCGGTGCTCCAAAACCGTTCCACGGCAGCGGTTCGCTGGATCATCGAACCACCTCGCTCCACAATAAGAGGGCGATAGCCGGCTCGAGCCAATTTCAGCCCACAAAACATTCCAGCTGGCCCAAAGCCTACGATTATAATACGTCCAATTAAATCTTTATCACCTAAAACCAGCTCTTCTGGTTGATCTTGATAGTGAGGAACCACCCCTGGACGATTCCTGTTCTTTTTAAGATACTTGTCTTCATCCACCAAGTTGACTAATAATTGGTAACTAAAAAATATATCATCTTTTTTTCTAGCATCCACACTTTCCCGAAGAATTCGAAAAGAAAGAATTTCTCGAGGCAAAACTCGTAACCGCTTGATTAAAGCTTTCCGCAAGGCCTCTTGCTCTTCCATGGTATCTTCAATATGTAATGTTACATCTCGAACTAAAATCATTGCTTTCCTCGCTTTATTGGCTTTTACAGCCTTATTTTGCTGAAGTTATTTCCCTGAGTTATTCCCCTGANNCCCTGAGTTATTCCCCTGAAGTTATTTCCCTAAAGTTATTTCCCTGAGTTATTCTCTTGAAGTTAATCTCTTGAAGTTTTCGGTTGAAGTCATCGGACTGAAGTTATTCTGACACAAGATGAGACCATGCAATGCATGGTCTCATCGGATTAGTCATTTAGTTTCACTTTAAAGAAAAATTAAAACTAAGGTTCCACGACCACTTCAATGGTATCTGGCACCGTTTTAATAAAGGTGTATTCCTGTGGCACATCGACTTTTACTGGTACCTGATGTGATCCCAAGTCAAGGCCTTCCACGTCAGCTGTCATAAGAATAAGATTATCATTTAATTCATCCAACTTGGTTTTAGTTCCAGAAATTGTAACTGCAACGGGAAGGGGTAACTCTGAGATTCTGCCAACTAAGGGCTGTCCAACCAAGGTTACATTCTTTGTCACGACCTTTGTCATGATAGGCTCTGCCACCGTTACGACGTCCACAATACCATCTTCCACATTGTTGTTAGCATCTAGCACCAAGATATCATCCGGTAAAACTAAACTTTTTGAATGAGTTGTTTCGCCTGGCTCAATCTCTTCCATGTTCAGTGACTCGGTCTCTAGCTCGGTAATGTTTTTTAGAATATTCACCCGACCTGTAATCCTTACTGTACTAGGCTCAGCTGAAATAAGGGTAAGATTTATAGCTGGATTAACACCAGCACGAACTGCTGTAACAGGTACTTCTTTCACCGGCTGTGGAATATAAGTAACTTCTACATAACTTTCTGAAAGCGTCACATTTGGAACCACATTATTGTCTGCATCCAAAGGTTCTAATTTCAAAACATCTCTAGACATTAGATTAATATCTTTCTTTACCGAGGTTGGTTTGACAGCTGCCACCAATTCTACACTGGTCTTAGGTCCCGATACCGTTACATAGTTGGAATCAAAAGTGGGTTCGGGTACATAGTAACCTTCTGCAGCTGAGTATTCTAACAAATCTTTTTTAATCTCTACTGGTTTTTTCACATATTCATCTAATTCTATTTCCACTGTTGGGTTGGAACCAATGAGATTCACACCCGCTGGTGTCTGAACAAAGGTTACTTGAACTTCTTGTTTGCCTGCTTTTAGAGTCCGCTGACTAACATCCAGGGTTACACTAACGGAATCTGCATTAATCGAATATATATCGTTGGCTGGGCCTTCCAAAGGAGTCCGAACTGTCAACTCTTGATCGGGAACCAATATCAATCCTCTTGCCTTGAGTGTTTCGCCATTTTGAAC
>LFRM01277924.1_pt4 | contig 12521 bp, 9 predicted proteins | sample 618341 | NCBI WGS metagenome assembly LFRM01 (sample SAMN03654438, study PRJNA283298) | anaerobic digester metagenome | isolation source: pool of bioreactors CSTR01a, CSTR02a, and CSTR03a thermophilic anaerobic... | place: Denmark: Kgs. Lyngby | collected 2014-05-21
TTAAATGCATCGTCGTCTATATCCAAATCTTTTATCTGCTTGCCCACACCCGGTATCATGGCAGCAAGGTCTTTAAGATTACCCATTTTCTTTATTTGCTGAATTTGACCAATAAAGTCATCAAAATCGAACTGGTTTTTTGCAATTCTCTTTTGTAGGCGTCGAGCCTCGTCTTCGTCATATTGCTCTTGCGCTCTTTCTACTAAAGATACCACGTCGCCCATACCAAGAATACGGTCGGCCATACGATCGGGGTGAAATATATCTATTGCATCAAGTTTCTCGCCAGTACCTACAAATTTAATTGGTTTGTCAACTACCGAGCGAATAGACAATGCTGCACCACCACGTGTATCACCATCAAGTTTGGTAAGCACCACACCATCAAAGTTAAGGCGTTCGTTAAATTCTTTCGCAGTGTTCACAGCATCTTGCCCTGTCATAGCATCCACCACAAACAAAATCTCGTTAGGATTTACAGCATCCTTTATGGCCGAGATTTCATTCATCATCACCTCGTCAATAGCCAATCGTCCGGCCGTGTCAATAATTACAAGGTCGTGGCCATGTTGTTTGGCATATTTAATGGCGTTTTTTGCAATCTTTACAGGGTCTTTATTTTCCTCCTCTGCATACACTGCTACACCTATTTGCTCTCCAAGAATCTTTAACTGCTCTATAGCCGCCGGACGGTACACGTCTGCTGCTGTGAGTAGTGGGTTCTTGCCTCTTTTAGATTTAAGCATTTGGGCCAACTTGCCCGAGAAAGTGGTTTTACCCGATCCCTGCAAACCCGACATCAAAATTACTGCAGGCGTGCCTTTAATATCTATATCTACTGCAGTGCCTCCCATAAGAAGGGCCAACTCGTCTTGCACAATCTTCACCATCAATTGGTGAGGCTTTAGTGCTGTGAGTACATTCTGACCAAGCGCTTTCTCTTTTACTGTCTCGGTAAAGTGTTTTGCAGTATTGAAGTTAACGTCAGCTTCAAGTAGGGCTCTGCGCACATCCTTTAATGTTTCGGCAACATTAATCTCTGTTATCTTGCCTTGTCCCTTTAATATCTGAAACGATCGTTCTAATCTATCACTTAAATTTTCAAACATACTATTGTTATTCTATTAGTTATCACATTTTTCTCAGAATACAAAGATACATGAAAATGATATATCTCACAAATATGTAGCGGTATCTAATAGGGTGTGAGTTCACCAATTATTAGGTGAGCTGAAATGGAATATGAAAATGGGTTGTGAAATAGCTTTATTTGGCACTTTGTACTGTTAGTTGCATAGTTGCTTTGCAAATGTCAACAGAGAGTGCCATATTGCGATTCAAAGTGGTATAAAGAACCTTTCAATTGGTTAATAATTGTAATACATGTTTTACAACATATTTTACTTATACGTCTGTCTATTAGTATCTTAGGGGTCTTTATTGTCATTTTTGGAACTAATGTGCTATTTGTAAGTGAATTTATGCCATCTAATATTTGGTGAAATAGGATGAAAAAGTTTACTTTGGGAACTTATTAAGGAAAATCTTCTTTATTCAGGTATTAGGAAGAGCAATATTATCATCATTTTAGCGAATTCATGCAGAAAACATTAGTGCTTTTAAAACCCTCCGCAGTACAAAGAAATCTTGTTGGAGAAGTTATCTCTCGTTTTGAGAAAAAAGGATTACAGATAGTTGGGTTTAAAATGATGACCTTAAGCGATGAGCTACTAAAAATTCATTATGCACACCTTGTAGAAAGACCCTTCTTTAAGAGAATAAAAGATTCAATGCAGGTTACACCTGTATTTGCAGTTGCATTAAAAGGGCTTGATGCTGTAGAGGTGGTAAGAAAAATGAGCGGTGTAACTCTTGGTCGTGACGCACAACCTGGAACTATAAGAGGTGATTACAGTATGAGTGTTCAAGAAAATATTGTACACACGTCAGACACTCCAGAAAATGCACGCATTGAGTTGGATCGCTTTTTTAAAGAAGAAGAAATATTTGATTATGAACCACTCATTTTTCCTCATTTGTATGCAAATGATGAGTTTGAGAGTAAGAAATAAAATAGAAGAGCTATAAACTTTTTTATTAAAATAAAATTTATGACGTTTCAAAAAATAATATCGGGAGTAAAACTGTTTACACTAACAGGTTGCTTGGTTTTCACAACAACAGCTTTCTCTCAAGTGGATGGTACTAAAAACCAACCCGATAATGAAAGAGCTAAATTACAGTATAAACAAACTCATGGGCTTAACAAGCCAGAAGAGGACAAGTTGTTTGCTGATGGTTTTAAGCTCAAAATGGATATCTCTCTCTTAGAAGAGGCCGCTGCAGAGCGAGAAATAGATATGGATGCAATTCCTGCAGAGGATTTGTATGGTGGTATTTGGGTGCACAGCAGGGTAGATGCTTATGGTACGGCGGTGAGTGCTCCGTCAGAGTTTGAAGTTGATTTAAGTGGCTTCACAATCCCTGCAGAGGGACATGTAACTTCAAACTTTGGTCGTAGAGGTAGTCGTAGGTATCATTATGGCATTGACATTAAAGCTCAAACTGGCGATACAATTTATGCAGCATTTGATGGTAAAATACGTGTAAAGCAATTTGATAGAAGAGGGTATGGATATTATGTAGTTATACGCCACATTAATGGGTTGGAAACTCTTTATGGTCATTTGTCAAAATTCTTGGTAGATGAGAACGACTTTGTAATGTCGGGAGAACCAATTGGATTGGCTGGCAATACAGGACGCTCGTTTGGCTCACACCTACATTTCGAGACACGCTTCTTGGGCAAACCAATTGACCCTAACTTTATTGTTGATTTTGAGAATAAAGTTACTCATCGCGACACCTATCTTGTATCTAACGATAGCTACAAAAAAACAACGCTAAGCAGTAGAGTAACAAAGAGAACAGGCACTGTAAACTATGTGCAGGCAACCAATAGAGATAACAATAAGTTTGTATCGGGCAATGCCACAAGCCACACAATAAGAAGAGGAGATACATTAGATAGAATTGCAAGAAGATATGGTGTAACCATCGATCAGCTTTGCTCTCTAAACAATATGTCGAAAACCACAACATTAAGAATTGGTAAAAGCCTAATTGTAAACGCAACAAAAAAATCTGCAAGTAGTGAAACTGCTAGTGGAGATGCTGCGTATTATAAAGTGCAAAGCGGCGACACGCTTGGCGCAATAGCCCAACGACATGGTGTATCTATAAGAACATTGTGTTCGCTCAATAATATATCTACACGTACTACGCTTAAAATAGGAGCTTCGCTACGTGTGTCATAACACATTGTAAGAGGTTGAAATATAAAGTGAAGGTGCAGGCTGAATAGGTTTGCACCTTTTTCTTTTTTTATCTACCTTTGCGTACTATCAGAAATTTGAATTACAACTTTATATTTGTGTGAAATGGATGTTACAAAAAGTCAGTTTGACGAGGTAATTGCGATTTGCAGAAAACTCTTTAGCAATAAGCTGAGCGATTATGGAGCTGCATGGAGAATACTCCGTGGAGAGTCGGTAACCGATCAGATTTTGATTAAAGCAAAAAGAATACGCTCTATCGAAATAAAAAAAGAGAGCAAAATTGACGAAGATATATTCTCAGAGTTTATTGCCATTGTCAACTATGGAGTTATTGGTTTAATTCAGTTGGAACTTGGCTTCGCCGAAAATGTGGATATCACAGAAGAGCAGGCCTTGAAGCTATACGACAAGCATATTACAATATCGAAGGAGTTGATGTATGCTAAAAATCACGATTACGATGAGGCTTGGCGCCTAATGCGAGTAAGCTCCTACACAGATTTGATTTTGGTGAAACTAAACAGAACCAAAGAGATAGAGAGCAATAAAGGAAAAACTATAGTATCAGAAGGAATAGATGCAAACTACCAAGATATGATAAACTACGCCCTGTTTGGATTGATTAAACTGCATTTTGGCGAAGAATAAAGGGAAATACATTAAAATAATGTGCTTTTGCTATTTCGTGTTTTTTACGCAAATTACATATCGTAACTAAAATAGTGCTGAAGGGTAGGGGTTATCTATCTATTATAAATAGCAAGCCCCCTTGTGGAGCTAGAGTTTATAGTATTCAGCATTGAATTAATTCACCCGTATAATTAATTTAACTACATCAAGTTTAATTGTAAACAGAAAACAGCTAAAGTACCCCGCTTTAAACAGAGTAGTCTCTAGCACTCCGTTAATAGTATCACTGTTTGTTGTAGACCCATACTCACACTGCATTAAGCTTTGTAAAAGAGGCCTGTAAAGACTTTAAACAAAGATGGTTTATTAAATAACGGAACAATGAGTAAGGCATAAAATTACGCATAATACTGAACAATCTCCTATGAAATTAAAAGATAGACTTATAAACGCCGTATTAGCAATTGCTCGTATTATTTTTGGCATCACCTTTGTGTTTTCAGGCTTTGTAAAGGCTGTCGACCCAGTTGGCTTTGCCTATAAGATAGAAGACTATCTCATCTCTTTTCAATTGCTAGAGTTTATTCCCCTTGCGCTTACTCTTGCAGTGGGGCTAATATTACTTGAGTTTTTGTTGGGAGTGTTTATTCTATTGGGCTTCTATCGCAAAATTACAAGCACACTTGCAGTGCTGTTTATGGCGGTAATGACTCCTATGACACTTTATATTGCCCTTGCAAACCCTGTGGCAGACTGTGGTTGCTTTGGGGATGCGCTGGTAATAAGCAATTGGGCTACCTTTTATAAAAATATAGTGCTTCTCGCCCTCTCCATTGTTTTGGTTGTATATCGAAACAGAATATTGCCACTTTTCTCAGCCAAGTCTACCAAAAGTAAGAACTTTGTTTTGGGCATTGTGTTTTTGTTTTCGTTGCTGTTTTGCCTTTACAATATTCTATATTTGCCAGTAATGGATTTCAGACCCTACAAAGTAGGTGTTAATATTCCCGAGCAAATGCAGAATGATTTAAGCAAAGGCGATGTGTACGAAAATATATACATTTACGAGAAGAATGGCGTGGAGCAGGAGTTTACCGAAGATAATTTCCCTTGGGAAGATACTACTTACACCTTTGTAGACTACACATCTAAGCTAATAAAAGAGGGCGACAAACCTTTGATTGATGAGTTTCATATTTTAGCTTATGCAAAGGATGCCTCTGGATCATTTGTGGCCAGTGGCGATATAACCGACGATGTGCTTTCGCAACCCATTACACTGTTTGTTGTGTCGCTTTCGTTGAACAAAGCTAGTAACAAAGCTATGAAACAGATAGTGGCATTGGCAGACTATGTAGTCGACAAGCAAATAGATTTGCTTATTGCTACCTCTTCAGATGCTAAAGCTGTAGAGCAATGGCATAGCCAATGGGGTAGTCCCGCCAATATAAAATATGCTCAAATGGATGAACTTACACTCAAAACAATTATTAGGTCAAATCCGGGGCTGCTATTGCTCAACAAAGGCACTATAAAAGGCAAGTGGAGCAGTAGAAACCTACCCACAGTTTCTAAGCTTGATGCAATAATTGGGCAGCTTAAAGCACATTAAAAGAGTTTGCCATTGGCTAGCGCACATATCTTTTGCGAGGTTGTAAAATAGCGTTTCAATGCACCACAACACTTTGGTGTGGCAGCATAAAAGCAAGTTTTGTTCTATGGCTTAGCATCTACACAGGAGCTAAAAATAACGATAGTGTGGGTTAAATTGGGTGAAAAGAGCATCCTCAACAACAAATCAACAGCTAGTTTGTTGATTATATGTACTATATTTGTTATACCTTTGTTGGGTGTTAAAATGGTGCTTCACTGAAGCGTTAAAAGCCAACAGACCAACAATCAGAAATAAAAAGATAAAAATTAAATTAACCGACTTTTTTAGTAAAGTCACTATTATAAATTCTATAAATATACAAGATGAGAAAAAAGATTGTAGCAGGAAACTGGAAAATGAACAAAACCCTTCAAGAGGGTGTAGCCTTTAGCAACGATTTGAAAGAATTGCTTGCAGGTAAAACTATCAACTGCGAAGTAGTAGTTGGTGCTCCATTTATTCACCTTAGCGAAGTAGCTAAAAACTTTGAGGGAACTCAAGTTCATGTTGCAGCACAAGACTGTGCCAACAAAGAGTCTGGAGCATACACAGGAGAGATTTCTGCAGCTATGGTTGCATCTACTGGTGCAAACCATGTAATATTGGGTCACAGCGAGCGTCGTGCTTATTATCACGAAACAGCAGAATTACTGAAAGAGAAAGTAGAATTGGCATTGGCCAACAAACTTACTCCTATATTCTGTGTAGGCGAGGTACTAGAAGAGCGCGAAAGCGGCAAGCACTTTGAGGTTGTAGCTGCACAAATAAAAGATTCGTTGTTTGAACTTTCGAAAGAAGATTTTAGCAAATTGGTAGTTGCTTACGAACCAGTTTGGGCTATTGGTACAGGTAAAACTGCATCGGCCGATCAAGCACAAGAGATTCATGCTTTTATCCGCAAAACAATTGCCGAAAAGTATGGTCAAGAAGTTGCAGACAATACTTCAATTTTATATGGTGGAAGCTGTAACGCTGGCAATGCAAAAGAATTATTCTCGAATCCTGATGTGGATGGCGGATTAATTGGTGGTGCATCGTTAGAAGCTGATAAATTCTTACCTATAATTGAAGCATTCAACTAAGCAATCAAAAAATATAGATTGAGTTACCGCCAATAGTGCGGTAATTCTTTCTTATTTTTAAAAATACAATCTTATGAACTTTCAATTTGTCTCAAAATTATTTTTGATTACATTCTTTTGTCAGGCACTCTTTGTTTCTGCACAACAACCAGCGTCAAACACTGGTAATCAGAAGAAAAGCACACTCTTAGAAGAGTTAAACACCCAACGTCATGGGCAAGGCAATGTTATGGTCTATCAAGATGAGGCTATAAAAGGTGTTTTGGCTAAGCCAAATGCTGCAGACCTTCCTGTATATACTTCAGAAGACGGCTCATCGCAATTTGTAATGATGAGGGGCTTCAGAATTCAAGTTTTTTCAGGAAACGATCAACGCAAATCAAGAGATGAGGCTCATAGTAAGCAAAGGCTTATCAATAATGCCTTCGAAGATATAGAGACAGATGTTTATTTTAAATCTCCCCGTTGGATTTTGCGTGCTGGTAATTTTAGAACACGCCATGAGGCCGATGTTGTATTGAAACAAATAATGAAACAATTTCCTAGCTTTGGTAAGGAGATGTATATCATTTCCGACACCGTAAAAATACCATATTAAAACATTTAGATAGCATATCATATACACTGTATGTATTAACCTTACAACAGTTATAAAAAAATACAATTGAATGAAATTTGATTACGATGCAGAGAAAACCTCTGTAATGGCTTCTCATTACAAAGAGATAATTAAAACTTTGGGCGAGGATGTAGACCGAGAGGGAATGCAAAAAACACCCGAACGTGTTGCAAAAGCAATGCAATATCTCACCAAAGGATATCAACAAGATCCTAAAGATATACTACTTGGAGCACTGTTTAAAGAGAATTACCGCCAAATGGTAATTGTAAAAGATATCCATTTCTACTCGTTGTGCGAGCATCATATGATTCCGTTCTTTGGGAAGGCACACGTTGCTTACATTCCAAATGGATACATTACAGGATTGAGCAAAATAGCACGCGTAGTGGATGTGTATGCTCGTCGTTTGCAGGTGCAAGAGCGCCTTACAACTCAAATAAAAGAAGCCATTCAAACTACTTTAAACCCAATGGGGGTAATGGTAGTAATAGAAGCGCAACATATGTGCATGCAAATGCGTGGTGTAGAGAAACAAAGCTCTGTAACTACTACTTCAGATTTTACAGGTATTTTTAAAGAGGCAAAAACTCGAGAAGAGTTTATTAGTTTGATAAAGAAATCATTATAATATAATTGTAACAGAGTAGCAATATATTTGCTAGCGGTGGTCTATTTGCTGACGATCGTATCTGACCTGCTGGCGCTGGCCTCTGACCGTTGCCTTGTAGACAGACTTTAGTTGCTGTAAGACAAACACTATCAGATTAAGTGTAAATAAAGAACGATTTAGGTTATTCTAAAAAAAGATGCTTAAGGTTATACTAAATGCCAACTATTAATTAGTTGGCATTTTTTTGTGTCTTGATTGATGTGACACATTGCTGTTTCAAGTCTGCATTGTCTGTGTTGGTGTTGCGTACGCAAAAATAAATAGAACACAGATGCTACTGATGAACACAGATAAATAAAGCTTTTAAATGTTTGCAGAATACCACAGATTGCAAATCTATTGCAATGGTAAATGGTTTTAACCAATCCCTAAGGGATTGTATGATTATGGTGCAGCGTTTAAGCAAAAGATTAGACCACGAGTCGGTCCAATGTAACTACTAGATGGTCTGCTATAAACATGTGACCTCATCGAGGTCGGGGGGCATCTCGCGCCAGCAGGAAACAAAAAATGCCAACTAAATCAATAGCTGGCATTTTTTATATATCTAATATGTAGTTCTGTTTGCTTACTGTTTATGGTTCATTGCTCGCATCTAAATGTGCTTTCCATTAACAGTTAACGCATTAACCCATTATTTTTAGCTCTTTGGACTTCTCGAAGCACGTTTACGTTCGCTTTCGGTTAGTAGCGTCTTTCTAATTCTCATAAACTTAGGAGTTATCTCAAGGTACTCGTCCTCTTTTATGTACTCCAATGCCTCTTCAAGACTAAATAATATTGGTGGAATCAACTGCGCTTTATCATCAGTACCCGAAGCACGCACGTTCGACATTTTCTTTGCTTTGGTTACATTCACAATTAAATCGCCCTCTTTGGCATGTTCGCCCACTACTTGTCCTTCATACACATTGGTTTGTGGCTCTATAAAAAACCTACCCCTGTCTTGCAGTTTGTCAATAGCATAAGCATAAGCATTGCCTGTTTCACCAGCAACCAACGATCCATTCACACGTTTGTCAATTGAACCCCTCACCGGCTGAAACTCTATGAAGCGATGTGCCATAATGGCTTCTCCACCCGACATTGTAAGTACAGTATTGTTGAGGCCTATAATTCCTCTCGAAGGAATAATAAACTCCATATGCATGCGGTCGTTCTTAGTCTCCATTGCAGTCAATTCGCCTCGTCTGCGTGTAACTATATCAATTATTTTGCTGGAGCTCTCTTCTGGTAGATTAATGGTAAGATGTTCTATTGGCTCATGCTTCACACCATCTATCTTCTTGATAATTACTTGTGGCTGACCCACTTGCAACTCGTACCCCTCGCGGCGCATAGTCTCAATTAGAACCGATAGGTGCAACACACCCCTTCCAAACACAATCCAAGAGTCGGCACTATCTGTTTTTTCTACTTGTAGTGCAAGGTTCTTATCCAACTCAAGCATCAATCGCTCGTATATATGTCTAGAAGTTACATATTTACCATCTTGTCCAAAAAATGGAGAAGTATTTATGGTAAACAACATAGACATAGTAGGCTCGTCAATAGCAATTGTGGGCAGTGGCTCGGGGTTTAGCAAATCGGTAATTGTATCGCCAATTTCAAATCCTTCTATACCCACCAAAGCACAAATCTCTCCAGATTCTACTTCATCAATTTTCACACGTCCCAGTCCTTCAAAAACATCTAGCTCCTTTATTCTCACCTTCGTAACAGACCCATCACGCTTACAAAGCGCATAGTCTTTGTTGTTTTCAAGTTTACCACGATGTATTCGGCCTACAGCAATACGTCCTACATAATTAGAATAGTCCAACGATGTAATAAGCATTTGCGGCGTGCCCTGTAGCGATACAGGCGCAGGCACATGTTCTATAATTGCATCCAAAAGCGGAAGTATATCTTCTGTAGGTTTTTCCCAATCGTCAGACATCCAGCCATTTTTGGCAGAGCCATATATGGTAGGAAAATCAAGTTGCTCTTCGGTAGCATCTAGGTTAAACATCAAATCGAACACCTTTTCTTGCGTCTCGTCGGGTGTACAGTTGGGTTTGTCAACCTTGTTGATAACCACTACTGGTTTTAGACCAAGCTCCAACGCTTTCTCCAACACAAACCTAGTTTGAGGCATTGGACCCTCAAAAGCATCCACAACAAGCAAACAACCGTCGGCCATGTTTAGTACGCGTTCTACTTCACCTCCAAAGTCGGCGTGACCAGGAGTATCAATAATATTTATCTTCACATCTTTGTAGCGAATCGATACGTTTTTAGAAAGAATTGTTATTCCTCTTTCACGCTCCAAATCGTTGCTATCCAGATATAAATCATCTGTATGTTGGTTATCTCTAAATAGGTGGCCCGCCATAAGCATTTTGTCCACCAATGTTGTTTTGCCATGATCAACGTGTGCAATAATGGCAATATTTCTTATATTCTGCATTTATTAATTTTTATTGAGGTGCAAAGATACACTATTTTGATGTAAATATAGAATGCGGGGTGCCTGTGCAACAAAGAATTATAATAAATTGTGTAAAATGAATGGTGGCGCTATTTAAATCAAAAGTGAACCTTCGAGAGGCTTAGGGATAGAAACTGAAAGTTAAAAATGTAAACAGTTCCAATTTCGTAGTGTTGAACATTGCTTCCTGTCATGCTGAGGCCCTACCCATTTTTTTATTGGGCAAAAAGAAGGACTTTACATATAGATAAAATGTCGCAGTGTATTCATTTATAGGCCGCACACCTAGTGTGCTTGAGGGGTTGGTTGGTTGGTTGGTTGGTTGTTTATTGGTTTACTACAGACGAGTGCAGCATCTACGATGCCGCTAGGCAGCAGTGTGCTAATCGTAAAAATGTGAATAGTGTGGCAGCCAGTTTTTCTATCTATTACTCACAATCAGCATTGAAAAAAAACTGCCCCAAATTAAATTGAGACAGTCTTTTTGTATAACTACCAATGCAACTATCTGTGTATCTTTATATTTCAGCGCAAATTATGCTGAAAAATGCTTTTACAACAAGTCGCTTGCCAATTCAGAAAGCTCACTTCTCTCGCCCTTCACCAGATTTGCATGACCAAATATCTTTTGGCCCTTCATTTTGTCAATCATATATGCCAATCCATTCGATTGAGCGTCAAGGTAAGGCGAGTCTATCTGCTGCAAATCGCCAGTAAACACCACCTTAGTATCTTCACCAGCACGAGTAATAATAGTTTTCACTTCGTGCGGAGTCAAGTTTTGCGCCTCGTCAACTATCACATAAGTTTCGTTTAAGCTACGTCCGCGAATATAAGCCAACGCTTCAATCTCCAACTTACCTGTTTTTTGCATCTCTTCCAATGCAGCACCATCATTGCTCGACCCAATTTGACTTTTTATTACATTCAAGTTGTCGAAAAGCGGTTGCATATAAGGACCAATTTTAGCCTTCTCGTCTCCTGGCAAATATCCCAAATCTTTGTTAGACAATGATACTATGGGGCGAGCCAATAGTATTTGGCTATACTCATTGTGCTGGCTTAACGCAGAAGCCAAAGCCAACAATGTCTTACCTGTACCCGCTTTTCCGGTTAAACCTACCAGTTTTATATCGGGGTCGTTCAATATTTCAAAAGCAAAAGACTGCTCTGCATTGCGAGGCGAGATACCAAAATTCGATTTTTTATCTATCTTCACAATCTTAAGTGTAAACGGATTGTTTCTTACCAATATGGTGTTGCGGTGACTCTTTAATACAAAGCACTGATTGGGTTCTAAGTGTTCATCAAAGTCAAATTCATCAACATCAAGTCCGTGCGGAGCATTATACAACTTGTCTATCAAATCGGCATCTACACCCTCTATTACCAACTCCTCTTCAGAAAAAGCATCTATGTTTATCACTTTATCTGTAATGTAATCCTCTACAAGCAAACCCAGCGAACGCGCTTTCATGCGTAGGTTTATATCTTTTGTAACCAATATAGTTTTAATGTCGGGGTTTTCTGTAGCTACTCCTAGCACTACCGAAAGTATTCTATTGTCGGGTTTAGGGTCTGGAAAAGACGCCTCAATTATCTTGTCGTATTTGGGCATATTTTTGAGATAGAGTTTGCCTCGTCCTACACCCAATTCGGCCCCTCCCTCAAACAGACCATCGTCTGTAATATCGTCCAACTCTCTAACAAATGCTCGCGCATTAAAATTAATCTGTTCGTTTCCTTTTTTAAAATTGTCGAGTTCTTCTAAAACAACAAAAGGAATGTAGATGTCGTTTTCTTCGAAATTGTCTAAACACTTGTAGTCGTGAAGAATAACATTAGTGTCGAGGATGAAGTTTTTTTTAGTTCCCATAATTATTAAATTTAGATTTTCTAGATAGATTCTGTTTCATTTTCAAAGATTGCAATATAAAAACGAGGTACTATGCTTTTATCTTTACAACGGTATAATAGAAATAAAGTACAAACTCTCAAAAGATGATCTATACAGTGTTTTCATATAAACTTCCACACTTTGTAGCAGCGCCTTTT
>LFRM01205338.1_pt1 | contig 12516 bp, 9 predicted proteins | sample 618341 | NCBI WGS metagenome assembly LFRM01 (sample SAMN03654438, study PRJNA283298) | anaerobic digester metagenome | isolation source: pool of bioreactors CSTR01a, CSTR02a, and CSTR03a thermophilic anaerobic... | place: Denmark: Kgs. Lyngby | collected 2014-05-21
GATGATGATGATGATGACGACAGTGGGTTTCAGCAGGGTGACAGCACCTGCTGTCACCGAGGAACGACGAAGAACGATGATTGTTTGCCGGATACTCCTCAGAATGAGGAGATCTTGAACCCGGGTCAGACCGGGTTTCAGCAGATCGCGAAAGAGGAGAGGGCAGACTCTGTTCCCCGGACCGGGAAGGTCGGGGATCCGGGACTGTCCATCGAGCGTTGCCGTCCAGGGGATCCGGCGAGGGCAGGCTCTGTTTCGGGGAGTGCTGTCACGCAAACCGGGATATCCAGAGATCGTGAGGAAAACCTGGAAAGACCTCCAGATCCCGCTCTGTTCATGGACAGCACCTGCTGTCACTCTGCTGAACCCTGCTGTCACCTGGGGGATGGGGGTGGTACCACCCCGGGTCTCTCCTCTCCCCGGCAGACCGGGAGTATCTCTGTTTCTGGAGGTGCTCTCACTCAGACCGGGGACGATGATCCGAAACCACCCCGGGATCCGGTTTCGTTCATCGGCAGCAACCGCTGGCACTCTCCGGTCAACCCTGGTGATGCCCGCCCCCTGCCGGTGGCAGAGGACCGGCCCGGTCATGTCTGCGGGCGGCGGCCGCCGTCGTCGTCGGTGATGCGAGGGGTGGGGGAGGAGGACCGCTGCTCCGGCGGTCTTCCGAAGGCGAAACACCTGGTGGCGAAGGTGCGGCCGCTCCCCGGGGTGCTCGACCACCGGGAGTTTGTGCGGGTGCGGTCGGCGATCGGGCGGTGTGATATCTGCCGGGCAGGAAAGGCGGTCTACCACTCCCGGGAGGCGCAGACAAATCTCTGTGAGGGGTGTTATGCCCGGCTGGTGCGGGAGTGGAACTGGGGCGCGGGGGTGCGGTGAGGGGGGAGGGTCTCGATTTCGGGGGGTGGTAAAAGGATCCGGAAGCCGGAGAGAACCCCGATAACCTGCACAAACTCAAAGAATTTCGCGAAGAAGATTTCTCTTAAGGGGAAGGAGCCGGGGAAATCCTCTGGTCTTCGATCGGGTATTCCCCTCCTGGCAGAGGCGTTCTGCACCATCTCTCACACCGCCAGCGCGAGTTTTCCAGAACGGGCCCATGTTCCAGGAGATGCCCCCGTGCTCCCGAGATGATGGAACGCGACCAGAATGCGGGCGTTCAATATAATGAGATTTGGGCTTGCAAGCCCCCCCGACGAGAGGAGAGGGAGCAGTCACGATATACTGCCCGGCTACCTGCGGACCCATCCAGAACGTCGTCCTGGAACAGACGCCGGACCGGGAGCAGTATCTCCCGATCCGGTGCATTCCTCAGGTTTTCGCTCTCTCAAAACGGAATTTTGAGGCCTATGCACTGGCCTCGCGCAACATCCCGGCTACCTCGTAGGGATTGTTGGCCGGATTCTTCAGGTCGGCAAGCATCTGCTCGTCCACATCAAACTCCTCCAGCACCCTGACATACTTCCCGGGAGTCCCGATATTCTCAATCATCGCAACAGTCCTTGTGGGTTTCTCTCCCCATGACGGGCCGGTCCATGGCGTCGAATCAAACTGGAATCCAAGAGCAAGCGCATGACCCTCCTTCTGTTTGCTATCCCAGCGGACGAAGATACCCGCCGGCCGGGTACCGTATTTCTCTGTCAGTTTCTCCTGATCATCGTCGGAGAGGGGGATGATGTAGTGACCGCCTTTTCCGGGCGTGAGGTCCCACAGGATCGGGAATATATCGTCCTTGCACCACATGGGGCAGGAAATGACCACATAGGAGGTCCCGTTGGTAATCGGCATCTCCTGCTCGACATACTTTGCGAGCAGATAGCCGCTGGATACACCGGGACAGAAGTGATTGTGGAGCATGACGCTGGACAGGAGGTCGTACGGCGCTCCATGGGCCCATGCGTTGGAGATCGAGACCAGCGAGAATGCGTCCCCGCCCAGGGCCGTCATGGTCGCATTTCCTGCGTTGGTGTCGGCAAGCATCTTCTCCAGGTCACCGGTAACAATGACGACTTTCGAGAAGGCCGCATAAGGAGGAGTTGCCTTCAGTTCGGCCGGGCTTTTTGTGTAACAGGCTTCATCCGGCTCAAGGTAGACGGCCTTTCCGGACTTCTTATTATAGAAGTAGAACCAGAGCGGCTTCCAGTCGGCCCGGTTCACCTGCCAGAGCGTGTTGTCCCCGTTCTGCAGACCGCTCACCTTCGTGACCCCCGAGATCGCTCGCTCGGTCGTCTGGCCGTCCACTACGGCGCGGCCGGCGTTGGTCAGCACAAGGACGTTCGGGTCGCCTTTGTTGAATTTCAACTGGTCCTTCGCGATCCACGCCGCGCGTTGTCCCAGTTCGTCCATACAGTTTGCATCCGATAACGCTGCCATTACCGGAGCGCAGAGCAGGCATACCAGCAGGATGCCAGATAGTATCTTCGTAGAATTCTTCATAGAATCGTCGCGCAGGAGCCCCGCGTTTTAACCCCGGGGATGCGCGCCCTCCTTCGAATTGGTGTTGACAATGGTTCAGGGGTCGGCGACCTTCGCATTCTGCGTCGGTCTCTTCCCTGTAGCGATACTCCGGTGCGGTACCGGTTCGTTCAAGGTACCGCCGGTACGGGCCGGACCGGACCATAGTGCCTGATCGGGGTTTTCCGGCGCAAGTCCCCTCGAGAGCACAGACCCGTTGGAACGGGAGGCGCCGGGGATATCTGCCGTACCGGTCAGGGCGGCGACCGATCGGCCCTCAAGGGTGACGGTCGGGTCAATCCCGGTCACCAGAGGCGGGTTGCCCGGTTGAACCGTGCAGGTCAGGATACTACAGAAGGCACCAGGTTTATTCCGGTAGGGTCTCGCCTTTCCCTGCTCCAGGAGCAGGCTGGTTCGCGCAGGCGTCGTCGGCGCCAATAGTGCTCTTTCTGAGTCTAATTCCGGTAATCGCATATTGTGCCCTCCTGGTCAGGCCCGGGTAGGAGTTCGCCTCGAAGGTGCGAGTGTAGACCGGGTACCCCGGGTCTGTTCTGTCCTGAAGAGGGAGGCGACAGGGAACCACCCGGCCATTCCTGTAGCCCGCATCGCCGCTGCATTGGTGGAATGCCTCTGGATCAAAAGTTTGTTCTCGTCTGGCCGTTCGCAGGTCACCGGTTGATGACGAGCACATCGGGGTGGTGTCCCGGGATGGCAAGACCGATCTGAGGTGATAGAAGCCGGATCGCGGACATACTCTGGAACCCCGGATACCCTCCTCTCACTTCCCACATCCTGATACAGATCGGACCGGGGGAGAATTCCAGGACGTTCCAGCGGGCTTGCGATAATTCAGCGCTGGTGGCCCTTTTGTTTTCTATCGGCGACTTCCGGCAGTCGATTCAGTATTTCACGTCGCCAGGCTCTGTTGTTTTACCACATCCTTTGTTGTCTCTATCGCGAGGATCTCATAGGCGCCTGAGTAAGGCGTCTCTCTCCTGGATGCTGCTGTCTTTCAGGTTTTTGCATCATACTGTGATTGTAGTTAGTCATTAAAAAATATGATCATTTGACTATTTGTTATGATAGGGGCCACCAAACTACTACCCCCGGGCCGGGACACAACCCCACGAGTGCCGCAGGAAAATCCCGGATAGCGGTTTTCCCCGAATCTATAAACAACCGCCCCGTTCTCGAATGGTGTCCCAGCCTTGCCCTCCCTGGTTTGATGGCCTCCAGTTTTACTATTGTTTCAGCACTCTCTTTTCTGACGGTAAATACTAGTTTCCAGCAATATTCGCCATTTCCCCCACGTTTTATGTGCTCTTCGTTGTAACGCTGAACCGCGAGAATAATATCATCCAGAATGCGTTTCTTATCCTGATCGATGCCCGCCCAATCCAGACCGTCGATCAGGATACAGCGGAGTGGTGCGGTACCTATTGCTGAAAGCACTCTGTGAAAGTCATTTTCCATATGGATGCTATGGAGGAAATGCTCCAGCGAAGCCCCAAAGAACCGCTCGACTGCAAAGACAATTACTTCCCCCTCCTGCCGCAATCGATCTGCAAGCCGCTTGAGTACAACTGTTTTCCCAACCATCGGTTCGCCTGAAATGACGACGACTTCATGGTTCCTGATCTCTGTCTCTAACTGATCCAGCAGACGTCCTCTCTGAAGATGAAGCGACTCCCCTATGGTGTCACGGATGGAAGAGAGGACGATATCTGAATGATTTCTTAAATGGAGAAGATCCTGCGAGAGGTCCAGTTCATCCTGGAGGTAGATGTCATGATCGAGAGCGATCCCTCTTATCCTCTCTCTATCTATAGATCCTGCCATCTTTGCAGAATCTGCTACTACTGTTCTCAGGATCTCAAAGAGTGATAGCGCTTTCGTCGCATCCCCGTTTTTTATCAGGTTCCTCAACTGGTTCCAGGATTGTACCGCGTCACGTGATCCTGCATGCTCAATATCGAAGTGGAGGATTACAAGACACCGCAAAAACCTCCAGAGTTCGATCTCGGTTACGGGGCTGTCCTTTGCCTTTGTGAGGAGGTTCCTGAAGACGTTAACATACTGTTGCTTCGTCTTGTGGAAAAATCCGGGGGTCGATACCTTCCTGAAAAATTCATCTGAATCCCGGGAGGCCCTTGCCTGCTCCAGCACCGGCCGCAGATGCTCGTCTAAAGCATTCTGATAGACCCCAACCCCAATACCCAGCCGGTCGGCCTCGGGGTCGAACCACCATCCATAGGCTCCGGTAAATGCTTTCCAGCAATCAGCAACCACTCTGGCGAAGTCCTCGTTCGACTCGGCATCAGAGAAGGTAAGGTCATGCTTTATCTGCAGAGCAAGCCGCCTCTCTTTCTTCCCATTGCTGCTGGTGACGACGATATCGTCAAGCACACTCCCCTCCCACCTCTGCTGGAAACTCACTCTTGTACAGGTACCCCAGTCGAGCCCCCGGGGTATATCACCTGCCAGGAGGGTCACCAAGTAGGAGACTCCAACCAGATGCTCAAAGGTATTTCCGCCACCGCCCGTAGAGAATGGATTGGCCACCCCAGGATCTTCGTGAGCGCTGTTCATCTTGTTATAGCGGGCAACATGGATCCCGATAAGCCTTGCTTTTAGTATTTTGGGTTTCTGACCTAAACAGGTCCCCTCTCACCACAACTCGCGGTTCACCACGCCAGATAACTAAAGCAAAAGAGGAACGATCGCCGTATAAGAAACATGATGTTGTTTTTTGGGCAACACCTCAATGCTTATGTCTGGGAATTTTATCTATATAATGTATCTTCTCAGAAACTATACATCGGGCTATTCTCAACGATAAATCGCTGAAAATGCTCATTTTCTGCTTTCGCTTCTGGAAATATTTGGGGAGGGATCTTATACCCTAACTTCTGAATCCATCTCTCGTTGTTGAGAACCCGAACCGGAACTCTGCAAGGCTCTCCCAGAGTATTTCGGGTTTCATACCAGGCATATGTTTGTCAACTAGACTCTGAGTCTGTTCTAGGTCGCCTTTTTGCTTCATTTCTGTTGGTATGCTCATGAATTGTTTTCAGAAAGATTCCATGTTCATCATATTCTTCGATTTTATGATGAAACAATGTGTATTCTGGATTCGTACGATCTACTTCCTTTGTAATGATTACTGGTCTATCTGTTTTATCCGAATGGCTCTCACGAATGGTTATTTTTTGCCTCAAAAATCCAGATGAGTCTTTTCCTTTCATTGAGAATTTAGGATTACTAACTCTAACTCTCTCTTCTAAAGTGATAAAATAATTACGTTTTACTGATCCGCAGTCTGGACATGGTTCTCGATTCTCACTAATTGAACTCTCTTTATCGATATCGGTTAAATCTCTTCCGCATCCCTCGCATTTACACCACATACCTTCAATCCCCATTTGCTTAGACCTCCGAAACCCTTGTTAAATTTCCTCAATATATACTTATGCATTCTTTTGAATTGTTACTAGCAGGTCGTTCTCTCCTTCGGACAAAAGGCATAAGGAGGCGTCTGTAATCGGTATAGATCTTTTGCTTTTGCGCGGGTTTTCGATTGGAGAGATGCAGTCGGGCTTTCTCAAATTAGCGAAGTGCTGAGTCTGAGTGTACCGGGAGATCGAGAGGCAATATTCGAGCGGTTGAATGCCTATGTAACCGGGTTGCAAACCAGAGCGTTTATCTGGTTGTATTTTTACCAGATCGCTAATGACTGTTATCGAATTGCACATAACTCCAACTATCATCTGTTCGGAGAACAATGCGTTATCATCACCCGGCACTATTTTTTCGGATTCTGTTTTCGAGATCGTTTCACACTGGATCGGTGACGAACCATGATTATCGTCTCGCCGAGTCCGTGCCCTCCAGAGGAGTTTTCCGGCAGGTATAGAGAGCGTGAGGACATACTAAACATCCTCTCTTGTGTGAAAAATCGCGGACAAGTAATATTGATCTCGGGCGCTGTGGGCTCGGGGAAAAGTTCGTTATTGCGCTGGGCTGCAGAAGAGATCCAGAAATCCGGTGGACATGAAAATCTCGCAATAACAAAGGAGTTTTATGAAACGCCGGGGATGGTCTTTAAAATCTATAGAGATCTGCTCAAAGACCTGCAGGGCCATACAAAAGGCGGTCAGTTCAGAGCGATCATCGGGAATGATGAGGTCATAAAGTCTCTGAATGTGGCATTAAACCTTTTAGAGACGTTCACGTCGGTTACAGAACCGGTCGGGGCATTTACCCGGATTGTCAAGGTTATTACGAGTGCGGTTGCTCCGCCGCAGAATGTCGAATATGAACATATTCTCTCTTCAATTCTCACGGCATTCCAGAAAATCAGTGTCGAATTGAAGAAAAATGACCGTTTCATTGCAATCCTGCTCGATGATGTGCAGTGGTCTTCTGAACCGGATTTCCGGCTACTCAAAGATCTGATCCGAAATATACCTCAAAATGTCGCCTTTTTGTTGACATTCCGGCGTGAGGACAAAACAAATCAGATGTATGAAGAACTTATGGGAGAATTGAATCGTTGGGATCAGACGGAAATTCCTCTCTATCGATTGGATTCAGAAGAAATAAAGGATTTTGCTGCACTGCGATACAATTTGTCCCTTGATGATTCATCGGCTCGCTATTTGGAGCGGAAGGTTGGAGATCCGTTCAGTCTTGTAGCGTGTTTCAATCTGTTACAGAAGAAAGGATTGAGTCCCAGTATGAATAATTTGGAAACGATTCTACCGGAGGCGCTTGAGAAGCCTGCAAGGTCTTTTCTATCAAGGCTCGACCAACCGTCGCAGGATCGCGTGAACCAACTCTGTATTCTGAAACCTCCTATTCCCCTTTCTGTTATTGCCTGCATGACTGGAACTCAGCCGCAAGAAGCGGCACGACTCCAGTCTGATCTGGACAACAGTATAGCTTTCAGAAGGATTGAGCACGGCCTGTATGATTTCGGGCACTCGTCGTTGCGAGAATATTGCAGGCGCGAGCTCCCTGAGATGCAGGAACTTGAACTACACAAACAGGCAACGAAATGTTTTGAAAATTTACTCGACAAACTGCCGGACAAACAATACGCATTTCTTTCTCTTGCCCAGCATGCGTTCTATGGAGAAGATTATCAGACAGCATTTGATCTCAATTTTGCGTTGGGAGAGGGAGCCTATGCCCAATACGATTACCGAACTGCCCTCGAACTGATGGGGAGGGCAAAAATATCGGCAGAACAGTTACATGACAGGGATATGTTGGCAGCAACATATCACCACCTTGGCATGGTCTTCCAGGCGTTGTACAAGTATTCAGAAGCGCTGGATATTTACAACCAGAGCCTGAAGATCAAACGGGAACTCGGCAACCGGGATGGCGAGGCCGGAACACTCCACCAGATCGGGAGGGTGTATCAGGTGACGCATCGGTATGATGAGGCACTGGACTACTATAATCAGAGTTTGGCGATTAAGCGAGAACTCGGCAACCGAGGAGATGAAGCCAGAATACTCCACCAGATCGGGATGGTATATCAGGAGACGCATCGGTATGACGAGGCGCTGGACTGCTACACCCAGGGCCTGGCGATCAAGCGGAAACTCGGCGACCAAGAAGGTGAGGCGAGCACCCTCCACCAGTTTGGGATGGTGCATGAGGAGACGTACCGGTATGATGAGGCGCTGGACTACTACAACCAGAGTCTGGCGATCGAACGAGAACTCGGCAACCGGGGAGACGAGGCTGGAACACTCCACCAGATTGGGATGGTGTATCAGGCGATGCATCGGTATGACGAGGCGCTGGACTACTACAATCAGAGCCTGACGATCGAACGGGAGCTCGGCAATCGGGGCGGCGAGGCGAGCACCCTCCACCAGTTCGGGATGGTGTATCAGGAGACGCACCGGTATGACGAGGCGCTGGACTACTACACCCAGAGCCTGGCGTTCAAACGGGAGCTCGGCAACCGGGACGGCGAGGCTGGAACACTCCACCAGATCGGGACCGTGTATGAGGAGACATGCCGGTATGACGAGGCGCTGGACTGCTACAACCGGAGTCTGGCGATCGAACGGGAACTCGGCAACCGGGAGGGCGAGGCACTGACCCTTGCTCAAACAGCCATTCTTCTCGGAACAAGATCTGATTTCGATGAATCCACGCGTTGCCTTGGCATTGCTCTTTTCATTGCCATAGAGCATCAAATGCTTATAACCAATCAGATTCTTCTTAATCTCGCAACAAATCTCGATTATATGGGTGACGAGCAGTTTACAGCTGCATGGCGGAAGGCGTTCGACGGTGCAGATCCTCCCTTAGACCGCATTCGAGAAATAAAAAGACTACTTGAAGAAAAAGCAGGCATGGATTGAGTAATTTTGATGCTGTGTTGAATAACTCAGCCCTCTAACCCAAATGCAGAAAGTGCTGGGCGTCCCCCTGATTCTTCATGCCAAAGAAAGAGCTCTGGGGCACCAGTACTCGATACTCACGACTGAACTCGTTGGGGAGCGTTCCCCCCCTCACCCCCACGCCTGAGCACCCGCACAATCACCGCCCGCCACCCCTCCAGCGCCCGGAGCCGGCTCTCAAAATCCTCGTCGCACCGCTCCATCCGCTACAGGGTTTTACGCTTCCCCGGTCGAGCATCGCAACCTTATACCCCGACGAGGCCGAGGCCCGCCGGAGGCCAGAGACGTGTTCGACCACGGATACATCCGCAAAGAGCGCTGCCGCCGGGATCCCGACGTAGCCCATGCCGACGACGCCGATCCGCCGGATCGGGCCGCGTTTCCTGATGGGGGAGCAAGGTTCCTGGTCATGGTGTGCATCTCTGTTTTGTCTTCAAGGCTGATATTCTGTCTTTTGCCAACCCCCTTTTGTGGTGCAGGCAGGGCCCGGACAGCGCTTCGCCGGGTGAAGTGCCATCTGGCGAAACTATTTATGTCCACCATACAGAGTGAAATTGAATGAAACGATTTGTGGCCACTGCACGGGGGCGTGTCCAGCGGGTCGGGTATCGGGAGCATGTGTACAACGAGACGTTTGAACGGAATATCTCGGGGTACGTGAAGAACCTCGATACCGGGGAGGTCGAGATCGTTGCAGAGGGTGGCGAAGAGGATCTCCGGAATTTCATCAACGAGATCAATATCATACGTAGACCCATTGCCGTCAAATCGTTCACCGTCAGGTGGGAAACAGCAACAGGGGAGTACGCCGATTTTGAGATCATCCGGGGAGATATCCAGGAGGAGATATTCGAGCGGATGGATTACGCCGGGAATGTACTGCACAGCATGGATATCAAATTAGACCGGATGCTGGACAAGCAGGACCAGAGCCTCCAGATCGGCAAAGAGACACTCCAGATCGCCAGTGAATCTCTCCAGGTTGGCAAAGAAACCCTTCAGGTTGGCAAAGAAACCCTCCAGGTTGGCAAGGAAACCCTCCAGGTTGGCAAGGAAACCCTTCAGGTGGGCAAGGAAACCCTCCAGGTGGGCAAAGAGACGAAAGAAGAGATTGTCGGGCTCCGAAGCGATACCAGGAATCACCTTGATGACGAATTCGCAGAGATGAGAAAGGAGCTCGTCTCCATCAAGGATGCGCTTGCCCGGGCAGGCATTCAGGTCTGAGTTCCTCCCCATCCCGCGTCAGGGCCGTTCGTGCGGTCGTGCCGGGGTTGAGGTTGCGCCGACCTCCTGTTCCTCGCTCATCGCTAACGGGGAGGGCGCATATCCCGTTCAGGAATGGAGTCACCCTGCAAACCCGGTAGAGAATCTGCGAGGATCATCGATATCCTCCGGGAGAAGAAGGCCTGCCACGGCCGCTCCAGCGGCATCTTCGATTCGTGGGAGGAAAGCGACGTGGACACCCCGGTCGAGCGGGTTTGTCAGGCCTGACCCCTCAGAAACCCTCGGGCGAAACCTCGTCGAGAAGAGCGCCATAAAACCCCGCACCTGGACGGCCCCGCAAAGCACCCCTTCTCAAACCCCCCCGGGTATGCCCGGGGAGTTCTCTCGATCATGTCACCCGAAAAGACCAGGCTCACGACAAATTACCCAAACAGGACAGAAACGGATGCTTTTCGAACACTGGATCTACTCGACAGCGATTGCGATCACCCTGGGCATGCTCTACCGAAGGGCTACAGGGAGGGATCACGCCTGGATCGTTGTCGCGAGTGCGTATGCACCAGACCTCGACATCATCGTAGACCCCCTGCTGCAGAACCTCGGTATCACGGTCCTGATCTATGGAAGCCCGATAAGACATGGCAACTTTCACAACATCTCAGTCCTGCTACTGTATGCGATGCTTGTAGCACTCCTGCTGCACCCGGTCGGGATCAGACTCGTGGATTCGTTCTTCTTTGCCGCTGCAGGGTTCGGGGCACACCTCTTCGAAGACGCACTGGTATACAACCCCGGGTATGCGTACCTCTGGCCCCTATCCCGTCAACGTTACGGTATCGGGGTCTTTGAGTATACCCCTGACTGGTATGGCATCGCAGATACAGAGGTCCTGATCGTCGGTATCATCGCCCTGGTCGGCGCTCTCGTGCTGAGAACCATGTGCGAGGGGAGGGGCTGGATCACGGAGATACGAGAATAGACCGGGAGGTTTCTCCGGCACCATCGAACCGTTGTGTATCCCCGGGGGAGCAGGCATCCGCGTAGTATCTCAGGTGCACCTGCCCTGAATCCTGGCCCTGAACTCCCCGAGGGAGAAACCCGCAGAGAAAGCCAGCGTATTGAAAGGGTCACATCTCAACTTCCTGCAGACGGGAGAAGTGATGGGATGAGGAAGGAAATATCCTCGACGAGCCTTGAGCGACGGCGGAGTACCAGGTGCACCATGGACAAGCACCACGACCTGTTCGAGAGGGTTGTTGAGTAAGGAGGTGAGAGCATTTGTGCGGAGATTGTCCAGAACCTCCTCAAGTCCTGTGCTGAAATGAACTACCCCACGCTCATCGGTGCGGGCTTCCCGGCTATCATGGACAACACGTACATCACAGAGATGTGATGTAGAGATCTTGTCTCCACCGGCTCAAAGGGCTGTTCCATCCCCACACGCCTGGCGATAATAGTTGCAGATTCTCTTCGAAAATTCATCAATGTGATCTCGATACCTCTCATAAAACTGCAGTTTTCGATCAAGAGGAAGCGATTCGAGGAATCGCCGAACCCGTTCCTCGGTGAACTCCTCAACCGGTTGGAGGTGCACAAAGGCCTTGCTGTAGGTATTCAGAACCTGCTCACTCTGGTAATTCCTGGCCGTATCCTCATCCAGACACCTGACGCTGATGACGTCAGTGTAGATAATCTTGGTGAGCGCATCCTGCAGACCCTGATCTCTGGTCTTCATCGAGATCTCATAGAAACTCTCAGCGATGCGGAGCAGACCTTCAGTTTTTCTCGCGTTCTCCGAATCAGCGTCAGACGTCTGGGATTGTATATCCTTCCACGCAGTTTCATCGGCCGTTTGTGCCGCATGCATGAGGGTGAACAACTCTTCGGCAGCCGCCACAACCGCCTTCTCGATCCCGCTCTCTGCGGCAGAACGCCCGATATCCTTGATATTCCAGGTGGCCCTGACAAACGCCAGTTTCTCGGTTTTGTCCTCCCCCTGTTCCTTCGACCTGGCTGCAGCATCCATCTCTGACGTCGTCCTCTCGGGTTCATCCTCCCTGATCCACATCATGCCGTTCCTGGCCAACATCTTTTCTGCCAGTTCCCGGATCGCAGACATGGCCCGGATCGTGCCCTCCTGGAATTTTCCTTTCGCCAGTTCCTGACCAATATCTCGAAGCGCGGTGCTGGTATGGGCCATCAGGATGGCGATGGTCGTAACATTCTCACTCTCGTTGTACTGCGAGGTCAGACTGAACATATCCTTGCCGACACACTTCAGACATTCACTATATTTGATCGCACCCCATTCCAGGTTGTTATTTGCTGCAGAAACGCCGGCATCCTCGATCGACCAGATATAGTGGGAGAGGAGTTTTTTCGGGAGGAGCACCTCTTCTTCTTCTGGGGACGTTGA